>WNGJ01000678.1_pt1 | contig 49534 bp, 44 predicted proteins | sample 5400611 | NCBI WGS metagenome assembly WNGJ01 (sample SAMN13153375, study PRJNA577476) | soil metagenome | isolation source: 40 cm soil or saprolite under Garry oak tree replicate 1 | place: USA:California | collected 2016-06-15 | reverse complement strand
CCTGCACGCCGCTCCAGAGCGCGGTCGCGGAAATCAGCCCGATCAGCAATGTCGCAAGCTGCATCGGATGCCGCCGCCAATGGCTTGCGAGAACCGCTAATATCCAGATCGCGCGCGTCATGTGACCAGCCCTGCATGCAGCGTGACCTGCCGGTCGAGCGTTGCGGCGAGCCGCGCGCTATGGGTGACCATCAGGAAGCCGCAGCCGGTTCTTGAGACCAGATCGCGCGCCAGCGCAAGCACGTCGTCTGCGGTCGCTTCATCGAGATTACCGGTGGGTTCGTCGGCGAGCAACAGAAGCGGCTTGGTCGCCAGTGCCCGGCCGATCGCGACGCGCTGCTGCTGGCCGCCGGACAGTTGTTCGGGATAGCGCTTGAGCAGGCCGCCGAGCCCCAGACGCTCGATGAGTTCGGTATGCCAGGCCGCATCGTGCCGGCCGGCGATGCGCGACTGGAACGCCAGATTGTCCGCGACATTGAGGCTTGGGATAAGGTTGAACTGCTGGAATACCAGGCCCAGCCGGTCGCGTCGTAGCGCCGCGCGGCCGGCGTCGGACAGGCCTGTGACGTTGATGTCGTTGAGCCTGATTTCGCCGCCATCGACGGAATCGAGCCCCGCGATCAGATGCAACAGCGTGCTTTTGCCGGAGCCGGATTCGCCGGTCAGCGCGATACGCTCACCGGCGGCGACATCGAGGTGCACCCCGCGCAGCACGGCGATCTCTTCGCCCGCGGAGCGATAGGTCTTGGTCAGGTTGCGAACGCTCAGCACGATTTCGTTGCCATTTGCCATGCTGGGCGCAGCAAAGCTCTCCGATGATGACATTTGCAACATACCAGCTCCGCAAAACGAGATCACGGCCCTAATCATGCCGACGACGTGACCGGGATCCGGACGCTAGGGTGCAAATGCGCCGTTGCATTGACGGCCGCCCCGCAGGTAGCATCCCGGCCCGCCCATTCAACGGGCCGACGAACGATATCGACGGGGAAGGATCATGGCCGCGCAACCGACGCCCAAGGAGACGCCAAAGGGCGCCTGGAAAATCACCTTTCTGCTGTTTCTTTTCATGCTGGTGAATTTCGCCGACAAGATCGTGGTCGGTCTTGCCGGGGTGCCGATCATGACCGAGCTGAAGCTCGAGCCTGAGCAGTTCGGCCTGCTCGGCTCGTCCTTCTTCTTCCTGTTCTCGATCGCAGCCATCGTGGTCGGCTTCATCGTCAACCGCATCGCGACGCGCTGGGTTCTTTTGGTGCTGGCGGCGATCTGGGCGCTGGCGCAGTTTCCGATGGTGGGGACGGTCGGTTTCACCACACTTTTGATCTGCCGCGTCATTCTCGGCGCCGGCGAGGGGCCCGCGGCTTCGGTCGCGGCGCATGCCGTTTTCAAGTGGTTCCCGGACGAGAAGCGGACGCTGCCGATCGCGATCCTTTCGCAGGGCTCGGCGTTCGGGGTGATCCTCGCGGTACCCGCGCTGAATTGGGTGATCGTCGATTATAGTTGGCACTACGCCTTCGGCGCGCTCGGTGTCGTCGGTTTGCTGTGGGTGGTAGCTTGGTTTGTCCTCGGCGAAGAGGGTCCGCTGGTGCCAACCGCGGCGATGGCTGCCAGTGAACAGCGCATTCCCTATTTCCAATTGTTGACCTCGCGAACCTTTGTTGGCTGCGTGGCGGCGACCTTCGGCGCCTATTGGGTGCTGTCGCTGGGGCTCACCTGGTTCACGCCCTTCATCGTCAAGGCGTTGGGTTTCTCGCAGCGCGAGGCCGGCTACATCTCGATCCTGCCATGGGTGTTCGGCGCCGTGATCGTGCTGCTCACGGGGTGGATCTCGCAGGTGATGCTGGCGCGCGGCTTTACCACGCGCGGTGCGCGCGGCGTGCTCGGTGCCGCGCCTTTGATCGTAGGCGGCGCTATACTTGCTCTGATGCCGTATGTCGCGCCGGGCGGGCCGATGATCGCGCTCCTGGTGGTCGGCTCGGGCCTGTGCGGATCGATCTTTGTGGTCTGCGCGCCGATGATCGGCGAGTTCACGCCGGTGTCGCAGCGCGGCGCGGTGATCTCCATCTACGGTGCGCTCTATACACTCGCCGGCATTCTCGCGCCGGCGGTCATGGGCAGCGCCATCCAACGCGCCGCCGAGCCACTCGACGGCTATCTGACGGGCTTTACCATCAATGCCGTGATCATGGTCGCATCGGGGCTGCTCGGCCTGTTGCTGCTCTGGCCCAACACCGAGCGCGCGCGGCTGACGGCGGGCGAAGCGGCGCAGCCGGAATTTGCGTGAATGGTCTCACGTCGTCCCTGCGAAAAGCGGGGACAACACCAATTGTGTCGGAACGCAGGTGTGCTTAATGGCTAATGCAAACTTCCCTGCGCGCCGCGCACCAGTTTGCCCGGGCGCGCACCGGTCGCGGTGCCCTCACGCTGCGTCACCACGCCTGACACGATGGTGGTGTTGTAGCCGTCGACCTGCTGCAGCAGGCGGCGGCCGCCGACCGGGAGGTCGTAATGCACCTTCGGTGGATGCAGATGCAACCGGTCATAATCGATCACGTTGACGTCGGCCTTATAGCCCGGCGCGATCAGGCCGCGATCGTGAAGGCCGATCGATAGGGCGGTCTTGCGTGACTGCGCCGCCACCACGAACGGGATCGACAATTTTTCGCCGCGGCTGCGGTCGCGTGTCCAGTGCGTCAGCAAATAGGTCGGGAAGCTCGCATCGCAGATGATGCCGCAATGCGCGCCGCCGTCGCTCAGGCCCGGCACCGAACGCGGATCGCATAGCATCTCGCGCGTCGCATCGAGATTGCCGTCGGCGTAGTTGAGGAACGGCACGTAGAGCATGCCGCGGCCTTCGTCTGACAGCATCGCGTCATAGGCGAGCTCTTCCGGCTTGCGTCCTTGCCGGCGGCCCTGCGCTCCCAGCGCGTTCTCCGGCGGCTGTTCGTAGTCCGGGGGATCGCCGAGCAGATACATCTTGTCGTAGTTCGGCCGGAAGAACAGCGGGTCGTCCGTCGCGGTCGCGGTTTCGCTCAGGATCGCCGCGCGCACCTCAGGCTGGCGCAAGCGCGCCACGCGTTCGGCCAGCGGCAGCTTGGCGATCTCCCTGTAGCTCGGATGGGTCTGGAACGGATTACGCGACAACTCCAATCCGAGCAGGAGCCCGACCGGGCGTGCGGCGATCTGCGCCGTGATCGACAGCCCCTTTGCTGCGGCCTCATTGATGGTCTCGAGTGTCTCGCGCCAGCGGCGCGGCGCCTTGTCGTTCTGGGTGATCGAGAAGGTGATCGGGCATTTGGTGTTGTCCGCCACCCGCAGCATCATCGGCAGGTCTTCATTGAGGCTCGACAGATCGAGCACGAATTGCAGCACGCTGGGGCCGACCCCATGCATGGCGTCGGCGATCGCCGTCAGTTCGTCCTCACCGGCTTTGAGGGTCGGCGTGAAATCGCCGGTGGAGGTGCGATGGTTGAGGGTGCGCGAGGTCGAAAAGCCGAGCGCTCCGGCGCGCACCGCCTCGCGCGCAAGCTTGGCCATCGCCTTGTTGTCTTCTTCCGTCGAGGGATCGCGGCGCGCGCCGCGATCGCCCATCACATAGACGCGCAGCGCCGCGTGCGGCAGTTGCGCGCCGACATCGATGTCGAAACGGCGCTTCGACAGCCATTCCATATAGTCGGGAAAGCTTTCCCACGCCCAGGGTATGCCGGCGCTCAAGACCGGCTCAGGAATATCCTCGACGCCTTCCATCAACTGGATCAGCCTGACGTGGTCGCTCGGCCGGCAAGGCGCGAAACCGACGCCGCAATTGCCCATGATCGCCGTGGTGACGCCGTTCTGGGAGGAGGGCGTGATGTCGTGGCTCCAGGTGACCTGGCCGTCATAGTGGGTGTGGACGTCGACGAAGCCGGGCGCCACCAGCTTGCCCTTGGCGTCGATCTCTTCCCTGCCCTTGGCCGAGACCTTGCCGACCTCGGTGATGCGGCCGTCCTTGATCGCAATGTCGGCCTCGAACAATTCGTCGCCACGCCCGTCAGCGATCGTGCCGCCGCGGATCACGAGGTCTGGCAACCGGTCTGGCAAACGATCTGGATTCGCAGTCATGGCGTTTCGTCCCGGGTTGTGTTGGTTGACCGCATCATCGGCCGGGGCCAAACACTGTCAACCAGCGGGATTGGGGCTCAGGGCTGCATCAGCTCCGCATCAGGCACCGCCCGGCCGGCCTGCGGCTTGCGATCGGTGAAAAGCGCCAGCAGCACCGTCAGGATCATGAACGCCGCGGAAAGACCGAACACCCAGTGCGGCATGTTCTGGTCCATGATCCAGCCAAACAGCAGCGGACTTGCAATGCCGCTGAAATTGAAGCCGGTCGAGACGATGCCGAAGGCACGCCCGGCCGCGCCGGCGGGCGCAACGTTGCGCACCAGCATGTCGCGCGAAGGCGCGATCACGCCACCGAGGAAGCCGGCGGCGGTCATCGCGGCCGTGAGCAGCACTGGTGGCAGCGTGGCCGTCGCGATCACAAGCATGACCGCCGCGTTGATGGCAAAACAGCCTGCCGCCACCTGGCCGTGGCGCTCGGTTCGGTCGGCGAGGAAGCCGCCCGCGAGCACGCCGACGGCGCTCGCGCCGAGATACGCCGTCAGCGCCATGTTGGCGGTCGGGAACGAGGCGCCATACCCGTTCATCAGCGCGACCACGCCGAAATTGCCGATGCCGGCGTTGGACAAGCCGAGCAGCATGAAGAAGATCGTCAGCATGATCAGTGCCGGCGTGATGATGCCTGTCCGCGGTGCCATCGCGCCGCCTTGCCGGTGGGTCGCACCGGCATCGGGAAGGCCAAAAACCATCAGCAACAGCGCCACCAGCGGGCCGACCGCACCCGCAACGATCAGTGTGCCGGCTCCGCCGGTCATGGTGACCAGCGCGGCCACGATGGCGGGTGCCACCGCGCCGCCGAGAAAGCCCGCGAAAGTATGGATCGAGAAGGCACGGCCCATCCGCGCTTCGTCCATATGAGCGGACAGGATCGCATAGTCGGCTGGATGATAGACGCTATTGGCCAGCCCCAGCAGCACGGCGCTCGCGATCAGCCAGGGATAGCTGAGGTGCATGCCGAGCATGATGAACGCGAAGCCGGCGAGGCAAAGGCCGATCAGCAGGATCTTACGGGCCCCGACATGGTCGACGATGTAGCCCAGCGGCGCCTGGGTGAGCGCCGAGACGACCGCGAACACGGTGAGGGCGAAGCCCAATTCGATATAGCCGACGCCGAGCTGCTGTTTCAGAAAGGGAAACAGCATCGGCAGCACCAGCATATGGAAATGGCTGACCCAGTGCGCCGTCGAGACCAGACCAAGCGTGTGCAGCGAGGTGTCGGCCTTGATTTGCTGCGGTGCGGCGAGAACATCGACCATCGTATGTAGCGATTCCATTTCAATTTTCGGCGCCAAACTATCGTTGAGACCGGTTATTTGTCCATGAACGCCGCTGCATGGCAGCCTCCGGGAAGGGCGCCAGAGACAGGTCTTGTTTCATCGAGGCACACCCCCTCGGAATGACCGATAAAATCAAGCCGCTCCACGGGCTGTTGGCCAGTCAGCATCTCGATGTGCTGCTGCCGACCCATCAGCAGGGCTTTCTATTCGCGCGTTTGCGCGGAGATCATGCTTGAACAATAAGCTATAGCGGCTCGTCGTCCGGGCCGTCGCGATCGCGCTTTGGTGTCGCGATGTCGCCGTCCTCATAGTCCTCGTCCGCGGCCGGCGGAGGCGGCGGTTTCTTCGATTTTTCGTCGGCCTTTTTTGGCGCCTCGTTCTTCTTGCCGGTGTTACCCATGCGATCCCCCTGAAGGTCGAGGAGCTTAATAGCCTATCCGTGAAGCACCGGCCCGCCGGCCTTCTTCCAGGCGTCGATGCCGCCGGCGATGTGCGCGGCGTTGACGAGGCCGGCCTCCTTGGCGGCATTCACCGCCATCGCGGAGCGCTCGCCGAAGGCGCAGAAGAACACGATGCGGCGCCCGGTCGCCGCCGCGACCTCACGCAGCATGCCGCCGGGCTTCAAGCCTTCCTCGATCGTGGGATAGGGCGCATGCAGCGCGCCGGCCAGCGTGCCATGCTTGGCGCGCTCGCTGGTCTCGCGCAGATCGACCAGGAGGATATCGGGCCGGCCGAGCCTCTCGATCGTCTCGCGCGCGTCGAGCGCCAGCCCCTGTCTGGCGAGATCGTCCTGGTGCAATCCGACATGCATGTTCGCGGGCACCGCGACATCCATCATTTTCGGGTTCGGCAGTTTCAGATTGGCCATCAGCTCGATATACGCGTCCACCGAGCGCACCTGCAGACGCGGATTGTAGCGTTTCTCTTCACCGATGGTGGAGACGGTGTCGCCCTTATAGTCGTGGGCGGGAAACACCAGCGTCTCGTCGGGCAATTTCAACAGCCGGTTGAAGATCGATTCATACTGCGCTCGCGCGGAGCCGTTTTGGAAATCGGTGCGGCCGGTGCCGCGGATCAGAAGCGTATCGCCGGTGAAGACCCGGTCGCCCATCAGATAGCTATAGGAATCGTCGGTGTGGCCCGGCGTATACATCACGTCGAGCGAGAGGCCCTCGATCGTGACCTCGTCGCCGTCGGAAACCCGCATCGACACCACGTCGGCCTTGCTCTGATCGCCCATGATGGTGATGCAGTGGGTGCGGTCGCGCAGTTCGCCAAGTCCGGTGACATGGTCGGCATGCAGATGGGTATCGATCGCCTTGACGAGCTTCAGATCAAGCTCGCGCAGCAATTGGCAGTAGCGGTCGGCCTTTTCCAGCACGGGATCGAGGATCAGCGCCTCGCCGCCGTGTCGGCTCGCGAGCAGATAGCTGTAGGTTCCGGAAACGCTGTCGAAGAGCTGGCGAAAGATCATGGTTAGTGACCTAATTTATTCCTGATCATAGCATGTCAGAGCAAATATCAGGTCAGGGCAAATATAGTGCGAGCTACCAACCCGCCGGTTCACAATGACGATATTCAAACATTTGCGGCATCACAAAAAAAGAGCTGTTTTCGGCGAAGAGCAGTATGTCGCAGCGCCGATGCGGGGATGCGAGCTATAGCCCAACGGGCCGGCGTCTTGTCATCCCGCGCCCTCGACGCCCGGATTGCCGTCGACGCCTTTCAAGGTCACGCCACTGCCGCGCGGCACGGCCGTCCGTCCCGCGCGAAGATGGTTGGCGAAGACATGCCACACCGGCTTACCCTGCTGTTCGTTGACGGACGCCCATCCCGCCACCTTGTAGCGTTTGCCGGGCTCGAGCGCGTGGCCGTTATCAAGCCTCAGTTCGGATATCCGGTGCCCCATGCTTTCGGCCGGTGTGCAAGCGTAGGACAGGCCGCCGACGCGGACCATGTCGCCGCCCTGCTGATAGTAGGGATCGGCGTTGAAGAGGTTGTCGCAGACGTCTTCGAGCACGTCCTTGATCTGGCTTCCGGTCATGCCCTGCGCATAGGTCTCGGCGTAGGTGATAGCGGTTTCGGCCAGCACGTCTTCCATGGTCAAGGCTTGGCCCGCGAGTGCGGTGACGCCCCAGCGAAAGCCCGGCGACAACGCGATCTCGGCATCAAGTTCGTTGCGCAAGGCGTCGCAGATCAATTGATCCACGGGTCCAAAGAAATTGCCGCGGCGGTAGAGCAGGCGGTCGGCGGTTCCGACCTGGCTGCTCCATTCTCTGTCGTGCGTCGCGCGCAGTTTTTCGATCAGCGCCTCCATCGCCGGATCCGGCTTCAACAATTCCGAATAGACCGGCAGCAGGCGGTAGCGCAGATCGGCGACTTTTCCCTTTGCGAGCTCGAGATCGAGCACACCTAGGAATTTTCCGTTCGAGCCGGCATTGGTCACGAGCGTCGTGCCGCCGGTGTTCTTGACGGCAATCGGTTGCGGTACGGCGTCGTGGGTGTGGCCGCCGAGGATGACATTGATGCCCGAGACGCGGCTCGCGAGCTTCAGGTCGACGTCCATGCCGTTGTGCGACAGCAGCAGCACCGCATCGGCCTTGTCGTTGCCGCGCAGCGCATTGACGAGCTTTTGCAGTTCGTCTTCGCGAATCCCGAACGTCCAGTCCGGCGTGAAGCGCTTGGGATGGGCGATCGGCACATACGGGAAGGCCTGTCCGATCACGGCGACGCGATAGCCGCCAAGCTCCTTGATCGTGGCCGGCTTGAACACGCGTCCCGACGCTGGATCGAACGCCTTGGCATCGTTGAATGCGGCTTCCTCCGTGAGGAAGACGTTCTGCGCCAGGAACTCGCCCTTGAAGCGCTCGAGATTGGCGCGCAGCGCGATTTCGCCATAGGTGAACTCCCAATGGCCGGTCATCGCCTCGATGCCGAGCAGATTGGCGGCTTCCACCATGTCTGCGCCCTGCATGGCGTTGGCAAGCCCCGTGCCCTGCCAGAGGTCGCCGCCATCGAGGAGCAGCGAGCGCCCTTGTCCGACGTCGCCGCGCAACCGGTCGACCAGCGTTTTCAGATGCGCAAAGCCGCCGAGCTTGCCGAAACGCTGTGCGGATTTCTCGAAATCGACACTGGTGAAAGCATAAGCATCGGCGCTGTCCTGCGGGATGCCGAAGCGATCAAGAAAGGCCTTTCCGACCAGATGCGGTGGCCGGCCCTGCATCTCGCCGATGCCGATATTGACGCCCGGTTCGCGAAAATAAACTGGCCTGAGCTGCGCGTGCGTGTCGGTCAGGTGCAGGATGCGCGCGTTGCCGAAGCGTTCGAGCTCGTAGATGCTCGGGGTGTCGACGGCGCGCGCGAGGCGCGGCAGCGTGGCGGACAGCGCGATAGCGCCCGACGTTTTCAGAAAATCCCGGCGGCGGATGATCATCGCGCAGTCTCCGCGCCCTTATGATAAACTCAACGGATTTCCAGGTCCTTCCAGCGCTCTTTCTCGCTGGTCGCCTGGAAGATCGAGGCTTTGGCCAGCGCTTCGGCCTCCTTTGACGAGGCCACCGCCTGGTCGAAATCGCCGCCGGCGCCGGCTTTCTTTGCGGCTGCGAGCGCCGCCTCGGTCGTGGTCCACTGGTTGCGCAACTGGGCCGCCTCTTTCTCCGCGGCTTCCGCCGCAGCGTACGCCGCCTTGAAATCGGCCTCGGACGCCGCAAGCGCCGGAGACGAAACAGCGATCAACAAACCCGAGATCAAAAGGAGCGTCCGCATATCGCCTCTCTTGCTTCGGTTCATGGCCGAGCGCCCGGACCGGAGATCGGCAGCCCGTTGCTGACATAGGACAGGTAATATTCTAGATCGCGATATTCCTCGTCCTGCGGATTGAACGGCACGCCGCGGATCTGGCTGTTGCAGGTGGTGAAGCGCCGGCTGATGGTGCCCATCCCGCTCCATTCGGAGCGATAGATCGGCATCGCGTTCAAAATGCCGAGCGCGGGCGCAAGAATCTCGGCGCGGATCCGTTCGCCCGGGCTCTGCACATGGCAGGTGGCGCAGGAGAAATTGAGCTGCCCGCGCCTTGTGTAGAAATAGCGCTTGCCGTTCTCGTAAGCCTCCAGCGCGCGCGGGTCGTTGGGGATCTTGATGTCCATCGGCTTGCCGCGCGAGGTGAACGCCATGTAGGCGGTCAGCGATGCCATCTCGTCCTTCACGTAAGAGATTGGCGCCTCGCCATTGGCCTCGCGGCAGCGGTTGAGCGCCAGTTCCAGCGTGACGACCTTGCCTTCCTTCTCGTCGAAATAAGGATAGTTCTGGCGGATGCCGATGCCGGCATTCGCAAAACAATCCACGTAGCTCTTGCCGTTCTTGAACGGTTTGGAAAACATGTCCTTGCCTGCTTCGAGCGCGAATTCGTAAGGCGGAAATTGCTCCTTCTCTTCCCACTGCCGGCGCATGTCCTCATTCATCGAATAGGGACCGTTGACGAAGTCCTCCGGTTTCAGCTTGGGGAATTTCTGGGTGAAGTATTTCTGGAACGCCTTGGCGTCGGCCACGGGATCGGGCGTGTCCGCCGCGCGCGCGGACGGCGCGGCCAAGGCTAGCGTCACAAAGGCTAGCGTCATAGAAGCCAGCGTCGCAAAGCGCAGCGCCGAGAGCGCCAGCGCGAGGGGAGCAAAACGGATCGCCAGTCGCGTTCTCATGGTCATTGCATCTTCTTCACTGAATCTTCGTCGTGGTCGCGTCGCTGGCGCCCTTGTTGTCGACCCAGCCGATCTTGATCTCGTCGCCCTTGTTGCCGCCCTTGAACGCGAACTTGACGTAAGGGTCCTTGGAAACAGCCGGGCCCCAGTCGGCGACGAACACGGTCTTGCCGTCATGCACGAAGGTCAGTTGCTGGATGAAATGCGGCGGGATCACTTGCCCCTGCGCGTCCTTGACGAAGCCGGAATCCATCGGGTGCTGGATCAGCGCCTGCACCTCGGTGGTATCACCGTTCGAAATGGCGCGCACGCGGATGGTCGATGCCATTGGATGTCTCCTTGGGATGTCTCCTTGAACTCATCCGCCGCAGCCGCCGACGGTGACCTTGACTTCCTTGGTCGCGCTATAGAGCTTGCCGCCGGATTCCACGATCGCGATCACGTTGCAGGTCTTGGCCATCTTCAGCCGGTTGGCGACGCTCGGCACCGTGCCCGCCGCAATCTGGTAGGACGCTGCCAGCGCGTTGGGATTTTCGCTGACAAAGAACGCGATCGAGGTGACGTCGGTGAGCGTGGTGGTCACCGAGATCGGCACCACCGTGCCATTCTCGGCAATCTCCGGCGCGTCGAGCTTGACCTTGTCGGAGGCCTGGTGGGTCTTGCCATAGAGCGCCTTGATCGCGTCGGCGTCGCTCTTCTGCTTGAACGCGTCTTCCGGGTATTTGTCGTTGGCCGCGGCAAACGCGGGAGCGGGGCGAAGCGAGAGGCCGCCGAGGCCCAGAAGCGCGACCGAGCCGGCGCCTTGCAGGATTCCTCGCAAGATCACGCGGCGCGTGGCTGGAAACGGGTGAGCGATGGTCATGCGATGTCTCCGGAAAAGCGTCATAGCGTCTGCAGGAAATCGACGATCGCGTTGATCTCCTGCTCCGTCAAAATGCGATTTCGTCCGAACGGCGGCATCACGGTCAGCGGGTTGCGCTTGGTTTCATCGGTGAGGATGGCGACAAGGTCGTTGCGGTCGGGGTATTTGCTCTTGATGTCCTTCAAGGCGGGCCCGATTGTGCCGGGAAGATCGCCGCCCTTGATGTCATGACAGGTCAGGCAATTGCCCTTGCCGCGATCGAACGCCAGCCTCTCGCCCTCGCTCACCGCCGATTGCGCGCGCGCGGGGTTTGCGGCCATGCCGGCAAGCAACGCCAGCGCGAGCATGACAGCGGATTTCATCGGGGAGTGGATGACCAAGGGTGTTTCCGGGCGCGATATCGTGATCTCAAGCAATATAGGTTGTGAAAAGCATAAAGGCCATCGGTTGGCAATCCGGGCTATAAGCACTGTCGAACGGGGTTAAAATTCCCTCGCAGCGCACCTGAAACGGCCGGTTGGTCCCGGTCGCCGAGATTGGAGCCGCTCATGGCGGAATATGTGGTCGAATTCGGCAAGGACGGCCGGTCGGTCGAGCCGGACGGCAGGCTCGATGCGGCGGCCTTCCATAGCAACCATCGGCCGATCTGGGCGGTGTTGCAGAAGTTCCTTGCCGGTCAATCCGGCGACGTCCTGGAGGCCGGCAGCGGCACGGGCCAGCATGTCGTCCACTTCGCCCGCCAAACCCCCGACATCACCTGGTGGCCGAGCGATCTCAACGAACAGCATCTCAAAAGCATCACGGCGTGGTGCGCCCACGCACAACTTCCCAATGTGCGCCCGCCGATGCGGATCGATCTCTCCGATCCCGCCTGGTGGCCCGAGATGCAGGACAAGAGCGGGCCGAAAAACCTGCTGGCCGTGTTCTGCGCCAACGTGATTCATATCGCGCCATGGCGCGTCGCCGAAGGCCTGTTTGCCGGTGCCGGACGTGCGCTGCGCGTGGACGGGCGATTGTTCCTCTATGGACCGTTCAAGCGCGACGGCAAGCACACCGCGCTCAGCAACGCGGTGTTCGACACCAGCCTGCGCGAGGGCAACCCCGAATGGGGCGTGCGCGATATCGTCGATCTCGAAAAGCTTGCGGCAAGCGCCGGTCTCGCCTTGCTGGAAACTGTGGACATGCCAGCCAACAATCAGATCCTGGTGTTCGGGCGCGAATAATTTCGGCTGCGGCTATGCTAGCTGATCCAGCCAGCCGATCTTGTTCCGCAGAAACGTGTAGCCCAGCGCCAGCATGGCGGCCTGTTCCTTGTTGTCCTTGCCGTAGCCGTGACCGCCGGCTGCCGGCTCGTAGAAATAAGCCTCGTAGCCCATGGCCTGCAGCTTCGCCGCCATCTTGCGGGCGTGGCCGGGATGGACGCGGTCGTCCCGCCGCGTGGTGGCGATCAGGATCGGCGGATAGTTCTGTCCGGGCGCGGCCGCGTGATAGGCTGAATAGGTCTTGAGCCATGCCCATTCCTCCGGCTTGTCGGGGTCGCCGTATTCCGCGATCCAGCTCGCGCCCGCCAGGAGCTTGGTATAGCGGCGCATGTCGACCAGCGGAATCCTGCAGAAAAGCGCGCCGAAATGCTCGGGATAGCGTGTCAGCATATTGGTGATGAGGATGCCGCCGTTCGATCCGCCGTCGGCCGCGATCCGATTGGGACGCGTGACGCCGCGCCTTGCGAGATCGGCGGCCACGGCGGCAAAATCGTCATGCGAAAGCCGCTTGCCGGCAAGGCGGCCGGCATCGTGCCAGCGCGTGCCGAACTCGCCGCCGCCGCGGATATTGGCCTGCACCGTGATGCCGCCGCGCTCGAGCCACAGCTTGCCGAGCGCCGAATTGTAATAAGGCCGCACCGAGAGACCGAAGCCGCCGTAAGCGCTCATATAGACCGGCGCATCTCCGGCCTCGGCGGCTGGCCCGGTCTGAACATAGGGGATGCGTTCGCCGTCGATCGAGATGGCCTCGTGCTGCGTGATCGTGAGACCGTCCGCCGAGAATGTCCGCGGCGCCTGCTTCAATAGCGCAGGCCTGCCGATACCTTCGATCAGCATCAACGATGGCGGCGTCAGCGGGTCCTGAACACTGACGCGCAGGTCTCCGTTGCTCTCGGACTCGTGGACATCGAAGCGGCTGATCTCGACGACGCCGATCTCGGGAAGCCCGGGCAATCTGGCGCGTGTCCAGCCGTCTTCCGAAGGCGTACAGACCTCAAAAACGGGTCGTAATTCGTCGAGAATCGGCAGCACCAGCCTCCCGGCACCCCAGAAAAAGCCCTGCACCGCGCGCCGCGGTGCCGGCTCGAACACGACGGTGAAGGTTCGGTCGCCCTTCAGGAAGGCCGACAGCGACATGCCAAGCACGGCATCCGGCGCATAGGTTTGTCCTGCGATCGTCCACGGCGAACGCAGCTTGATCACGAACCAATCCTGATGCGCTTCGAGCCAGATGTCGGTTGGCAGCTCGAGCTTCACGCGCGCGCCGGCCTCATCGCCGAGCCACGCATGGAAATTGAAGAAATCGAGCCGGTCGATGAACCACACCCGCGGAACAGCGCCGGTTCGATCGACGTTGCAATACGCCGCCATGCGATCGGCGGACGTCTCGAAGATCGCTCGCGCTGAACTCACGTCCGTGCCGCGCCGCCACAGCCTGACGGTTCGGGCATAGCCGGACGTCGTTGCCATGCCCTCGCCATAGGCGCTCGACAGCAACAGCGTCTCGGCGTCGAGCCATTCAACGCCGCCCTTCGCTTCCGGCAACAGGAAGCCGTCGGCTACGAATGTTTTGGCATCGATGTCGAATTCGCGGAGCGTGACGGCGTCGCTGCCGCCGCGCGACAGGGCCAGAATCGCGCGCGAAGAGTGTCCAGGCTGCGTATGCGTCCAGCTGAGAAGCCAGTCTTTGCCTTCCTCCGCCGCAAGCCGGTCCAGATCGAGCAGGATTTCCCATTGCGGAATAGGCTTGCGGTATTCCTCAAGAGTCGTCCGCCGCCAGACGCCGCGCGGGTTGCTCGCGTCCTTCCAGAGATTATAAAGGCGCCCGTCGCGTCGCGTGACATAAGGAATATTGTCGGGCCGGTCGTAGATCGCCGCCAGCATGTCGCGATCCCGGGCAAATCCAGCGCCGCCGAATTTCTGCAGCGTCAGCCTGTTTTGCCGCTCAACGAAGTCGAGCGCGCGTCGGCCTTCGATATCCTCCAGCCACAAATACGGATCGTCATCAGGAGCAACAATGGTTGGCCGGTCGTCGAAATCCATCGTTCGAACCCCGCAACTTTGTTCCGCGCCAATGAGTGTATATCGGCGAACCCATGAGTAACGCGGCTGAACATATCCTGCAAAACGTGCGTGGCCCGCATAGCCCGCGTCCGTTTCGGCCGGTTGCTCGGTGGGCCGCGTCTCTTCATAGTGGCACGGAATCAACGCGGCCCGAAGGGGTCATAACGGACGTGCCGATGATCGATCTGACGGTCAGCGATGAAATTGCAGATGACGCCCGCGTACGGTCCAACGTGGCGCGGCTCGCGGCGGCGCAGGCGCTGACCGGCGCGAACTCGGCGGTGATTTTCGCGACCGGCTCGATCGTCGGCGCGACGCTCGCGCCGGACGTCTCATTCGCGACCGTGCCAATCTCGATGTATGTGCTCGGGCTGGCCGCCGGCACGCTGCCGACCGGCGCGATCTCACGCGCCTATGGCCGCAGGGCGGCGTTCATCATCGGCACCGGCTGCGGCGTTCTGACCGGGCTCATCGGTTCGTTTGCGATCTTGCATGGCGTGTTCTGGCTGTTCTGTTGCGCGACCTTCCTGGGCGGCCTCTATGGCGCGGTGGCGCAATCCTATCGTTTCGCCGCTGCCGATGGCGCGAGCGCCGCATATCGCCCGAAGGCCGTCTCCTGGGTGATGGCGGGCGGCGTGTTCGCGGGCGTGCTCGGCCCGCAGCTCGTGCAATGGACCATGGATGTCTGGCCGCCTTATCTGTTCGCCTTCAGTTTTGTGGCGCAGGCCGTGGTCGCGCTGGTTGCGATGGTCATTCTTTCGGGCGTCGACGCGCCGAAGCCTGCGCCGTCCGACCTGCATGGCGGCCGTCCGTTGTTCGTGATCGCGCGGCAGCCGCGTTTCATCGCGGCGGCGTTGTGCGGCGTCATCGCCTATCCCATGATGAATCTTGTGATGACGTCGGCGCCGCTGGCGATGAAGATGTGCGGCCTGACCGTCAGCGATTCCAATTTCGCCATTCAATGGCACATCGTGGCGATGTATGGCCCGAGCTTCTTCACGGGCTCGCTGATCGCGCGCTACGGCGCCCCTGCGATCGTCGCGCTTGGCCTGGCACTGGAGGCCGCTGCCGCGACCATCGGTCTTTCCGGCATCACCGCGATGCATTTCTGGGCGACCTTGATGATGTTGGGGGTCGGTTGGAATTTCGGCTTTATCGGCGCATCCGCGCTGGTGCTGGAGACGCACCTGCCGCAGGAACGCAACAAGGTGCAGGCCTTCAACGATTTCCTGGTGTTCGGGATGATGGCAATCGGATCGTTTTCGTCCGGCCAGTTGCTCGCGAATTACGGCTGGTCGGCGGTGACCCTCGTGGTCTATCCCCCGGTGCTGTTGGGTTTTGTCGTGCTGGCGTTCGTCTCGTTTGCCGGGCGGCGGCGGGCGCGGTTGCAGGCGGTGCCGGAATTTCCCGATCCAGCCATCTAATCACTTTATCCTGTATTTCGGAGGTCCCATGCCGTCCCGCGCCCGTCTGGATGAGTTCATCGCAGCCGTCGAGTCCGGCGATCATGCCGGGGCCATCGAGCGCTACTACACCGAAGATGCCAGCATGCAGGAGAACGCGGCGCCGCCGCGCGTCGGCCGCGACACGCTCGTCGCGCACGAGCGCGCCGCGCTCGCCCGCATGTCGCATGTCTATTCCAAGGCGGTGTCGTCGGTGGTCGAAGGCGACCGCGTCGCCATTCACTGGAATTTCGAGCTCACGGAAAAATCCGGCAAGGTGCGCCGCTTCGATGAAATCGCCTGGCAGGAGGAAAAATCCGGCAAGGTGCGCCGCTTCGATGAAATCGCCTGGCAGGAGTGGCGCGGCGACAAGATTTTTCGCGAGCGATTCTTCTATGATCCGACCAAAGTGAGCACATGAACTTTTAGGATCACGCTTCGATGGCGATCGAAGAATTGTTCCGATGGATCTGTTAGCTAGGTGTCGTCATGGCCGGGCTTGTCCCGGCCATCCACGTCTCCGGCAGCCAGCGATTGATGGCGCGAATCTCCGGTCGACCCGGCCATGACGGCGTCAAAGCCAGAGAGTTCGTAGTTGGACGCATCGAGCCACATTGCCATCGACGAAACCTCCATCCGCTATGACGGCTGGCGGATCGTCGCGGTCTGCTTTGTGGTTGCGACCTTCGGCTGGGCTTTCGGTTTCTACGGACAGAGCGTCTACCTCGCCGAATTGCATCGGCTGCACGGATGGCCGGCGTCGGTGGTCTCGGGCGGAACGACCTTCTTTTATCTGTTCGGCGCGGCCCTCGTCGTCTTCGTGGCGGAAGCGGTCAGGGCGTTCGGCCCGCGCAACTGTTTGCTGGCGGGCGTATGCACGATGGCGGCGGCCGTGGTCCTGATCGGCCGTGTCAACGAACCCTGGCAGCTCTATGCCGCCGACGCGCTGCTCGCTTTCGGCTGGGCCGGCACCAGCCTCGGTATCATCACCAATACGCTTGGGCTGTGGTTCGACAAGAAGCGCGGCATGGCGATCAGCCTGGCGCTGAACGGCGCCAGCTTTGGCGGCATCGCCGGCGTGCCGCTGCTGGTCGTGGCGATCGACCGCTTCGGATTTTCGGGCGCCATGGTCGCGTCCGCGCTTGCGATGATCCTGGTGGTGATCCCGGTCATCCTGATCTTCGTCGGACGGCCGCCGCATCATGCGAGCGCTACGATCGCCGTAGCCACGGCAGATGCGCCGTCGCCCGCGACGATCCGCAGCCGCGCCTTGCGCGACTTTGGCTTTCTTTCGGTCTCGATTGCGTTCGCGCTGGTCTTGTTTGCGCAGGTCGGCTTCATCGTTCACCTGATCGCGTTTCTCGATCCGGTGATCGGCCGTGAACGCGCCGCGGTCGCGCTGGCGTTCCTGACGGCGATGGCCATGATCGGGCGCGTCCTGTTGTCCACCGTGATCGACCGGCTCAACCAGCGGCTGGCCTCGGCGCTTTCCTTTGCAAGCCAGGCCGTGGCGCTCGTGATCGTGATCAATTCGCGCAACGAAATCCTGCTCATCACGGCCTGCGCGCTGTTCGGCTTTTCGGTCGGCAACCTGATCACGCTGCCCTCGCTGATCGTGCAGCGGGAATTCGCTCCCAAGGCGTTCGGCGTGCTGGTCAGCCTCCTCACCGCGATCAACCAGGTCACTTACGCCTTCGGTCCGGGCGTCGTCGGTCTATTGCGCGATCTCTCGGGCAGCTACACAGTGCCATTTTACGGATGCATCGCGCTGGAGTTGACGGCGGCCGTGCTGATCATGACGCGCGGGCGGGCCAGGTGAGCCGTCATTCCGGGGCGCGCGAAAGCGCGAACCCGGAATCTCGAGATTCCGGGTCTGGTGCTAGCGCACCAGCCCGGAATGACGAACTAAACCGTGGCCACGCTTCCTTGGGCCGGTCCCAATAGAGTTCGACGCCGTTCTCGTCGGGATCGCGCAGGTACAGCGCCTCGCTAACGCCGTGATCGCTAGCGCCATCGAGCTCGATCCCCGCGCTCAAGACGCGGTGCAACGCGCCCGCCAATGCCGGCCGGGTCGGATACAGGATCGCGGTGTGAAACAGCCCGGTGGTACCGGGTGGCGGCGGACGGCCGCCTTTGCTTTCCCAGGTGTTCAATCCGATGTGATGATGATAGCCGCCGGCCGAGATGAACGCCGCGCCGGAGCCCATCCGTTGCATCAGCTCGAAGCCAAGCACGTCGCAATAGAACCCCAGCGCGCGGTCGAGATCGGCGACCTTGAGATGAACATGCCCGATGCGGGTGCCAGCGATGATCGGCGGGTTGTTGGGCATCTTGATCTCCGTTGTAACACGACAGCTCTCCCAACTTCCGGGGAGGGAGCCTGCGCTCGGGCTTGACCCCAGGGGCGAGTTTTCAAGTTACCTCAAATCCGGTGAGGGGGGACCGGCCAATCCTGAAACCCTTCGTTTCCGAAAGAGCCCTTCGTCCCAATCCTCTTCTTGCGAAGAGCGGGGAGAAGGAGAGGATGGGGCGGCCGCGCTGGTTAACTGTTACGCAAGCTCCGATACCTCTCCCGCGGGCAGCTCGAATTCGAACGTGTTCAGCGTCATCGACACCAGCGTGTAATAGCCGCATAGCCCGATCACCTCGACCAGTCCGCGCTCGCTCAGCACATGGACGGCCTCGTCGTAGAGCGCCTTGGAGAGGCCGTGACCCTCGTGCAGCGACTTGGCGACGTCGTAGATCATCTGGCCCTTGGGGTCGTCGAAGCGCGGCGTGCGGCGGTCGCGGATGTCGTCGATGATTTTCGGATCCATGCCGCCCTTCAGCGCCAGCCGTTTGTGCGCCCACCATTCATAATGCGCGGTCCAGTGCCGCGCGGTGACGAGGATCGCGATCTCGGAGAGCTTGGCGGCAAAGATCGTGTTGAAGCGAAGCTGCTCGCCGAGCCGCGTGGCATGCCGTGCCATCTCCGGGCTGTTGAGCCAGGCCATCATCGGCGCCGGCGCTGAGCCGCGCTTGCCGGCGATTGCCTCCTCAAAGGTTTCCTTCTGGTCGGCGCTCATTTCGCCAGGCGAAAGCAACTTCAGACGCATGTTCGTTTCCTCTGTCTTTTCAAGCGTTACGGCTTAACCCGATATACCCGATCAGGCCCTGGTGACCAGCTCCGTCGCCGCATGCGTCAAGCAAAGACATATTGAAATCCGTAAAGCGCCGGCTAAGGTCATTTCAAACATATCGACAACCGGAAACGCGCCATGGGATCTGGAAAAATGCCCGATCTGGAAGAGTTTCGCCGCGAAACCCGAGCTTGGCTGGAGGCCAATTGCCCGCCGGAGATGCGCAAGCCGATGACCTCCGACGAGGACACGTTCTGGGGTGGCCGCAATGCCAAATTCTCGTCCGAACCGCAACGCATCTGGTTCGAACGCATGCGGAACCGCGGCTGGACGGTGCCGCACTGGCCGAAGGAATATGGCGGCGGCGGCCTCGATGGCGAGGAGGCCAAGATCGTACGCCAGGAAATGGCTGCGATCGGCGCGCGTCAGCCGCTGACCTCGTTCGGCATTTCCATGCTCGGGCCGGCGCTGTTGAAATACGGCACCGAGGCGCAGAAGAAAGAGCATCTGCCGAAGATCACTGCAGGACTCATTCGCTGGTGCCAGGGCTATTCCGAGCCGAACGCCGGCTCCGACCTCGCCTCGCTGCAGACCCGCGCCGAGAGCAATGGCGATGATTTCATCATCAACGGCCAGAAGATCTGGACGTCTTACGCCAACTTCGCGGACTGGATCTTCTGCCTGGTGCGTACCGATCCCGCGGCCAAGAAACACGACGGCATCAGCTTTATTCTGTTCGACATGGCCTCGGAGGGCGTCTCGACCAAGCCGATCCTTCTGATCTCCGGCCGCTCGCCGTTCTGCGAGACTTTCTTCGACAATGTGCGGGCGCCGAAGGTCAATGTCGTCGGCACCGTCAATCGCGGTTGGGACGTCGCGAAATATCTGTTGCAGCATGAGCGCGCGATGATCTCGGGCATGGGCGAGCGAGGTGTCGGCAGGCCGCTTGGTCAGGTCGCCGCCGATTCGGTCGGCAGCGACGCGCAGGGCCGTTTGGAAGATGCGATCCTGCGCGGACAGATCGCGACGTTCGAGGTGGACGAGGCGGCGCTCGCCGCCGCCGCAGAGCGCGCCGTCGATCTCGCCAAGGCGGGCCAGGGACATCCGGCGTTTTCCTCGGCGATGAAATATTACGGCACCGAACTCAACAAGCGCCGCTACGAAATCCTGATGTCGGCGGGCGGCATCGACGCGCTGGAATGGGAGAGCGAGCGCACCAAAGGCGGCGCCCGCCCGCGCGCCTGGCTGCGGACCAAGGCCAACTCGATCGAGGGCGGCACCAGCGAGGTGATGCTCGGCATCGTCGCCAAGCGCATTTTGGATTTGCCGGGGGCGTAAGGCACACTGCTCGTCATTCCGGGGCGCGACAAAGTCGCGAGCCCGGAATCTCGAGATTCCGGGTTCGACGCTTCGCGTCGCCCCGGAATGACGCTCTTGAGAGAACTCAATCGTAACGACTGAATCGGAATCACCCCATGGCACTCGTCCTCACCGAAGAACAATCCATGCTGCGCGACAGCGCGCGCGGTCTCATCAGCGACAGGGCGCCGGTGTCGCATTTGCGGCATCTGCGCGACAGCAAGGACGGCACGGGCTTCTCCCGCGACCTCTGGAAGACCTTCGCCGAGTTGGGATTTGCCGGATTGCTGGTGCCAGAGGAGTTCGGCGGCAGCGGGCTCGGCTCTGTCGAGGCCGGCATCGTGATGGAGGAGATCGGCCGCACTTTAATGCCGTCGCCGTTCCTTTCGACCGCGGTGCTGGCGGTGTCGGCTTTGTCGCGCGGCGGCAGCGCGGCGCAGAAATCCGAACACCTGCCGAAAATATCGGCGGGGTCTCTGCTGGCCGCGCTTGCCGTCGATGAAGGCCCAAAACATCGTCCGCTGCAAACCAATTTACAGGCCATGCGTTCCGGCAACGGCTTCAAGCTCAACGGCGCCAAGTCGTTCGTGGTCGACGGCCACGTCGCCGATCTCCTGCTCGTCGCGGCGCGGACAGCGGGCAGCGCCGGCGAGCACGCCGGGCTGACACTGTTTCTGGTTGGCCCGAAGAGCAAGGGCGTCGAGATCGAGTGGACGGTGATGGTCGATTCGCACAATGCCGCGCGCATCCATTTCGACAATGTCGAGGTCGACGCGGACAGCGTCCTCGGCGAGGTCGACCAAGGCTATCAACTGCTTGAAGGCGTGCTCAATGTCGGCCGCGGCGCGGTCGCCTCCGAAATGGTCGGCCTCAGCGAGGAGGTGTTCGGCCGGACCGTCGCCTACCTCAAGGAGCGCAAGCAGTTCGGCAAGGCGATCGGCGAATTCCAGGCGCTCCAGCACCGCGCAGCCCAGCTCTATATCGAGATCGAGATCACCCGCGCGGCGGTGCTGAAGGCGCAGCAGGCGCTCCATGGCGATGCCGGGAAGGCGGCTGCCGCGGTCGCTGTGGCCAAAGCCCGGGCCGGCTCGACCGCGACCCGCGCGGTGCAGGAGGGCGTGCAGATGCATGGCGGCATGGGCATGACCGACCAGTTCGACATCGGCTTCTTCATGAAGCGCGCGCGGGTCTGCGAGGAATTGTTCGGCGACGCCAACTACCACGCCGACCAGTTGGCGCGGATGAGGAACTATTGAAGTTGGGCTGTCATTCCGGGGCGCGCGAAAGCGCGAACCCGGAATCTCGAGATTCCGGGTCTGGTCCTTCGAACCATCCCGGAATGACGGCCGGAAGGCGTTACCGGATCGGCGGCGCGTACTGGATGCCGCCGGCGCTCCAGAGCTGGTTGAGCCCGCGCGGAATGTGCAGCTTCGATCCGCTGCCGACATTGCGCTCATAGACCTCGCCGTAATTGCCGACATGGCGGATGATGCGCACGGCCCAGTCCTTGGTCAGCCCCAGATCGTCGCCGTAGGTGCCTTCGGTACCGACCAGCCGCATCACGTCGGGCTTCTTCGACTTCAGCGCCTCGTCGATGTTCTTGGAGGTGACGCCGAGTTCCTCGGCATTGATCATCGCATAGAGCGTCCATTTGACGATCATCATCCAGTCGTCGTCGCGCTGGCGCACCACGGGGGCGAGCGGCTCCTTGGAGATGACATCGGGCAGGATGATGTGATCATCCGGCTTCGGCAGGTTCAGCCGCAGCGCGTAAAGCTGGGAGACGTCGGCGGTGAAGGTGTCGCATTTGCCGGACTCGTAGGCTTTGACAACCTCGTCGAGCTTGGGGAACTTGATCTCTTCATACTTGATGTTGTTGGCGCGGAAATAGTCGGCGAGGTTCAGTTCCGTGGTCGTCGCCGCCTGCACGCACACCTTGCTGTTGTTGAGATCGAGCGCGGAATCGATGTTGCGCGATCGCGGCAGCATGAAGCCCTGACCGTCATAATAGGCGACCGCCGGGAAATAGAGATCGTAGTTCTCCTCGCGCGACATGCTCCAGGTCGAGTTGCGCGACAGGATGTCGACCTTGCGGCTCTGCAACTCCTTGAAGCGTTCGTTGGCGTCGAGCGGAACGAACTTCGCCTTGTTCGGATCGTCGAAGATCGCGGCCGCGATTGCGCGGCAGAAATCCACGTCGAAGCCGGTCCAGTTGCCCTTGTCGTCGGGGATCGAGAAGCCGGGCAGGCCGGCGTTGACGCCGCACAGCACCTCGCCGCGCCGGACCGTGCGCTTCAAGGTGCGCGTGTCGTAGAACTCGTAGACGATGGCGGCAGCCGCGACCAGAATGGCGACCGCGAGCCCGATCAACAGGCCGCCCCGAAATGTACGCATGATTGAACTCTCGCAATGATCGAAAAAATGGGAGGTGGGTGAGGGTGGCAGGCTGTCGCGGCTAAAGCTCCGGCTTCTGCCGCACGATCACCTTGGTGCCGACCGGCACACGTTCGTAAAGGTCGGTCACGTCCGCGTTGACCAGGCGGAAGCAGCCGGAGGAGACGGCGGTGCCGATCGTATCGGGCCGGTTGGTACCGTGGATCCGGTAGACGGTGGTGCCGAGATACATCGCGCGCGCGCCAAGCGGATTGCCGGGGCCGCCGGCCATGAAGCGCGGCAGATAGGGCTGGCGGGCGATCATCTCGGGCGGCGGTGTCCAGTCCGGCCATTCCGCCTTCTTGGTGATGTTCAGAAGTCCCTGCCACTGAAAGCCATCGCGGCCGACACCAATGCCGTAGCGCACGGCGCGGCCGCCGGGCTGGACCAGATAGAGATGCCGCTCGGCGGTCGAGATGATGATGGTGCCGGGCGCCTCGGTGGTGCGGTAGTAAACCACCTGCTTGCGGAATTCCGGGTCAAGCTCGATCGAATCGTCCGCGATCAGGCCCGGCTGGTCGCCGGGGTCTTGCTGCTGCGCGTGGCTCGGCGAGGCCGAAAGCAACAGGCCGATCGTGGCCATCATCATCCAGGTCAGGTGACGTAATTTCGACATTGCAAAATTTCTCCTCGGCCGGCGCCTGCAGCTTTTATCATCGTTTGCCAAATCACTGGAACCACCAAAAATCTGAGCGGCGGCAACACCGCAAGCATGGGGCGAACGGGACAGATACATCGTTGAAATATCATGAAATTCCGGGTTTGCTTGCGCCGCGGGAAAAGACGGCGCGGAACGTCTCATTTCGGCGCAAGCCACAACCGCAAGCCGAAAGCGACGAGCGCCACGGTTCCAACCCCGCCAAGCCAGAGGACTAAGAACCACAGCAGGCGCCGCGCGAGCGGTTGGGGCGTCAGCGGTCGAGGCGTCAGCGGTCGAGGCGTCTCCTGGCGGGGCATCAGTGATAGCCCGTTCCGGCTCTCACCTTGCCGCGGAAGACCCAATAGGCCCAGGCGGTATAGCCCAGGATCAACGGAATCAGCACGGCGACGCCGACCAGCATGAAGAGTTGGCTGTTCTGGGGCGACGCCGCCTGCCAGATCGTGATGCTTTGCGGCACGATATAGGGATACATGCTGATGCCGAGCCCGGCATAGGACAGCGCGAACAGTCCAAGCGACAGAAAGAAGGGTTGGGAGTCCTGCTTGTGGATCAGGCTGCGCAACAGCAGCGCGGCCAGGCCGCCGACAGCAAGAGGCACCGGCGCGGTCAGGATTACATTCGGCCAAGTGAACCAGCGCGCGGCGTAATGAATATGGAGGAACGGCGTCGCAAGGCTGACCATACCGATCGCGCCCAGCATCGCAAACAGCAAATACCAGCTCAGGCGATAAGCCTTCTCGCGAAGCTCGCCCTCGGTTTTCAGCACCAGCCAGGTCGCGCCCAATAGCGCATAGCCGACGGCCAATGCGAGGCCGGTCAGAATGCTGAACGGCGTCAGCCAATCCCACCAGCCGCCGGCATAGTGCCGGCTTTCGACATGCACCCCCTGCAAAATGGCGCCCAGCGCAATGCCCTGCGCCAACGTGGCGAGCCATGATCCGCCGGCAAACGCGATATCCCAGCGATTTTCTTCGCTCTCGGTGCGCCAGCGGAATTCGAACGCGACGCCGCGGAAGATCAGGCCGATCAGCATCGCGATCGCAGGCGTATAGATCGCAGGCATCAGCACGGCATAGGCCAGCGGAAACGCCGCCATCAAGCCGCCGCCGCCGAGCACCAGCCAGGTCTCGTTGCCGTCCCAGACCGGCGCCACGCTGTTCATGATCACGTCGCGGTCGGCCTTGGCGGGAAACAGCGGAAACAACAGGCCAAGCCCGAGATCGAAGCCGTCCATCACCACGTAGACGAACACCGCGAAGGCGATGATGAACGCCCAGATCGTGGCGATGTCGATCGTGCCGCTCATCGCATGATCCTCTCGACGGCCGGCGTGATGCCGGCGGCGCGCGCAGGCACGTCGCTGCTTGGTCCCGGTTCGCCGGGATGCGGCGGGTGCGCCATCAACCGCAGAATATAGACGACGCCTGCGGTAAATACGGCGAAATAGACAATGGCGAAGGCCACCAGCGACGAGCCGACCGCGGGCGCGGCGAGAGGCGAAGCTGATTCCGCCGTGCGCAACAACCCGTAGACCGTGAACGGCTGGCGGCCGGTCTCGGTGGTGAACCAGCCCGCGAGCACGGCGATGAAACCCGCCGGCCCCATCACGATGGCGAACAGATGCAACAGGCGGGACTGGTAGAGCGTGCCGAGCCAGCGCGCGAGCAGGCTGAACAGGCCGAGCCCGAAGATCAAAAATCCCAGGCCGACCATGATGCGGAACGCCCAGAACGTCACTGGCACCGGCGGCCAGTTTTCGCGGGGGACCGTGTCGAGGCCGTTGAGCGGCGCCTCCAGCGAATGTTTCAGAATCAGCGACCCGAGATGCGGGATTTCGACCGCGTATTTGACCTTGCCGGAGTCCTCATCGGGCAGGCCGAACAGGATCAGCGGCGCGCCGTCGGGATGGCTCTCGAAATGGCCCTCCATCGCCATGATCTTTGTAGGCTGATGCTCAAGCGTGTTGAGGCCGTGCTGGTCGCCGGCGAGAATCTGGATCGGCGCGACCAGGGCCGCCATCCACATCGCCATCGAAAACATCACGCGCGGGCCCGCGAGGTGCTGATCGCGCAGCAGGTGGAAGGCACCGACGGCGCCGACAACCAATGCCGTGGTGAGGTAGGCCGCCAGAACCATATGAACGAGGCGATAGGGAAAGGACGGATTGAAAATCACCTCAAGCCAATCGGCGACTATGAATTGACCGTCGGCGTTGACGGTAAAGCCTGCGGGCGTCTGCATCCAGGAGTTGGCGGAGAGGATCCAGAAGGCGGAAGTCAGCGTGCCGATCGCGACCATCGAGGTGGCGACGAAATGCAGTCTGTGTCCGACGCGTTCGAGCCCGAACAGCATGACGCCGAGGAATCCGGCCTCGAGAAAGAACGCGGTCAGGACCTCATAGGCCATCAACGGGCCGATGACGGGACCGACCTTGTCGGCGTAAGCCGACCAGTTTGTGCCGAACTGGTAGGACATCACGATGCCCGACACCACGCCCATTCCGAACACGACTGCGAAAATCTTCAGCCAGTAGTTGAACAGGTTGATGTAGACGTCGCGTCCGGTCCAGAGCCACAGCGCTTCCAGCACCGCGAGGTAGCTGGCAAGCCCGATCGTGAAGACCGGAAAGATGATGTGAAACGACATCGTGAAGGCAAACTGTGCCCTGGCCAGCACCACGGCATCAAAGCCCTCAAACATCGGAATCACCTGTCGTTACCAAACGCCCGCGCAACCTACCACGCCAGAGGTGATATTGTATCGCGGTGACTTCACGCCACCCATGCCGATTAGAGCGCGATGAGATCAGGATGAATCGTCATCGCGCTCTAAGTTATTATTTGAACATGATCTTTTCGGAAAACCGGTACCCACTTTTCCGGATCATGCTCTAGGTTGCGTCGTCACCACGACGTCGGTGAGAACGACGTGTTCCAATCCCCGAAATGTGAAACGACCCGGAGGGGGGCATCCCGTCCGGGTCGTTGGAGGTAGTTGGGAGGTGAGCTTGGAAAATCAGAAAGCTTCGGTCAGCGGATGACGCAGACCTCAGTTGGATTGGTTTTGCTGCAATCGGTCACCTGCTGATGCGCGGCAGCCACGGCTGCGCCGCGATGCGCCACGTTCTGGCTCGACAGCGACGCAAGCGTGCAAACCGTGCCGAGCGGAATGATGAAAAAGCGGAAAGACGGTTTCAGCACGTTCTTCACTCCTCTCTGGTTCGACTGCGTTGACGGCTAAAGGTCTAGCAGGCGAGTTTTTCCGTTTGATTTCGCCGATTGTTTCAATTGTTTCCTTGGCGGTCTTGATTGGGTAACGACTGGAGTGGCGGCCACTCGCATAGAGCATTGAATTTATTGATGTTTTCACGCAGCCAGGCTGTCGATTCCCGCGCCCTTGAGCAGATCGGCGAGCTGCTTGCGGGCATAGAACATGCGCGTCTTCACCGTGCTCTGTGGAATGCCAATGATCTCGCCGACCTCTTCCACCGACTTTTCGTGATAGTAGACGAGGTTGATGATCTCCCGATGCGCGGGCGACAGTTTTGCGACGCAGGCCCGCAGGATCTCGCTGGTATTGGCGCGATCCAGCGAAGTTTCCGGGGTGTCGGCTTCGTCCGCGATCTCGCGCACGTCTTCCTGATCGATATCCTCGAAACGCCGCTGGCGCAGCGAGGTCAGCGCCTTGAAGCGGGCGATCGACAATAGCCAGGTCGACACCTGCGAGCGGCCCTCGAACTGCCGCGCCGTGCGCCAGACATCCAGGAAGACCTGGCTGACCAGATCCTCGGCCATGGTGGTGTCGCGCACGATGCGCAGGATGAAGCGGTAAACCCGCACATTGTGACGCGAATAAAGGATATGCATCGCGGTGCGGTTGCCATCGGCGATGCTTGCCAGGAGCATTTCGTCCGAGGTCGCCTGAGCGGCGATAATGCTCTGGCGGGCTGCGGAGTTAATGGCGACGACGTTCTGCATGACTGGCTCCCCGTGCCGCCTCTTGTGCGGCGCTGCGTTACCGCAAAGTGTTAACGAGCCATCGTTTCGGGACGTCTGCACAAAAGGGGAAAATGGTTTCGTTCCGGAGGAGAATTGTTTCGTCGTGATGGTTCCGACGACACACTCGCGGCGGAAATGTGAATATTTTCAATGTACGGAAAAACCGCGAGATTTCAGGCGTGCAAAAGTTCCCGATCCAAGCCGTCAAGGCGCTCCACCGGAAGGCGATTGAATGGCCGAAAACGGCCGAACGCCTTATGTCCACGGTCTCGTTTACCTAAGTGATCCGGCGCAGATGCTGGTCGAAGACCGCCAACGGCAGGTCGTGACACGCCGTTCGCCGATCAAGCCTTGTCCCCGACCGGCGAAAACAGATAGCCACCGCCGCGGATGGTGCGGATCACGGCGGGTTTGGTCGGGTCCGGCTCGATCTTGCGGCGGATGCGCATGATCCGGAGATCGACGGCGCGGTCGAAGGCTTCGGCATCGCGCGCGTTCGCCAACTCCAGGAGCCGCTCGCGCGACAGCACCCGTTTCGGATTGGCGGCGAACACTTTCAAAAGGCCAAACTCGGACGCGGTCAGGGGATGCTCGTTGCCTTCGTCGTCGCGGAGCGCTTGGGCTTCCAGATCGAGCCATTTTGTGCCGAACCGCACCAATTGGTCTTTCGTGGACTTCGTGCCGGCGGCTTCGGTGGCGGCCGGCGCCGCCTTGACCGGCGCGCTCCGCCGCAATACCGAACGGATCCGCGCCATCAATTCGCGCAGCTCGCAGGGCTTTGCCACATAATCGTCGGCGCCGAGTTCGAGCCCGACCACGCGGTCGATCGGGCTGGCGGTCGCCGTCAGCATGATCACGGGGATGTTGCTGCGGCTCTTGAGGTCGCGGATGATCGAAAGTCCGTCTTCCTCGGGCATGTTGAGATCAAGCACCACGAGATCGGGCACGCCGGACTCGATCGCGCCGCGCAGGCTTTTTCCGCCGTCGCACAGCGTCACGGTAAAGCCGTGCATTTTGAGATAGTCGCCGACCATTTCGCGGGCCGGCGCCTCGTCATCGACGATGATGATGTGCTGACTCTGGCTCATGACATCTCTGTCGCGGGTAGGACGATGGTGAAGGTCGATCCCTTTCCGGGACCGTCGCTGTTGGCGGCGACCTCGCCGCCATGCATGTCGATAATACGCTTGACGATGGATAAGCCCAACCCCGTCGAGCTCTCGCCGGCGGTCGGTTTGGCGGACAGGCGCTGGAAGCGGCCGAACAGCCGCCCGAGATCCTCCGGCGAGAGGCCCGAGCCCTCGTCGGCGACGCGGATGACGGTGTTGTCCTCTTCATGCGTGACCACCACCGATATCTTGCCGCCGATCGGGCTGTATTTGATGGCATTGGAGACGAGATTGTCGATCGCCTCGCGGATGCGGTCGGTGTCGCACATCGTCACGATATTCCCGGGCGCCGACACCGTGATGGACTGCTGCTTGTTGACCGCGAGCGGCTGATTGGCGTCGGCGACCTCGGCCACCAGAGCGGCGACGTCGACCGGTTCGCGGCGGATAGTGATGTCGAAGGCGTCCGCCATCGCGTCCGAAATCAGATGATCGACCATCGAGGTGAGCCGCCTCGTGGCGTCGCGGATATGGTCGATCTGGGAGGTGATGCCCTCTTTCGACGCGGCGGTCGAGATCAATTCGGTCAACATCTCGGTGCGGCCGAGGATGACGCCGAGCGGATTCTTCAGATCGTGAGCGACGGTGCCGAGAATTTCGTTCTTGAACCCGTTGGCGCGCTGCAGCCGCAGCCACTGCGCCGACAGGCGGCGATTGGCTTGCATCAGCGCGCGGGTGCGCTGGGCGACGCGGTCCTCGAGCTGGGTATTGGCCTCGTGCAGCTGCTGATAGAGAATGACGTTGTCGAATGCGATCGACAGCCGGCTGCCGAAAATCTCCACCAGCGAACGGTCGGTTTCCGACAATTGGCGCTCGGCCTGGAGCAGCACCACGACCTCACGTCCGCTGCCGGTCCGGATGTAAAGCACGGTGCGCGCATCGGCGAATTCGTGTTTGCGGCGCCTGAAGGCCGCTTCCACCATCGAGCGCAAATCCGGATCGAGCGACTTCGAGCCGGCATTGCCGATGAAGCGGCTGTAGCAGCCGGAGCCGGCCAGCACGGAAAAATCGTCGCCGGAGGTGTTGCCGTCGTCGCGCAGCACCAGGATGCCGGCGCAATCGACGTTGAGCAGCGAAGCAAGTTGCGTCAGCACACCCTCGGCAAGCCGCTGCATCGATTTGAAATCGTAGAGCGTCGAGGCGGCGTCGATAATGATCTCAAGCCCGCGCCTCGTCTGCACCATGCGTTCGAGCTGCTGATAGCTGCGGAGCGCGGCGGTCAGCGACGTGAACAGCTTGTCCGCGGTAAGCTCGGTCTTGGCCTTGTAGTCGTTGATGTCGTACTGCACGATGACGCGCCGCTCGGGAGCCTGGCCAGGCTGGCCGGTGCGCAGGATGATGCGGACGGTTTCGTTCCTGATCTCGCTGCGGATGTATTCCACGAGTTCGAGGCCGGCGATATCGGTCTCCATGATGACGTCGAGCAGCACGGCCGCGATGTCGGGGTGCTCGCGCATCAGCGTGCGGCCCTCGGCCGCCGAATAGGCCGACAGGATCTCGAGACCCTGGCCGTTCAGGGTGTAGTCGCTGAGCGCAAATCGCGTGCCTTCATGCACGGCCTGATCGTCGTCGATGACGGCGATCTTCCATCTACGCGCGGACGAATCCTCCGGAACGGCTCCGGTGTCGTCGATCAGGTGGAGGACATCGTCCTGTTCGGCCATTGAGGCGTTCCGTCGGATAAGGTCTCTGTGGCGGGGCCGCCCTTGGCGGTTTTCGGCATGATAATGCGAAAAGTGGTGCCTTGTCCCAGTCTTGACTCCAGCATCATGCGCCCGCCCAGCTGCTGGGTTACGAGATTATAGACAATATGCAAGCCTAGCCCGGTGCCCCCCTCGTTGCGGCGGGTCGTGAAGAACGGGTCGAACGCCTGCCGCTGCACGTCCGGGGTCATTCCGGCCCCATCGTCAGCAAAAATGATCTCGACGTCGTCATGGCCGCGCGGCCGCGCCGAGACCGAAATGGTTCCTGAACGCCCGCCGTTGAAGGCGTGATTGACGGCGTTGAGGAACAGGTTAGTCAGAATTTGCCCGTACGAGCCGGGATAGCCGTCGATCACGAGGCCCTCCGGCACGTCGACGGTCAGCGCGATCGGCGCCCGCTTCATGACCGGCCGCAGGCTCGCGATGATCTGGTCGGTCGCCTCGCTCAGGTTGAATTGCCGGCGCTCGGCATGCGAGCGGTCGACGGCGACCTGCTTGAAGGACTGAATCAACTCTCCGGCGCGCTGCAGGTTGGCGACCAGTTGCTGGGCGGCATCGCGCGAGGTGCGCACGAACTCCTCAAGCTGTGACCGGCGTAGCCCTCCGTCCGATCGGAGCTCGGTTTCGAACATCTCGGTGCGCCGTGCGAAGCTGGAAGCGACGGTCAGGCTGATGCCGATGGGGTTGTTCACTTCATGGGCGACGCCGGCGACCAAGCCGCCGAGCGCGGCAAGGCGTTCGGCGTCGATCAGGTTCTGCTGCGCGGTGTTGAGTTCGAGCAGCGCGCTTTCGGCTTTTTCCTTCGCGGCACGCAACTCGTCCTCGGTCTTGCGCTTGGCGATCGCGTTCTCGCGGAAGACCTCGACCGCGCGGGCCATCGCGCCGACCTCGTCCCGGGCATTGGTGCCCTGCACCTCGCGGTCGTAGTCGCCCAAGGTAATCGCGCGCATCGCCGTCATGATCTGCTGCAGCGGCAGGCGGATGGAGAGCGCGATCAGAACGCCGACGGTGAGGATCATGCCGAGAAAGATCACGGCGATCGACAGCACCCGGCGTGAAATGTCGGCAAGCGTCCGGTCGAACGTCTCCTGCGCCCTTTGCTCGCGCTGGCGCATCTTCACCGACAGATCGTCGATGGCGCCCATCGCCTCGGCCTGGGTGGCGTCGATGGTGTTTCTAAGCAGCTCGGTCCGGTTCGAGAGCTGTTCGGACAATTTCGAAAGCCCCTCGCGAAGCGCCTGCGTCCGCGCGCTCAGACGCAGCAGCGCCAATCGCTGCAGGTCGTTGTCGGCGAGGTCGGTCATCACAGGAATGGTTTTCTCGATCGTCTCGGTATTGCGGCGCGCTTCCTCGGCGGAGGCGCTGGCCAGCGAGAGGTAATAGGAATTGGCGGCGACCAGCATGGCGGTGAACGCCTCGCGGGATTTGCCGAGCGAGGGCCAGATCAGCGCGTCGCGGTGGCCGGTCGCGCCTTCGATGATCGAGTAAAGCCCGGCCATGTCCTTGGCCGGTCCCAGCACCTGTTCCTCATAGGTCTTCGCGATGGTCGCCTGCACCGCGCGCAACTCGCCGAAGCCGTTCAGAAAACGCTCCGTGACGTGCTCGAGCTCCGCCACCGATCCCGACAGCATCGGGTCGGTCGAAGCGCGCGTGGTGAGCGTGCCGAGCACCGCTTCGCGCAACAGCAGGATCTCGGCGAACAATTCGGGGCTCGGCTGGTTGATGTAACGGTGGATCAGGTTCTGCAGCCGGCCGGTTTCGCTCTCCAGGAGCGCCAGGATCTTGTCCGACTCGCGCACCTGCCGGACGTCGTCCCAGGCCGAGCCGAGCACCTTGGCGCCGTTCCAGATCAAGGCGGCCAGCACCACGACGACGGCGGAGTTCAGCGCGGCGATCGACAGAATGCGCCAGCGGATCGGCACCGCACGCAACAGCCCGACGATGCGCGCGCGGCCTTGGGCAGCGAGGCTCGCCGGTCGTTCCGCAGTCTTACCTGGCGCACGGGCTACCAAGACCGGATCACTCCACCTGGCGGATGCGCGCGATCAGCGCCGCGGCCGCCGGGTCGCGCTGCGCCTTCTGGTAAAGGCCGGCCATCGCCGATTCGAAGGGCTTGCGGTCAAAGTCTTTTACGACCGTCACGCCGGCGGCTTCGGCCTGCTGACGGGATTGCTCCTCCCGATCCCGCCACTTTTCACGCATGAATTGGCTGGATCGCAGCGCGGCTTCACGAAACATCTTTTGATCGTCCGCCGACAGGCTCTGCCAGGCCTTGTGCGACATCACCAGGACTTCCGGGCTCATGCTGTGTTCGGTCATGGTGTAGAAGCCAGCATATTTATAGTGATCCGTGGTCACAAAGGACGGCCAGTTGTTCTCGGCGCCGTCGATCAGCTTGGTCGCAAGGCCTGTGAGTACCTGGCCATAGGGCAGCTCGATCGGCTCCGCACCGAGCGCCCTCATCATGTCCGACATCAAGGCCGATTGCTGGACACGGATCCGCAAACCTTTGAGATCAGCGGGCGTGCGGACCGGGTGAACGCTGTTGTAGATCGACCTGGCGCCGGAATCGTAAAATGCCAGCCCGACGAATCCATAAGGCTCGAAACTGTTGAGGATTTCGTTACCGATCGGGCCGTCCAGCACTTTCTGCAGATGCTCGATGGAGCGGAACAGAAACGGCATCGCCAATACGTTGATCGCGGGCACGAAGGTTCCGATCAGGGCCACGTTGGTGCGATTGAGGTCGATCGCACCGGCGCGGGTTTGTTCGAGAGTCTCTTTTTCTTCCCCGAGCTGACGCGAGTGGAAGATCCGGATTTGATGTCGGCCGCCGGTCTGTTCCGCGATGACGCGGCCCATGAAGCGCAGCGCCTGTACGGTCGGGTAATTTTCGGTCTGGACGTCGGCGGCGCGGAATTCTCGCGCGAACCCGCCCGTTGCGGCCAGCGTCAGAAGCAGCGCAACAACGAGTATCAATGTCCGCGGTAGGTCAGCGCGGTACACGGGCAACATCTTCCCTTTTGATGATGTCGATGGAGGGCGCAAAAGGTTCAATGCTTTTTTTGCGGTGGCGGACGATCCAGCTATTGTGCTCACGCCGGAATGATCGTCAATGGCGCCATGCAACCCGGCTTTTCCGGGAATAATCCCGACGCCGGCCGGTTCGCGACCAGCGAGGAAGCGCCGGAAACGATGTTTTCGCCGTATTTTTTGAGCACTGATGTTTGGGCCGCTTGAGATTGGAATGGTTCGATCGTGAAATCAGTATTCAAGCTCCATGGGTTCTTGCAACTCGCGGCTGTGTCGGCCGTGATCGGTTTCTGCTCGCCCGCGCTTGCGGTCACCGACGTCGCTTGGTGGCATGCGATGTCGGGCGAACTCGGCCGGCAAGTTGACAAGCTCGCGGCTGACTTCAACGCAACGCAATCCGACTATCGGATCGTTCCGAGCTACAAGGGCAACTATACCGAAACCGTAACGGCGGCGATCTTTGCGTTTCGTTCGCGCAGTCAGCCCGCCATCGTGCAGGTCAACGAAATCGCGACCGCGACCATGATGGCGGCAAAGGGCGCGATCTATCCCGTCCATCAGTTGATGCGGGACGAGCAGGAAACCTTTTCGCCATCCGCCTATCTTCCGGCCGTGACCGGCTATTACGCCGATGTCGACGGCAACCTGCTGTCGTTTCCGTTCAACGCCTCGACGCCGATCCTTTATTACAACAAGGACCTGTTTCGGGACGCCGGCCTCGACCCGGACGTGGCGCCGAAGACGTGGCCGGAGGTCGGTCTGGCTGCGAAGAAGCTGCGTGAGCGCGGCGCGGTCTGCGGCTTCACCACATCGTGGCCGTCCTGGGTCAATGTCGAGAATTTTTCCGCGTTTCATAATCTGCCGATTGCAACGCGGGCCAACGGCTTCGGCGGACTGGATGCGGTCCTGAACTTCAACAATCCGGTGGTGGTGCGTCACATCGCGCAGCTCGTGGAATGGCAGGCCACCAAGGTGTTCGACTATAGCGGCCGCGCGCAATCGGCGGAGCCGCGCTTTCAAAAGGGCGAATGCGGAATCTTCGTCGGCTCCTCGGGGACCCGCGCCGATATCAAGGCCAATTCGAAGTTCGAGGTCGGTTACGGCATGATGCCGTACTGGCCGGACGTTGCCGGCGCGCCGCAAAACACCATCATCGGCGGAGCAACGCTGTGGGTGCTGCGGGATCGGCCGGCCGCCGAATACAAGGGAGTTGCGAAATTCTTCGCTTATCTGTCTAAGCCCGACGTTCAGGCCGCCTGGCATGAGAACACCGGATATTTGCCGATCACCCGCGCGGCGTTCGACCTGACCCGCGCGCAGGGGTTCTACGACCGCAATCCCGGCGCTGCGATCTCGATCGAGCAGATCACGCTGAAGCCGCCGACCGAAAATTCGCGCGGGCTTCGGCTTGGATCGTTCGTCCTGATCCGCGACGTGATTGATGACGAGCTGGAGCAGGCCTTCAGCGGCAAGAAGCCCGCGCAGGCCGCGCTTGATTCCGCCGTCGAGCGCGGCAACCGGCTGCTGCGCCAGTTCGAACGCGCCAGCCCGGATCAGTAATAAAAGAACCGCAGCCCGTCGATCGACTGCACCGCGCTCCCTGCCCATCAATAACGAGGATTTTTGCGATTAGTCTTCTGCCGTTGCAGCGGACGATCCGAAGAGATGCCGTCAAATCCAAACGTCATTCTCGGCCGTGCGATCGCCGCCCTCATGGCCGGTATTGAGCACCGCTCGCGGCTCGATCAGCAGTAGTTTGACCTCTTGTTCGGCATAAGGTTTGTGTTCGACGCCTTTCGGGACAACGAACATTTCGCCCACCGACACATGGACCGCACCATCGCGAAAATCGATCCGCAGAACGCCATCCAGCACAATGAAAGTCTCGTCCGTATCCTTGTGATCGTGCCAAATGAAGTCGCCTTGCAGCTTCACGACCTTGAACTGGTAGTCGTTCATTTCGGCGATGACCTTCGGCTGCCACTGCTCGCTGAACAGCGCGAACTTTTTGCCGAAGTTGATCGCCTGGTACCTCATGTGGTCGCTCCCTCGATTGGTTGTGTGATTATACTGCTTTCAATGATCGTCGGCCCGTCCGCGCAAGATAAGCGCGATTAGCGTATTTGCTGACATTCTAGGCAGGAACGCCTGTTTGTATGCAATTTCCGCAGGTGCTCGATCCCTCCAAAATCAGGCTATTCGAAAGCCGGATCATACTCTTAGAGTGTATTTAAGGGTCCGTTAAGGTTTGGCACGAACCTTGCGATTGTGGTTCCAACGCCGGTTCCGACGCCGGTTTCACCTGCCTTTTTTGACCGTCTTGGAGCCTTCTCATGAAGCGCCGCGACTTCCTGAAATCCGTCGGACTGGCCGCGAGCGCGCTGGCGCCTGCGCCCGCGATCTGGTCTTCCGCGAAAGCGGATGCGCGCTCAGAGACCCTTTTGATCGTTTCCGAAGGCGGCCCCAACAATCTCGACATTCACGGCGTCGGCACCAACGTGCCCGGCTATGAAGTGTCGTGGAATTGCTACGACCGGCTGCTCAGCCACGACATGAAAAGCGGTCCCGGCGGCGTGCCGTATTACGACCGCGACAAGTTCAAGGGAGAACTCGCCGAGGACATGAATGTCGGCGACATGTCGGTGACCTTCAAGCTGAAGAAGAACGCGAAATTCCACGACGGCACGCCAGTGGCGGCGAAGGACGTGAAGTGGTCGCTCGACCGCGCTGTTTCCGTCGGCGGCTTCCCGACTTTCCAGATGAGCGCGGGCTCGCTGACCAAGCCCGAGCAGTTCGTCATCGTCGACGACACCACGGTCCGCGTCGACTTCGCCAAGAAGGACCGGCTGACGATCCCCGATCTCGCGGTCATCGTGCCCTGCGTGGTCAATTCGGAACTGGTGAAGAAGAACACGAGCGAGAAGGACCCTTGGGGCCTCGAATACACCAAGCAGCAGACCGCGGGCTCGGGCGCCTACAAGGTGACGAAGTGGACCGCCGGCACCGAAGTCATCATGGAGCGCAACGACGAATGGGTCGGCGGTCCGCTGCCGAAGATCAAGCGCGTGATCTGGCGCATGGTGCCGCAGGCCGGCAACCGTCGTGCGCTCTTGGAACGTGGCGACGCCGACATCTCCTACGAGCTGCCGAACAAGGATTTCCAGGAGATGAAGGCAAACGGCAAGCTCAATGTGGTGTCGCTGCCGTTCTCCAACGGCATCCAGTATATCGGGATGAACGTGACCAAGCCGCCGTTCGACAATCCCAAGGTACGGCAGGCGATGGCCTATGCGATACCGTACCAGAAGATCATGGACGCGGTGTTGTTCAACCTCGCCAATCCGATGTTCGGCGCGGCGGCCGACAAGGCGACCGAGGTCGCCTGGCCGCAGCCGACCAAGTATGTCACCGACATGGCCAAGGCGAAGGCGCTGCTCACCGAGGCCGGCTATGCCAACGGTTTCGAGACCACGATCTCGTTCGATCTCAATTTCGCCGGCATCAACGAGCCGCTTTGCATCCTGGTGCAGGAGAGCCTTGCGCAACTCGGCATCAAGACCACGATCAACAAGGTGCCCGGCGCCAACTGGCGCACCGAGCTCAACAAGAAGGAGATGCCGCTCTACACCAACGTGTTCTCGGGCTGGCTCGATTACCCCGAATATTTCTTCTACTGGTGCTATCACGGCAACAATTCCGTCTTCAACACCATGAGCTACAAATCGCCGGAGATGGACAAGTTCATCGACGGTGCGCGCACCGCGGCGGCGAGCGGCGACAAGGCGGCCTACGACGCCGACGTGAAGGGCTTCGTCGACCTTGCCTTCAGCGATATCCCGCGCATCCCGCTGTATCAGCCCTTCGTCAACGTCGCGATGCAGAAGAACATCTCGGGATATCAATACTGGTTCCACCGCCGGCTCGACTATCGCGCGCTGGTGAAGGGGTGAGTGCGGCGAATGGCGAATAGAGTGGCGAATAGCGAATAGGGAGTAGCGAATAGTGAAAGACCGCGGGCGCAATCATCCATTCGCCACTCGCCATTCGCTATTCGCGCGCCCTTCGCACGGCGAGGGGCGCCTCGCATGCTGACCATGATCGGCAAGCGGCTGATGTTCGCGATCCCGAGCTTGATCGGGGTCGTCATCGTCACCTTCTTGCTGACGCGTGCGCTGCCCGGCGATCCCGCGGCTTATTTCGCGGGGCCCGCTGCGACGAAAGAGGCAGTCGAGCAGATCCGCAAGAAACTCGGCTTTGACAAGCCGCTGATCGAGCAGTTTTTCCACTACACCGGCGATCTCGCGCATGGCGATTTCGGCACGTCGCTGACGACCGGCCAGCCGGTCGCGACTGAAATCCGCAACCGCCTGCCGGCCTCCGCCGAGCTCACTCTGCTCGGCCTTGTCATTTCGATCGCGATCGCGCTGCCGCTCGGCGTGCTCGCCGCCACGCGCCCCGGTTCCTGGATCGATCATCTCTGCCGGGTGACGACGACGGCTGGCGTATCCTTGCCGGTGTTCTTCACGGGCCTGGTGCTGGTTTATATCTTCTATTTCCAGCTCGGCTGGTCGCCCGCGCCGCTCGGCCGGTTGGATGTGTTCTACAGCGCGCCGCCCACGGTCACCGGCTTCTATCTGATCGACACCCTGATCACGCGCGATTTCGAGGCGTTCCGCTCCGCGCTCAGTCAACTGGTGCTGCCGGCGGCCACGCTCGCGATTTTCTCGCTGGCGCCGATCGCGCGCATGACGCGCGCCTCCATGCTGTCGGTGCTGGCGTCGGATTTCGTCCGTACCGCCCGCGCCAGCGGGCTGGCGCCGTCGACAGTAATCGTCACTTACGCGTTTCGGAATGCGATGCTGCCGGTTATCACGACGCTCAGCATGGTGTTCTCCTTCCTGCTCGGGGCCAATGTGCTGGTGGAGAAGGTGTTCGCCTGGCCCGGCATCGGCTCCTACGCGGTGGAAGCGCTGATCTCATCGGATTTCGCGCCGGTGCAGGGTTTTGTGCTGACCATGGCGGTGATGTACGTGCTGCTGAATTTGATCATCGACATTCTCTATGGCGTGATCGATCCAAGAGTAAGGCTCGAAGGGTAAGGCTTGAAGGTTGGGGAGAGAAGATGAGTAGCGTCGCTCCTGCCGCGGAACCTGTGGCGCCCTCGCGCAGCACGGGACTAGCTGCGATGTTCGAGCACACCCGGTATGTGCTCGGTGAAAACCGTGTCACGGCATTCGCGTTCGGGCTTTTGGTCCTCATCGTGTTTGCCGCGCTGCTCGGACCCTATGTCGTGCCTTACGATCCGCTCGCCTCCGATACCGCCGTAGCGCTGAAGCCGCCATCGGCAGCGCACTGGTTCGGCACCGATCAGCTCGGCCGCGACATCTTCAGCCGCGTCATCGTGGCAACGCGGCTCGATACCTTCATCGCGGTGGCGTCGGTGGTGCTGGTGTTCCTGATGGGCGGTCTCGCTGGCATCGCCGCGGGCTATTTCGGTGGCTGGACCGATCGCATCGTCGGCCGCATCGCAGACACCATCATGGCCTTTCCGCTGTTCGTGCTCGCGATGGGCATCGTGGCCGCGCTCGGCAACACCGTGCAGAACATCATCATCGCCACCGCGATCGTCAATTTCCCGCTTTACGCGCGCGTCGCCCGCGCCGAGGCCAATGTACGGCGCGATGCCGGCTTCGTGCAGGCCGCGCGGCTCTCCGGCAATGGCGAGTTTCGGATACTTCTAGGGCACATCCTGCCGAACATCATGCCGATCATGATCGTGCAGATGTCGCTGACCATGGGCTATGCCATCCTCAACGCCGCCGGTCTCTCGTTCATCGGGCTCGGCGTGCGTCCCCCGACGGCGGAATGGGGCATCATGGTCGCGGAAGGCGCCTCCTTTATGGTGTCGGGCGAGTGGTGGATCGCGCTGTTTCCGGGCTTGGCGCTGATGATCGCGGTGTTCTGCTTCAACCTGCTCGGCGACGGCCTGCGCGACATCGTCGATCCGCAGCGAAGGACGTGAGGACAAGACGATGACCGCGCAGCCGCTGCTCGACGTCAACGATCTCACGGTGGAATTCTCCACACGGCGCGGCATCGTCAAGGCGGTGCAGCACGTCAACATTTCCGTCGCCAAGGGCGAGACGCTCGGCATCGTCGGCGAGTCCGGCTCGGGGAAATCGGTCACGTCCTATGCGGTGATGCGGATTCTCGACCGTGCCGGCAAGATCGCCGAGGGTTCGGTGATGTTTTCCGGCATCGACGTCAAGGGTGCGAGCGAAGACACGATGCGCGATCTGCGTGGTCGCGAAATCTCGATGATCTTCCAGAATCCGCGCGCGGCGCTCAATCCGATCCGTAAAGTCGGCGACCAGATCGAGGACGTGCTGCGCCAGCACGTGCAGACGACCGCGAGCGATCGCGGCGAGAAGGCGATCGAGGCGTTGGAGGCGGTCAAGATCGCCCGGCCCCGCGAGCGCTATCACGCCTATCCCTTCGAATTATCAGGGGGCATGTGCCAGCGCGTGGTGATCGCGCTGGCGCTGGCCTGCAATCCGCAGCTCCTGATCGCGGACGAGCCGACCACCGGCCTCGATGTCACGACGCAAAAGGCGGTGATGGACCTGATCGTCGAATTGACCAAGCGGCGGGCCATGTCGACCATCCTGATCACGCATGATCTCGGTCTTGCAGCCGCCTATTGCGACCGCGTGGTGGTGATGGAGAAGGGCCGCGTGGTCGAGACCGCGACGTCCGCCGATATCTTTGCGAGCCCGCAACATGCCTATACGCGCAAGCTGATGCGCGCGACGCCGCGGCTCGGCGTCTCGTTGCGGGATCTGCTGCCGGAAGAGGAGGCGGCCGCGCTGCCTCCAATCTCGCGTCCTTCAACCTCGCCCCGCTTGCGGGGAGAGGTCGGATTGCGGAGCAATCCGGGTGAGGGGGACTCTTCAAGGATCGCACTCGCGGAGGCAGCCCCTCACCCCGACCCTCTCCCCGCAGGCGGGGAGAGGGAGAAGAAGCCCGGGGGTGACGAGAGTGCGAAGCCCCTTCTTCTTGTCGAAAAGCTCGTCAAGGAATATCCGCGCCAGGGCGCGACCGCCGTGCTCGGCAAGCTGTTCGGCCGCAAGCCGCCGGTCGAGCAGGAAGTGTTCCGCGCGGTCGACGGCATCAGCTTTACCGTCGGCCGCGGCGAAAGCGTCGGCTTGGTCGGCGAATCCGGCTGCGGCAAATCGACGACGTCGATGATGGTGATGCGGCTGCTCGACCAGACCTCCGGCCGCATCACCTTCGACGGCGAGGAGATCGGCGGCATCCTGCCGAAAGCGTTTGCGCGGCTGCCCCTGCGCAAGAGCATCCAGATGGTGTTCCAGGATCCGACCGACAGCCTCAATCCGCGCTTCACCGCCGCGCGCGCGATCGTCGACCCGATCCTGCAACTGGGCGACATCAGGGGACGCGACGCGGTCCGCGCCCGCTGCGAGGAGCTCGCGGGCCTGGTCGGCCTGCCGGTCGCCCTGCTGGACCGGTTTCCGCATCAATTGTCGGGTGGACAAAAGGCCCGTGTCGGCATCGCCCGGGCCATCGCGCTGCATCCCAAGCTCGTGATACTCGACGAGCCGACCGCGGCGCTCGACGTCTCGGTGCAGGCGGTGGTGTTGAACCTGCTGCAGGATCTGAAGCAGTCGATGGGCATGAGCTATCTGTTCGTGTCCCACGATTTGAACGTGGTGCGGCTGCTATGCGACCGTGTCATCGTGATGCGCGGCGGGCGAATCGTTGAACAGGGCATGTCCGAAAAGGTCTTGGGCGATCCGCAAGATGCCTATACAAAGGAATTGCTGACGGCGATCCCGCATCCGCCGTTGCCGGTGCATTCGAGCGCGTAGAATGGAGAGCAATGTCTGCCGATCCGCTTGACGACTATATCGATGCCGTCGCGCAGGCGCTCGCACTGCCGATCGAGGACCGCTGGAGGCCGGCGATCCGGGCGAACCTCGAAGTTTCGTTAAGGCTGGCGCGGATGGTCGACGAATTCGCACTGCCCGACGACACCGAGCCGGCCAGTGTCTTTACGGCCTGATCCGACCATGAGCGAAGCTTCCGGCGGGCTGTCAGCCTCAGACATCGCCAAGGCCGTGATCGGTCGCAAGACGTCCGCGCTCGACGTGACCGAGGCGGCGCTGGCGCGGATCAAGCAGCGCGACACCATCCTCAATTCGTTTACCGACGTCACTGCCGAGCGCGCGCGCACGAGAGCGAAAGCGGTCGATGCGGCGATCGCGGCGGGCCAAAGTGTCGGTCCGCTGGCCGGCGTTCCATTCGCCGTGAAGAACCTGTTCGATGTGCAGGGGCTGTCGACCCGGGCTGGTTCGAAGATCAACCGCGATCTTCCGAAGGCTTCGCGCGATGCGACCTTGATCGAGCGGATGGAGGCGGCCGGCGCGGTGCTGGTCGGCGCGCTCAACATGGGCGAATACGCCTACGACTTCACCGGCGAGAACGTGCATGACGGCCCCTCGCGCAATCCGCACGATCCGACGCGGATGAGCGGTGGCTCGTCCGGTGGTTCCGGCAGCGCCGTCGGCGGCGGCTTGGTGCCGATCGCGCTGGGATCGGACACCAACGGATCGATCCGGGTGCCGTCGTCGTTCTGCGGCATCTTCGGCTTGAAGCCGACCTATGGCCGGCTGTCTCGGGCGCGGTCGTTTCCGTTCGTCGCCAGCTTCGATCATCTCGGGCCATTCGCGCGCTCTGTCGCGGACCTCGCGCTCGCCTATGACGCGATGCAGGGACCGGACTCCGACGATGCCGCCTGCACGACGCGGCCCGTCGAGCCGGTGACGGCACATCTTGCACGGGATATTGCCGGCTTGCGCATCGCGATCGCCGGCGGCTACTTCCAGAAAAATCTGTTCGGGGAAGCCGAGGAGGCGGTCGCGCGCATCGCCAAGGCGCTCGATGTCACCCGCACGGTCGAGCTACCGGAAGCGGCGCGCGCCCGCGCCGCCGCTTACGTCATCAGCACGACCGAAGGGGCGTCACTGCATCTGGATCGCCTGCGCCGGCGGCCGAATGATTTCGATCCGGCGGTGCGCGACCGGCTGATCGCGGGTGCGATGGTCCCGGCGCCGCTGGTCGACCGCGCGCAAAAATTCCGCCGCTGGTATCGCGCGCGAGTGCTTGAGCTCTTCAAGTCGGTGGACGTGCTGATCGCGCCGGCCACGCCCTGCATCGCGCCCAAGCTCGGACAGGCGACTTTCGTGCTCGATGGCGTCGAACTGCCGGTGCGCGCCAATATCGGCATCCACACCCAGCCCATTTCCTTTATCGGACTTCCGGTTGTCGCCGTTCCCGTTCCGCTGGAGCCGATGCCGATCGGCGTGCAGATCATCGCCGCGCCCTGGCGCGAGGACGTCGCGCTGCGCCTGGCCTACGCGCTGGAGCGGATGGGTGTCGTTTCGGCGCCGCCGCCGAGAGGAATCTAGGACATGGACATCGATCTGCCCGAGGTGGTCGCGGAGGTGACTGCGCAGTTTGCGCGCTATGAACAGGCGCTGGTCTCCAACAACGTCGCGGTGCTCGATGAGCTGTTCCGTAACGACTCGCGAACGCTGCGCTATGGCATCGCGGAAAATCTCTACGGCCATGGTGAGATCACGGCGTTTCGCGCCGCGCGCTCGCCGGCCGGGCTGATGCGCAAGACCGCGAGAACGGTCATCACCACCTATGGCCGCGATACCGCGGTCGCCTCCACGCTGTTCTATCGCGATAGCGCGCCGGGCCGGGTCGGGCGCCAGATGCAGACCTGGGTCCGCTTTCCCGAGGGCTGGAGAATCGTCGCCGCTCATGTCAGCATCGTCGACGAACCCAAGGTTTTGCCGACATGAGTCTCGACGATCTTCCGGCCAACACCCCGCAACGCCCCGCGACTGACGGCGATGCGGCGGTGCCGCGCGTTGATCGCGCGCCATCGTCGGCGCAAAAGGTCACGCGCGCGGAGGAACTGCGCCTGCAATTGGCCGACGAAATCGTGCGCGGCGTATTGCGGCCGGGCGCGCCGCTGGATGAGACCGACATTGCGCGGCGCTTCAATGTTTCGCGCACGCCGGTGCGCGAGGCGCTGCGTCAGCTCGCCGCTTCTGGGCTGATCGATGCCCGGGCCCATCGCGGCGCCGTGGTGGCACGGCCGTCGATCGAGCGGCTGACCGGGATGTTCGAGGCGATGGCCGAGTTAGAGGCGATGTGCGCGGGCCTCGCCGCGGAGCGGATGACGCCGGTGGAGCGCCACCGGCTTGAGGCGGTGCACGAAGAATTGCGGGTGCTGAGCTATGCCGGCAATCCCGACCGCTTCCACGATGTCAACGAGCGTTTCCACAACACGATCTACGCCGGTTCGCAGAACGCCTACATCGCCGAGATGACCTTGGCGACGCGGGTGCGGGTGCAGCCGTTCCGCCGCGCGCAGTTCCGCAATCTCGGGCGGCTCGCCAAATCGCACGCCGAGCACGACCGCGTGGTAGTCGCGATCATGCGGGGCGACCGCACGGGAGCCTCCGCCGCCATGCGCGCCCATATCGAGCTCGTGCGCGACGAGTACGAAATCTACGCGGTGTCAGTGTAGTGCTCCTCACCTCGCCCCGCTTGCGGGGAGAGGTCGAAGATTCGCGATAGCGAATTTCGGGTGAGGGGGTCACCGCGCGTGCGGTGTTCGCGGAAGCAGCCGCTCACCCAACCCTCTCAGAGCAAGCTCTACTCGTCTCGGCCCCGCAAGAGCGGGGCGAGGGAGCACGCCGCCCGAGTGGCTTTTGGCAAGATCACACCGCCGTAGCTTCCGCCATGTACGCACGCCAGCCGCCGAATGAGGAAATGTCGCGCGCTTCGTCAAGCGCCGCGGCCTCGACGATAAAGCCTTTGACGCCGCGGCCGTCGGCCAATCGGACGGTGCCGATCGACAATGGCGGCGGCACCTCGGCGACGAATTTGCCGAAGGCGGACGCCGAGAGCGTCCAGATTTCCAGCGCGATCGCCGCTCCCTTGCCGGCCTCCACACGCAGCATGCCCGGTTTAGGCGGCGTGGTGTCGAGCGCATAAAGCTTATAGTCCGGCGCGGTGACGGCGGCTTCCAGCAGTTGTCCGCCGAGCGCTTTCAACTCGCCGTTCAGCGCCATGCCCGAGAGATGCGCGCCGACCACCGCGATCGGAATGTCGTCCCGATTAGCCTTCGCCGGCAGCGGCGCAAGCGGCGGCTGCACCAGGCTCGGTTGCACCAGACTCTTGGCGCCGATCGGAAGCCTGGTGTCGGCATGGAAGACGCGGCCGATCGAGGCGAGCAGCGCGTCCTTCCCGGCCGGTGCAAGCAGCGTAATGCCGAACGGAATGCCATCGGGCCGCATTGCCGCCGGCAGCGCCAGTCCGCAGAGGTCGAGCAGGTTGACGAAATTCGTATAGGTCCCGAGCCGGCTGTTGAGCTCGATCGGGCTCGCCAGCACCTGCGCGGTCGTGTACGTCGTCGGCGCCGTCGGCAGCACGATGGCGTCCATGTTGGCAAAAGCCCGCTCGGCGATTTTGCGCAAGGCCTGCAATCGATAAAGCGCCGAAAAGGTTTCGGCCGCGGTCAGCCGCGCGCCGGCCGCGGTGATCTCGCGCGTCACCGGATGGATTGAGTCCGGCGATGAGGCAAGCAGATTGCGGATCACGAGATAGCGTTCCGCGACCCATGGTCCTTCATAGAGCAGCCGCGCCGTCTCATAGAACGGCTCCATGTCGAACTCGACAAGCGTGGCGCCGAGCGCGGACCAGCGTGCGAGCGCCTCGCCATAGGCCGCCTCCGACGCCTTGTCGCCGAAAAATATCAGTTGCCCGTTGCGCGGCACGCCGAGGCGGAGATGGCTGGGCAGCGGCGTGATGTCGCCAAGCGGCCGGTCGCGCGAGAACGGATCGGCGCCATCGGGTCCGGTCATCGCGGCGAGCGCGATCACCGCATCGTCGACGGTGAGCGAGAACACCGAGACACAGTCGAGCGTCCGGCAGGCCGGCACCACGCCCGCGGTGGAGACCATGCCGAGGCTCGGCTTCAGGCCGACGATATTGTTGAGCATCGCGGGCACGCGGCCGGAGCCCGCGGTGTCGGTGCCGAGCGCCAGGGGCACCAGTCCGGCCGCAACTGCGACCGCCGATCCCGAACTCGATCCGCCCGGAATGAGATCGCCGCGCAGCGGATTTCTGGGAATGCCGTAGGGCGAGCGCACGCCGACCAGGCCGGTCGCGAACTGATCGAGATTGGTCTTGCCGACGATGATGGCGCCCGCCGCGCGCAGCCGCGCCACGGCGGTGGCATCATGCGATGGCGTGTACGAGAAAGCCGGACAGGCGGCGGTGGTCGGCAGGCCGAGGGCGTCGATATTGTCCTTCACCGCGACGGGCACGCCGAACAGCGGCAGCGCGCCGCCATCCTTCGCACGCAGGCCTTCGGCCTCCGCGAGCGCGTCCTTCTCGTCGCGCAGGCTGATGAAGACGGCGGCATCGTCGTGCTCGCGGATGCGCTGGTAGCAGCGTGCGACCGTCTGGGCGGGCGAGAGCCGGCCTGCGCGATGCGCGGCGACGATCTCAGCGGCGGTTTCGGTCACACAGCACTCCGATCGGGGAAGATGCTTCGCTTCGCCATGACTGACGGAGTTCCGCGGCTCAAATTCTGGGCTCAGCGAAGCAAGGGACGTGCCATTGTGTACAACGGCGTTGAGCCCAGGTCGATCGGAATAACGAAGTCAGATGAAGTGCTTAGGGGCGATTTCGAGACGCCATGCCGTGGCCTCGCAGGAGTGCTCGCAAAAGGTGCCTGGCTATTTTTGAGGCGGTTGCTGCCGCGCGGCGACGCTGCGATCCGCGGCGGGCCTGACGCGGTCCGTTCCGATGGTCCGCTGCTAGAGCGTGATGACTTTTCTTCGATCGTCATCTCGCTCTATCTTTTTGTTTGAGCATGATCTCCGCGTTTGTCGCGAGGGAAAACCGGCATCCACTTTCCGGATCATGCTCTAAGCCCGCGCATGCGGCCGATGACGAACCAATCCGGGATGCGCCGGCACGGCCTTGGCCGCTGACGGGTTCGCATTGGTCTTGGCGCCCGTCACCGCGGCCTGCTTCTGGGCGACCATGTGCTCGGCGACCAGCTCTGAAGAGAAGCGGCTGACCGTGTCCGGATCGGTGATGATCGACTGCGTGTTGTTCTGCGCCTTGTAGCCGGGGCCGCCTGGCTGTCCCTTGACGACAAAGGTGCCTTCGCCGGAGTCCGACCAGTTGGTCGATCCTTCTCCGGCGACCCTGCCGTCCGCCACGAATCCCTTGGTGTGGCTGATCTGGTGGGTCGCCGACTGGCCGATGGTGAACTCCTGGACGTGCGTCTTGGTGACGAAGTGCGTGTTGAACAGCGCGAGGTCATGCTTCTTGTCAAAGTCGAGCAGTGCCGCCTCATGTTTTCCGCCGGCCTGGCTCTTGTCCAATGTGACCAGCATCGTGATCGTCGGATCGAGCGCGATCTTCATCAGGATGTCGTTCAGCTCCTCGTCATCGTAGCCGAACATGTTGAGGTACAACGACACGCTGACCCGTGACAGGACGTGCTTGAGAATGTCGTGAACGTCGTCGCGGCCGACATAGAACAGATGGAAGTCCTTGCTGGCCGTGGTCGCGTAGACCTTTTCCTGGGTGTATTGCTGCAAGTCGAGCAGGTCGAACTGCTGAAGGCTGACGGTCGGATCGTCAATGACATTGGTGACGGTCGATTTGAGCGGCGTCGTTGCCGGTGTGGCAGATGGATTCATGAGTCCCTCGCGCGAAATTCCCGAATCAAAAAGGCGGCCAAGCGATCGGTCAGAAATAGCACGGCCGCAAAAGCGCACTCCAGCCCATCTACACGGGATCATATTTGTATGACGGATTGACCAACGCTGGCGCGTCAGCGCACCACTTTGCTGCTTCCCTGCGTGATCAGCCGTGCGGCGCGCTGGTCGCGCGCGTAGATCCAGAGCCAGCTCAGGGCGACGCTGAGCCGGTGGCGCAGGCCGATCAGGAAGTAGATGTGCGCGATGCCCCAGATCCACCAGGCGAGGGTGCCGCGGAGCTTGATCGATCCGAAATCGATCACCGCCAGCCGCTTGCCGATCTGCGCCAGGCTGCCGGCATGCTTGTAACGAAACGGTCCGAGCGGGCGGCCGGCCAATCGTGCCTTGATCGTTTCGGCGACATGTCGTCCTTCCTGCTTGGCCGCCGGCGCGATGCCGGGCACCGGCTGTCCATTCCAGGCCGCGATCGTGACGGTGTCGCCGATCGCGAAAATCTCGGGATGTCCTTTGACGGTCAAGTCAGGCTCGACCTGCAGCCGTCCGGCGCGGTCGGCCGGTGCGCCAAGCCATTCGGCGGCGGGAGAAGCGCGCACGCCCGCGGCCCAGATGATGGTTTTGGCGTCCAGCCTGTTGCCGCCATAGACGACGCCGTCGCGATTGCAATCCGTGACGGGCTGGCCGAGCACAACCTCGACACCGATCTTTTCAAGCGACGCCTGCGCATAGGCCGAGAGTTCATCGGCGAAGCCTGCGAGCACGCGCGGACCTGCTTCGATCAGCACCACGCGCGCTTTGCGGGTATCGATGTTGCGGAAGTCCTGCGGCAACGTGGAATGTGCCAGTTCGGCGATCGTGCCGGCGAGTTCGACTCCGGTCGGTCCCGCGCCGATAATGACAAAGGTCAAACGGGCCGCACGCCGCTCCGGATCGGTCTCGCGCTCGGCGCGCTCAAAGGCAACCAGGATGCGGCGGCGAAGCGTGGTAGCGTCCTCCAGCGTCTTCAGGCCCGGTGCGAACGGCTCCCATTCGTCATGACCGAAATAGGCGTGGCGCGCGCCGGTCGCGAGCACGAGCGTATCGTAGGGCAGCGTGTCGCCGTCTTCGAGGAGCACGCGACGTCCCTCGGCATCGACGCCGGTGACCGTCGCGAACAGGGTCGTGACCTCGGGGCGGTTACGCAAGAGATAGCGGATCGGCCAGGCGATCTCGGATGTCGCCAATGACGCCGTCGCCACCTGATACAGCAAAGGCTGAAACAGATGATGGTTGCGCCGGTCGACCAGCGTGATCTGGACCGGCGCGCCGGCAAGCCGATACGTCGTCTCCAGCCCGCCAAAACCTGAGCCGACAATCACCACATGATGAGGCTTGGCCGGCGAATTGGTCATGGCAGGAACTCGGGTTCAGATATCTTCGTGTACTCGACTATGTATTGCATTCGCAGCCTTTTCCAAGGCGCGATTTGTCCAAGGCGCGATTTGCCAATCGATCGATAGCGAAAGCGTATCGACGTCAGGCTTCCTGCCGGGCCGTTGTCGTCGTGATCTGTTGCCGCGCCGGCAGCACGAGGCCGACCAGCGCGCCCGCCAGCGAAAGCGCCGATGCCAGCATCATTGCCGCGGCAAAACCGTTGCTGAAATGCACCGCGGTGTCGGCCGCGCCCGTGGCGGAAAAGGTCGCGACCAAAGCGGCGATGCCGAACATGCCGCCGAGGAAGCGTCCCATGTTGAAGACCCCGGACGCCTTTCCCATTTCGGTGACCGCGACCGAACCCAGGATCGTGTTCTGCGCGGCCGGCATCGCCATCGACACGCCGACGCCGGCCAGACCCAGCGGTGCAATCATCGTTGCGTAGGCGACACCGGGCGTAATGATCATCGCGATCCAGCCGAGGCCGATTGCCTGCATCAACAGCCCGATCGCGACCAGCGGGCGTTCGCCGATTCTGTTGACGACATTGCCCGCGATCGGCGCGGTCACGAAAAGGGTGGCGGTCCAGGGCAACAGCCGCAGGCCGACGCCGAGCGGTCCGTAGCCGAGCGCAGTCTGCAGGAATTGCGGCAGCAGAAACAACACGCCGTACAACGTTCCGTACAAGAGAACGCCGGCGACGATGCCCGATGAGAACGCCCGCGACCGGAACAGCCGCATCGGGACCATCGGCGCGGATGCGCGCCATTCCCAGGCGACGAATGCCGCCGCCAGCAGCAACCCGACGACGAGCGCGGTTAGCACCTCGGCGCTGTTCCAGCCGGCGGCGTTGCCGCGCAGCAGGCCCCAGACCACCGCGAATGCCGAGGCCGCGACCAGCACGAGGCCCGGAATATCGAGGGCTGCCGCCGGACCGAAACTTTCGCGCAGCCGGGTTATCACCATGACGACGGCGAGCAGCCCGATCGGCAGATTGATCCAGAAGATCCACTGCCATCCGAGGCCCTCGGTGATGGCGCCGCCAACAG
>WNGJ01000392.1_pt1 | contig 49589 bp, 56 predicted proteins | sample 5400611 | NCBI WGS metagenome assembly WNGJ01 (sample SAMN13153375, study PRJNA577476) | soil metagenome | isolation source: 40 cm soil or saprolite under Garry oak tree replicate 1 | place: USA:California | collected 2016-06-15 | reverse complement strand
CTAGAGCCCAAACCTTCCCAGAAGAGCGTCCTGAGAAGACTGAGCGGCGCTAATATTGCTTACATATTTGGGCCCAGCCATTGGATAACAGTGAATTTCAATCCGAGCCAAGTCCAGCGCATCGGGATCTTCGAGTGTTCCGAGCGGCGCTGAATGCCCGGTCAACACGTCCCGATGTCGTCCCGTTCGGTACCGCAGGCTCGTCGCCCCCTCACACGAATGAAATCGCCTCGGCGCTTTCCAAAATCCGCCTGAGCTCGAGCAGCGCGTTCTCAAGGATCTCATCCGTCGCCGGATGACCAAGGCACAGGCGAATTCCGAGCGTGCCGCGATCGACCTGTTGTAACGCGCCGGGTGGCGCGATCGTGATGCCGGCTTGGGCTGCCTGCGTTATCAAGGCGATCAGCGTGCGGCCGGCTGGGATCGGCAGCCAGCGATGAAAGCCGGGCGTCCCCGATATCGGCGCGAGCCAGGTGCCGAGCAGGCGATCGGCGATCGCGTTGCGGCGCGCGGCGGCGGCGCGTTTGAGATGCACCTGCCGCAGCAGGTCGCCGCTATGCAACAGCCGCGCGACGACCTCGGCCATGATCGGGGAAGCCATCCATCCCGTCGCACGCACCGCGTTGATGGAACGGTCGCGGAATTGCTCCGGCACGATCATGGCCCCAATTCGCAAGCCGGGCGCAAGGCATTTGGCGAAGCTCGTCACATAGAAGCTGCGGTCTGGAATCAATGCCGACACCGGCATCGGAGGCGAGGCGAACAGGAACGCGTAGACGTCGTCCTCGAGCAGATAGGCATCGTGCTTGGCGATGACGTCGGCGATCCGCCGCCGCCGTTCCGGCGTCATCACGGTGCCCGTCGGCGTCTGCAGGCTCGGGGTCGCGAACAGCACGCGCGCCCCGGTGTCCGAAAAGGCACGGTCGAGCGCCTCGGGCAGAAGACCGTCCGCATCGCCGTCGACCCCGTGAAGCCGGTAGCCGTTTTGCGCCGACAGCGCGATCATGCCGGAATAGGTGAACCGCTCCGTCAGCACCATGTCCTTTGGTGCCGCCACCATATTGAGGGCGATCGAGAGCGCATGCTGGCCGCCATGGGTGATAAAGAGGTTGGCGATGTCGGCCTTGACGCCGAATGTCGCAAGCCATTCCGCCACGATCTCGCGATGTGAGGGCAGGCCCTGATGCGGCAGATAGCCGAGCAGGGGGCTGAGCGCGCAGTCGGCCAGGATCTCCGACAGCACCGATGCGATCAGTTCGTCCTCGCCCGTCGATGGCGGAACGTTGAGCGCGAGGTTGATGGTCGCTTGCGCATGACGCTTGGCGCTCGCGGGCGGCCGGCGGCGCTGCACGAACGTGCCGCGGCCGACCTCGCCCGAAATCAGGCCGCGCGACTCCGCCTCCGCATAGGCCCGCGAGACCGTGCCGACGCTGAGCCCAAGCTGATTGGCCATATCGCGCTGAGGCAACAGGCGCGTCCCCGGCTTCAGAACGCCGGCTTGCACGTCGTTCTCCAGCGCCTGCACGAAGGCCAGATAGCGGGGGCCCTCGGTTTCGGAGAGGACGGGAAGCCAGTCATCGGAGTTGGAGATTTGCGACACGGAGGGCTCTTGGTTCGTCAGATCATCGAATAGTACAATTCCGTGATTGATGCAATATTTGACGGAAAATGACCTCATCCATTCGAGAGATCAACTCTTGGTAGGCGAAGTAAGTTCGAATTCATTCGATTTCGATCCGGCTTCGATCGATTGATGCAGTTCATTCTGGCAACGATGGATGATTGAACTATAATAAGTTTGACATTTGTCATCCCTTGGTTTTTATCCAGACGCAAGGGAGTACGGCGCGTGATCTACGAAATTCGAGTCTATGAGGCCGTCGATGGCAAGGCGGACGCCATGAAGGCGCGATTCAAGAATGAAGTCGTCAAGCGATTTCCGCGCTACGGCATCGAACTGTTGGGCGTGTTTGAATCGGCGGCTGAAACGTCACGGCTGACCTATCTGACAAGGTTCAAATCCGAACACGATCGCAGCAATGCCTGGGCCGCCTTTGGCGTCGATCCCGAGTGGCGCGCGGTAAAGGCCGCGAGCGAAATGAACGGGCCGCTTCTGAAGAGCCAGACGGTATCGGTGCTTTCGCCGGCGGTGGCCGGTTTGCTGCTCGGGTAGGCCTGCGGTCCGAGAGGCAGACTATGAAACCAGCGCCCTTCGAGTATGTCAGGCCCAGTTCGCTTGTTGAAGCGTGCGAGCTATTGGCCGGCGACGAGGATGCGCGCATCATAGCAGGCGGGCAGACCCTTATTCCCATGTTGGCAATGCGCCTGGCCCGTCCGGCGAGGCTGGTCGACATCCTGCGCTTGACGGAATTGCGCGGCATCCGTTTCGAAGATGATGCGATCGTCATCGGCGCCGTCACCCGTCAGGCCGAGGTCGAGCGCAGCGACATCGTTCAGCGCAGGCTGCCGCTCTTGGCGAAGGCGCTGCCCTGGGTCGGTCATCCGCCGACCCGCAACCGCGGCACGGTCGGCGGCTCGATCGCCAATGCCGATCCTTCCGCTGAAATTCCGTTGGTCGCGGTGACACTTGGCGCCGAGATCGAAATCGCGAATCCCTCCGGCCGCGCAGGCATGCTGGCCGATGAGTTCTTTATCGGGCCGATGATCACATCCGTGATGCCGGGCGATTGTGTCTGCGCGGCGCGCTTTCCGGTCTGGCCGCATCCGCGCATCGGAACTGGATTCCATGAGGTCAGCGCGCGGCAATCGGATTTCGCGTTCGTGGCGGCCGCGGCGCAGGTTGCCATCGATGACGACGGGCGTTGTCTCGATGCGGCGCTCGGGCTCGGCGGCGTCGGCGACCGTGCGCTGCGTATCGATGTCACACCCTTGATCGGCGAAGATATCGCGCGGGTGCCGATCTCGGACATCGTTCGTGCCGCGACCGAGGATCTCGAAGCAAGCTCCGATTTGCACGCCAGCGCGGATTACCGCCGTCGCGTCGCGTCCGTGTTGGGAGCGCGCGCGCTTGAAGATGCTTTCGCGGAGGCGCGACATCGCAGCGAGACCGTCCAATGAAAGTCAAGCTGAACGTCAACGGGCGCGAGCGCGAGGCCGATGTCGAGCCGCGCAAGACGCTGCTCGATACCTTGCGGGAAGATTTCCTGCTGGTCGGCAGCCATGCTGGCTGCGAGCACGGCGTCTGCGGCGCCTGTACGGTGCTGATCGACGGCGAGCCGTCGCGGGCCTGCCTGATGTTCGCGGTCCAGGCCGATGGTTATGAGATCACAACCATCGAGGGATTGGCGCCGGCGCCGGGTGAGCTGAGCATCGTGCAGGATGCGTTTTGCGAGACCCACGGTCTGCAATGCGGCTATTGCACGCCCGGCATGATCCTGACCGCGCACTCTTTGCTGTCGCGGAACGATGCGCCGACGCGCGACGACATCGTCGATGCGATCTCCGGCAATATCTGCCGCTGCACCGGCTATGGGCAGATCGTCGAGGCGGTCGAATTTGCCGCCGATCGGCTGCGAAAGACCAATGCGCCGCGCAATCCGCAAGCGCCGCAGGCCGACGAACCGGTCATGGGCCGGGCGGCGAAAACCAAGGTGCCTCGATCGGGTGTTTTGGAAGCCGCCCAGACCGATACTCCGCGCGGAGGCCGGTCGTGAATCCGACGATGCCACTGAAATTTGTCTCTTCCAATCGCAGGGTGCGCGAGGACCGTCGCTTCGTCGCGGGCCAGGGCCGCTATGTCGCCGACATCGCGTTGGAAGGGCTGCTGCATGTCGCGCTGGTGCCGTCGCAACATCCGGCTGCGCGGATCGTTTCGATCAATGTGATCGAAGCCATGAACATGCCCGGCGTGCATTACGCGCTGACGGGAGACGAGCTCGCCAAGGCGACCGAACCCCTGATGAACGGACTGGATACCCCGAACGTGCGGCGGTTTCCGCTCGCCGTCGGGCAGGTGCGCTACGCCGGCGAATGGGTGGTCGCGGTGGTCGCCGAGACCCGCGCGCAGGCCGAAGACGCCGCGGAAAAAGTGCGGATCGGATACGAGCCGCTGCCCTATGTGATCGATGCGGAAGAGGCGCTCGATCCCTCAAGCCCGCCGGTCCATCCGGCGCATGGCAGCAACCTGCTGCTCGACAAGACATTCGTCTGGGGCGAGGTCGAGAAGCACTTTGCCGAAAGCCCGCGGCGTCTCGCGTTTCGGGTGGTCTGGGGCCGCAGTTCGACGGTGCCGATCGAGACCTTTGGCGTCGCCGCCAGCTGGGACCCATGGCGGGAGATGCTGGATGTCTGGGCGTCGATCCAGATGCCGAAATATTCCGACCAGATTGCCCGCTCGCTCCGTATTCCCTTAAATAACGTCCGGGTTCATCAGGATGTCGACGTCGGCGGCAGCTATGGCGTCAAGCGCGGTATCAAGCAGACCGTGATCGTCTCGCATCTGGCCCGCATTCTTGGCCGTCCGGTTCGCCTGATCGAAGACCGGCTCGATAACATGCGGGCGGGCGACGCCCATGGACCGGACCGGATTTTCGACGTCGAAGTCGCCTTCAACGACGACGGCATCGTCAAATCGATGAAGATGCGCGCGCTCGACAATGTCGGCGCCTATGCCGGCCGCTCGCCGTTCCAGCTTGGTAAGCCGATCGGCGCGATCGTTGGCCCCTACAAGATCCAGAGCGTGCAGTATCGCGCCGTCTCCGTCACCTCGAACAAAGCTGCGCAGGAGGCGGTGCGCGGGTTCGGACAGGCGCCGACCAATTATGCGATCGAGACCGCGATCGACAAGGTCGCCGACGCCGTCGGTCTCGACCGCATCGAGATCCGGCGTCGCAACTTCATCCGCAGCGACGAGTTTCCCTACCTCATCCCGAGCGGCACGCATTATGACAGCGGCGATTATCATACCGTTGTCGCCAAGGTTCTGGCCCACGCGGATTACGGCGCCTTGAAGCAGGAGCGCGATGCGCTGCGCGCGGCAGGACTTTGCGCCGGCATCGGGATCGCGGCGTGCCTCGAACCCAGCGGCGGCAACTCCTCGTTCGAACCGCTGCTCAATGAGAAGAATACCACCACGACCTGGATGGACTCCTGCCGCATCAATGTCGACGGCTTAGGCTTTGTGACTGCGACCATCCACACGACATCGGCCGGTCAGGGCCATGAGACACTCGCCGCGACCGTGATCGGCGAGGTGCTGGAGATCGATCCGGATCTGATCCGGATCGTGCGCCCGGATACGCTGAACAGCCTGCCGTCGAACTCGCCTGTCGGCAGCCGCATGGCGATCATGCTCGGTGGGGCCGCGTTCCACGCCGCGCAGAAGCTGAAGGCCAAGATGATGCGTCTCGCCGCGCATCAATTCGGGTGTGCCGAGAACGACGTCCGTTATGAGAACGGCACCATTTCGCATCCGGCCTCAGCTAAGAAGCTGGCCTGGGCCGAGCACGTCACCATCGCGCATCGCAATTTCCATCTGCTGCCTGAGGGCATGGAGCCCGGGCTCGAGGTCACCCATGTGATGCAGGTTCCGACCGGCACCAAGCTGCCGGAGAACGGCCGCGTTCAGATGTATCCGTGCCACTCCTTCGAGTTTCACCTGGTGCTGATCGCGTTCGACCCGCAAATCGGTAAGCCGCATATCCGCCGTTATGTGATCGGCCACGACTGCGGCACTGTAATCAACCCGCACATCGTCAAGGGCATGACTCTCGGCGGTATCGCCCATGGCATCGGGGCGTCGCTGTTGGAAGAGTTCGTCTATGACAGCGAAGGCCAGATGCTGACGCAAAGCTTCATGGACTATCTGCTGCCGTCGTCGCACGAGGTCCCCCACGTCGAGATCGTGCACCATTGCACGCCATCGCCGTTCACGGTGTTCGGCCAGAAAGGGTCGGGCGAAAGCGGCTACCTCGGATCTCCCGCGGCAATATCCGGCGCGATCAATGACGCGGTCGCGTCGTTTGGAGTCTCGTTTTCAAAGCTCCCCATCCGGATTGCGGCCATCAGCGACGCCATCGCGGCCGCCAAAGGTTCGGCAGTGAAGGGTTCTAACGCAAAGGACCGAAAATGATCATCGACTGTCATGCCCATCTTGTTCCGCCCTCGCTGCTGGATGCCATCCGCGCCGCCAAGGTGAATTTTCCGTCCGTGAAGCTGATCGAGGAGGGCGGCGGCCTCGGTTTCGCCTTCGCCGGCAACAAGCCGACGCGACCGGTGTCCAAGCCGCTGAGCGACATCGCGGCACGGCTGCAGTGGCTCGATACCAACGCGATCGAACGTCAGGTGGTGGGCGGCTGGCTCGATATGTTCGGCTACGAGATTCCGGCCGAAGAAGGCGTTCGCTGGTCGCGCCTGATCAACACGCATCTCGCTGGGATTGCCAAGGAGCAACCGCGGTTCATCCCATTGGCGACCGTTCCGCTGCAGGATGGTACGCGGGCTGCCGAGGTGCTGAAGGAAGCCCATGCGGACGGGTTCAAGGGTGCGATGATCGGCACCCAACCCAAGGGAAAAGGCGGTGTGCTGGATGATCCGTCACTGCTTCCATTCTGGGAGGCGGCCGACGGCCTCGGATCGATCGTTTTCATCCATCCGGTGTTCGAAAGCGGTGACGATCGCGTTCATGACTACGGTATGGCCAACGCGGTCGGACGCATCACCGACACGCTGATCGCGATGTCGCGGCTGATCTATGCCGGCCACGTCACGCGTTTCAACAATATCAAGATCGTTGCCGGCATCGGCGGCGCGGCGCTGCCTTACGTGATCGGCCGCCTGCGGCGAAACTACTCGCTCGACAAGGACAAGCTCGGCGATCCCGACGCCGCGCTCGCGGCGATGTACTACGACACCATCGTGCAGGACACGCGGGCGCTGCGCTATCTCGCCGATGTCGTCGGCGCCGATCGGATCATGATGGGTTCTGACATGCCGTTCCCGATCGGCGACCTAGCGCCGCTCAGAACCGTGCAGGAAACGTCCTTCACTGATGCCGAGCGCGCGAGCATCAATGGCGGCCTGGTGCAAAAGCTGTTTGGGGTGTGAGGCGGCCGTGAAGCTTGATATCGGTGGTAATGAAGCGATCCCGGCCTCGGTCGAGGCCCTCTGGGCCGCGCTCAACGATCCAAAGGTGCTGACGCGCTGCATTCCCGGCTGCAAGAGCATGACCGAGATCGGGCCCGATGCATACAAGGTCGAGATGCAGCTAAGGGTTGCAGCCGTCGGCGGATCGTTCGAGGGCGAAATCTCGCTGTCGGACAAGCTGGCGCCGAAGACGTGCAACATCAAGGTCTCGGGCGCCGGCACGCTCGGCCACGGCAACGGCACCGCGCGGTTCGAGATCGAACCGGATGGCGAGAACGGCGCGCAGCTCGTCTATAAGGGGAACGGGGAGATCGGCGGCCTGGTGGCCGGCGTCGGGCAGCGGATCCTGGCCAGCGTTTCGAAACATCTGATCGGGCGCTTCTTCGTGGCGCTCCGAAAGGAATTCGAGCAGCCGATCAACGGCGCGGCGGGATGACATGACGGATGGCATGGTTTTGCGTCGCGGGGAATGAGAACGAGAAACTAGCGCGACGGATGAGTTGGCGGGAGGAGGTGTGATGAAGCGGGTGTCGATCAGTGTGGGCGCGTTGATGGCGGCGATGATGCTCTCTCCCGCCGCCGCGCAAGACGTGGCTGCGCAAGGCCTGAAAAAACTGTCGATCGTGGTCTTTGGCTCGCCCTCGCTCGGAGCGTTCCTGCCACCGGTCATCAAGGCGCAAAAGCTGGACGAGAAGAACGGTCTGTCGATCACGTTTGAGGAGCGCACGCCGGATGCCTACACCGCGCAGTTCAACTCCGGCGAATTCCAGCTCGGCGGCAGTGCCGCGCTCCTGACCGTCGGTCTCGCCGATATCAGGGGCGTCAAGGTCACCTATCTGTTTAACCTGTTCGATTTCTGGGGAACGGTCGTCACCTCGCGGCCGGAGGTGAACTCGCTCCGGGATATCGAAGGCAAGGATCTCGCGGCAGCCAAGGGCACGACCAACTATGTCATGTTCGACTGGTTCGCCCGGCAGCTTGGCGCGGATACGGGAAAATTCTCCGTCGTCAACACCGCGACGCCCGGTCTCGTCGGCTACGCGCTCGCCGACCGCGCGACCGCCATCCAGATCTGGGAGCCCGCCTACACCACGCTGCACGCGAAGAAGCCCGGCATCAAGATGCTCGACCTGAAGATCGCCGAGAGCTGGCAGAAGACGACGGGCAGCAAGAATATTCCCTATCTCGGCGTCGCGGCACATGTCGACTGGGCCGAAAAGAACAAGGATCTGATCCCGAAGCTTTATGCGGCCTATCAGGAAGCTGGCGAATGGACCGCCGCGCATCCGGAGGACGCCGCCAAGCTGATCGTGGCCAAGGGCACCGACGACGATCGTAAGGCCATCGCGGAGCTCATTCGCTCCAACGACCGGCTCGGCATGAACATCCGTACCGCCGCCGAGGTCTCCAAGGAGATCAAGTCGGTCTATGATGCCGGCAGGTCGATCGCTTTCCTGCCGTCGGATCCCTCGGCAGCGACCATCTACGACGGACCAATGAAGTGACAATACCACGGGCCAAGTCATCGTTGGGGACTTCAGGCTGGAGCGCGGGCCTTGGCCGGCGCGGGCTGTCTTACATTCTGCCGTTCGCGGTGGTCGCCGGACTTTGGCAGATCGCTTCGCTGTTTTTTCCGCCGTTCCTGTTTCCGTCGCTGATCGACGTTTTCAAGCGCTGTTTCGACATTTTCGTAAGCTGGAGCCAGTTCAGCGACGTGCTCGCGACAGTTGGGCGCATTCTGGCAGGCCTTGCCGGAGCCTTCATCGTAGGCGCGGCGTTCGCCGTGATGATGGCGCGCTCGCGCGCGGTCAACGATTTTCTGTCGCCGATCCTGACGCTGTTTCAAGGCATTCCGGCGCTGTCATGGGTGGTGTTTGCGATCATCTGGTTCCATGGCATCGAGCCGCGGATCTTCTTCATCATGGTGATGACGACGCTGCCGGCCTTTACCTTCCAGGTCCTGAGCGCGCTGCAGGCGATGTCGCGCGATCTCATGGAGATGGTGATGAGCTTTCGCCCGACCCGGGCCAAGCTGTTTCGTGCCATGATCATCCCTGCAATCCTGCCGGACATTCTGACGGCCTGGAAGGTCAATCTGGGCAATGCGTCCCGCGTCGTCGTGGTCGCCGAACTGGTCGGCGCCACCGGCGGGGTCGGCTACGAACTGCTGCAGCAGCAGCAGGTGTTCGACATGGCCGGCGCGCTGGCCTGGACGCTGCAACTGGTCTTTTTCGTGCTGATCGCGCAGGCGGTCCTGACCTTGATTGAGACCATCGCGTTCCGCTACCGCGCGGTCTCGGAGCGAACCCTATGACCGCGGCCACCCCCATCATCAGCCTTGCGCAGGTCTCGAAATCGTTCAGCAAGAGCCGCGCGGCTCCGGCCTATGTCGCCGTGGACCGGCTCGATCTTGTGATCGGGCAGGGCCAATTGCTGGCGCTGCTCGGCAAGACCGGCTGCGGAAAATCGACGATCTTCAACATGATCGCGGGTTTGACGGAGCCGTCGTCAGGCACGGTGACGGTCGACGGCCGCAATCCCTTCCACGAGTTCGATTCGTTCCGCGGCAGAATCGCGATCGTGTTCCAGAATGACCGGCTGTTGCCGTGGCGAACCGCCGTCCAGAACGTCGAGCTCGGCCTGGAAATGCTCGATGTGCCAGCGAAGCAGCGGAAGGAGACCGCGATGCATTGGCTCGGCAGGCTGGGCTTGCGCGGCCATGAGCACGACTATCCGCATGCGCTGTCGGGCGGCATGCGGCAACGCGTGTCGATCGCGCGCGCGTTTGCAACTGACGCCAATATTCTGTTGTGCGACGAACCGTTCTCGGCGCTCGACGAGATGACCGCGCGGGCGCTGCGGGCCGAATTCGTCAGACTGGTGAAGGAGAACGGCAAGACGGCTGTTTTCGTGACCCATTCGATCAACGAGGCGCTGGAAATCGGCGACCGGATCGTGGTGCTGAAGCGGCCCGCCAATATCGCGGTCGATCTGCCGCTGACGGCGACAACGGCTGCTGCCGAGAAGGAAGCGATCCGCCACCAAATTCAGAACGTTCTTGCGGCATGAGCTGCCAAGTATCGAGGATAGGTGATGCGAAAGGCGTTCTCGCTTGTATGGCGGCCCTGTGCGTGTTGGCCGCGAGCCCGGTCCATGCGCAGGAATGGCCGACGCGCACGCTGACCATGATCAATCCGTTCGCTCCTGGCGGACCTAACGACGTGCCCGCGCGCCTGTTTGCGCAGCGCATGGGCGAAATCCTGGGGCAATCCGTCATCGTCGAGAATGTCGGGGGAGCAGGCGGCATGAACGGCGCCGACCGCGTCGCGAAAGCCCAGCCTGACGGTTACACTTTCCTGCTCGGCACCGTCGGGACGCAGGCGCAGAACCAGACCCTCTACAAGAAGCCGGCCTACGATTCGACCAAGGACTTCGCGAGCATAGGCCTGTTTCTTGAAGCGCCGCTGGTGCTCGTGGTGCGCAAGGACCTGCCGGTCAATTCGATGAAGGATTTCGTCGCCTACGCCAAGGCGAATGCCGACAAGATGCAGTTCGCATCCGCCGGAACAGGCTCGGCCATCCATCTTGGATGCGCGCTGATGAACTCGGTGACGGGACTGAATATCACCCATATCCCATATCGCGGCTCTAACCCCGCCATGCAGGACCTCGCCAGCGGCCGGGTCGATTATCTCTGCGACATCGTCACCACGGCCAAGCCGCAGATCGACGGCGGAACGGTCAAGGCGATCGCGGTCCTGAATGACGCCCGTTCAGCCGCGCTGCCCGGCGTCCCGACCGCCAAGGAGCAGGGGTATGACGTCAAGGCCTATACGTGGAATGCCTTCTTCCTGCCGAAGGGTGTGCCGGACGCGATCGTGAGCAAGCTCAACCACGCCATGCTGGAGACGATGAAGACACCAGCCGTTCGAGAAAAGCTCGATGCCGTCGGCCTCAAGCTCGTTTCCGAGGAGAGGGCGACGCCGGCCTATCTCGACCGTTTCGTGCAGAGCGAAATCGCAAAATGGGCCGAGCTGATCAAGGCCAGCGGCATTGGCATCGACTAAGCGAACACAAGACCTTACGCGGCGCTGGCCTTGGAGGGTCCTTTGGGTTTCGCGGAGGCGACCCCGTCGGTTTCGGCGTTCCCGTCTCGCACGCGTCGCTTGATCGAGAGACTAACCATGCGGGAGCGCTGTGCCAGCCGCTCGGTCGATGCGCAGACGGGACATCGGTAGGTGCCGATCTCGTATCGGTGCGGTGCTGGTGAAACGGCAACCAGTTCACGCCGCACGCCACATTTGAGGCAGTTCGGTGCCATCGTCGATCCCCCCGAATCAAATGATTCGCTGCAAGGAGCTTAAGACCACAAACAATCCAAATGGTTAACGCACGATGGACGGAACGGCGCGTCAGCCGCAGACCATTTCCAGCGAAAGCATTTTTGTCCGGGAACCAGCAGCACCCACTCGGCGTTTGCAGATGCGAAGGGCGGGGTTTCCATGGATACATTGTCGCAGGGAGCAGATGCTCTGACTAAAGCTGCGTTCGGATTGCGTCGTTCGACCATCACCGAGGGCAAACCGTTTCCGTTGGGCGCGACCTGGGACGGGCTGGGCGTCAATTTTGCGCTGTTTTCGGCTCACGCCACCAAAGTCGAGCTGTGCTTGTTCGACGAAAGTGGTGAAACCGAACTCGAACGCGTTGAGCTCCCCGAATATACCGATGAAGTCTGGCACGGCTATTTGCCGATGGCGCGGCCCGGAACCGTCTATGGCTACCGCGTTCACGGAGCTTACGAGCCGGACGCTGGACACCGCTTCAATCCGAACAAGCTTCTGATTGACCCCTATGCCAGGCAATTGGTCGGCGAATTGCGCTGGGGGCCAGAGCTGTTCGGCTACCGTCTGGACCATCCCGACAAGGACAAATCCTTCGACGAGCGCGACAGTGCGCCTTTGATGCTGAAGTGCCGGGTGATCGATCCGGCCTTCACCTGGGGAAGCGGCCGCAAGCCCGAGGTGCCGTGGGATCGCACCATCATCTACGAGATGCATGTCAGGGGCTTCACGAAACTGCATCCGCTGGTGCCCGAGGCCGACCGCGGCAGCTTTGCCGGTCTCGCCAACCCGAACATCTCGGCTTACTTGCGCTCGCTCGGCATCACTAGCGCGGAGCTTCTGCCGATCCATGCCTTCATCGACGACAGCTATCTGGTCGAGAGAGGGCTGCGCAATTATTGGGGCTACAACTCGTACACCTTCTTTGCGCCAGATCCGCGTTACCTGTGTTCGCCTCTCATCACCGAATTCAAGGCCATGGTCAACCAGTTCCATGCCCACGGCATCGAGATCATTCTCGACGTAGTCTACAACCACACCGCCGAGGGCAATGAGCTCGGACCGACTCTGTCATTCAAGGGGATCGACAATGCGAGCTATTACCGGCTCATGCCGGATCAGAAGCGCTATTATATCAATGACACCGGCACCGGAAATACCGTGAACCTTTCGCACCAGCGGGTGCTACAGATGGTGGCCGATTCCCTCCGTTATTGGGCCACCGAAATGCGGGTCGACGGCTTCCGCTTCGATCTCGCCACCATCCTGGCGCGCGAACCTTACGGCTTCGACGAGGGCGGCGGCTTTCTCGACGCCTGCCGGCAGGATCCGGTGCTGTCGAGCGTCAAATTGATCGCCGAGCCCTGGGATGTCGGTCCCGGCGGTTATCAGGTCGGGCAGTTCCCGCCCGGCTGGGCCGAATGGAACGACAAATTCCGCGACACCGTCCGTAGCTTCTGGAAAGGCGACGACGGCGTGCTACCCGATTTCGCCAAGCGGATTACCGGCTCCGGCGATCTCTTCAACAAGCGCGGTCGCAGGCCCTGGGCCAGCGTCAACTTCGTGACCGCGCATGACGGCTTCAATCTCAACGACCTCGTTTCCTACAACGACAAGCACAATGAGGCGAACGGCGAGGGCAATCGCGACGGGCATTCCAACAACCAATCCTGGAACCACGGCGTGGAGGGTCCGACCGATGACGCCGAAATAATCGCGCTCCGCGAGCGGCAAAAGCGCAATCTGCTCGCGACTATGATGTTGTCGCACGGCACGCCGATGCTGCTCGCGGGCGACGAGTTCGGCCACACCCAGAGCGGAAACAACAACGCCTACGCGCAGGATAATGAGATCGCCTGGCTCAACTGGCTTGGGATCACGGCGCAGGGGCGGGCTTTGCGCGAATTTACCCGCAAGCTCATCGCCATGCGAAAGGCATTTCCAATCCTACATCGCAGCCGATTCGTCGTTGGCTCACACAACGAAGAACTGGACGTGAAGGACGTGACATGGCTGTCGCCGTCCGGCGACGAGATGAGCGTCGAACAATGGCAGGATGCCAACGCGCGCTGCTTCGGCATGCTGCTTGACGGCCGCGCGCAGGAAACCGGGATCAAACGCCGTGGATCGGATGCGACCTTGCTGCTCGTCTACAACGCCCATTATGACATGGTGAATTTCACCTTGCCCGCGGTCCCCGAAGGCAAGCGCTGGCTCGGGCTGATCGACACCAACCAGCCGGAAGCCAAGCTCGGCGCCTTTCCATTCGGCCATGTCTACGCAGTGACAGGGCGCTCGCTTCTTGCCTTGGGTCTGTCGGCGGAAGAAAACACTCCGCGCCGTCTGCGTCAGGGCGTTGATGCCATTCTCGACGTGGCAGAATCTCCGCTCGGCTGAGGTGCGTCTCGATGGCGCAGTCGGTGACGCCGCAGGGTAGCAACAAAACCTCACATCCTCGTGTTCAAGCGCATGCTTTCCGAATCATGCTCTAGGACGTTTCGATCGCGCTGCCGCGGCCGAGCGCGAACTGGCCAACCGGGCCCTCGACGTGGAATGCGATCCCCGTCATCTTTTCAAACAGATCGATGTTGCTGGTTCCGACCGCGCATCCGCCCAGACCCATATCGGTCGCCGTCAAATACAGCGTCTGCAGCAACACGCCGACATCCCGCAGGATCAGCGAATAGGCGATCGCGCTGTATTTCCAGGCGATCCGGTTGAAGCGCGCGGCGATCGTGATCAGGATCTGGGGCGGGCCGGGCGCATCCATCGCATAGGTGGCGGCGCCGATCATGGCCTCCAGTTCCCGCGCGCGCACGTCGATCGGGATCAACGCGTGGCGATCGGCGTCGTAGTGATAGAAGCCCGGTTCGAGGCCCTCGCAACGGGTGACTGCGAGATAGAGTTCCAGCTCGTAGGCGCTGCCGGCGGAGGGATACAGCCGCGTCGTGTAGTCGATGTCGGGGCCAAAGCTGCCATCGCCAAAGTCGAGCGGGCTGGTCCATTTCGACTGCACCCGTGCGGCGCCGTCGAGAAACGTCGCGAGCTCGGCCAGCGTGATCGGCCTCTGGTCGTCGAAATCGCGCGCCGAGCGACGCGCGCGCAAGAGCTTTGCGAATGACGACATCGTCTCCGAGGAGTCGGCCGTCAGCGTTTTCAAATCGATCGCCGCCCCGGGCCAGGGCGGCCGCACGGCCGGCGGCGGGGCGATGACGTCGGCATAAGGATAGCGTCCGCCCAGCGGATTGGCCTGCCGGCCCTCCGTGCTGTGGACGTGAAACAGGAGATCGTGAAAATCCCACACCACGAGTTGTTCGTCACCCTCGCTTGGACGCAGACCTTGGTCGCCGCCGGCACCGAGCTTGAACAGGATTTGGCAATCGAGCAGCAAAGCGAGCAGGTCGCTTGCCGGAAAAACTTCCTGCCGCCGCAGTTTGCTGATCTTCTGCGGAGACGACAGCGTGGCGAGGGCGACCATAATCTTGGGATCGCAAATCCGAAACAGCGCGCTGGCCCGCGGCGATTCCAGGACCAGATCGCTGCCGCGCCGGCGCAGATAGGCAAATCGCGACAAGATGACGGTGTCGGTCGCGCCTAGCTTCGGCGTTTGCGGCCAGTAGTCGGCGGTCTGCGGCTCGATGACGATGATATCCTCATCGCTGCGCGCGCGGGCGAGACGGTATTCGAGAAGACCGTGCCGAGCGAGGCGCCGTACCAGGAGATCGATCTCCCGGTCGACGGGGCTGCCGTCGGGCGAAAATGAGGTGAGGGGCAGGCCGGTGCGAAGATCGCGCGCGCGTTTCGCCGCGCCCGCGCTGAACTTGCCCAATTCGACCGCATACCCCTCGAATCCGGCGGCGATGCTGCCATCCGCTTGCGTCCGAAGCGTGAAGCGCTCGTTCAACCTGGCGGAAAGGATGGGCAGTGCAGTCTTTCGCCGTGTTTTTGGTCGTAGAGCGCTCACGCTCGCCTGTCCCGCTCAGGTGTGAGGGAGGAATGGCGTCAATTCGTCTTCCGGCAGCGGCCGGTCCAGCAATCCAAGCTTGACCGGGACATCATAAAGCCGGCCGGGCCCAAAACGCTTGTAGAAATGCCTCAGCCCGGGAACGAGCACCCTGACCACGGAGACTCCGACGTCAGGTCGCGTCTGGTCGAGGACCAGGAAATCCATGCCAGCGCGGCTTGCAATCTCCACGCAGGCATTGACCTGGTCGCGGGTGTTGTCGTGCACCGTGAGTCCGGGCGCCGGTGGCAGAACCGGCTTCGCGCTCGGGATCAGGAACGGATAGTTCTCAAGCCGCAGTGGCGTGACGCCATCGAGGCTCGGCTTCTCGCCGCCGCCACCGCCCATCATGCCGATGGCCAGAAATTGGCTGAGCTCCGTCAGCGCGCGCAACAGCGCGATGCGCCGGTCGAAATGCGCACCGGAGCCGAATTCGATGTTTTCCTGGCCGTTCTGCATCCAGTGCATGATCGCCACATAAGCGGGAATACCAATATCGTTGGTGATGTCGAGCACCCAGATTTTCCGTCCGGCGTCGGCAAATTGGGCCCGCATATCGCGCACATAGGCGTCGTCGAACTCGCTAAGATCGAGTTCGGCGCGCCGCGAGCGGTTGTACCACCATATCGCGTAGGCATCGCGCTCCACCAGTTCCAGAAATCCCTGAACGATGGCCTCCTCGCGGGTGTTGCCCGCCGCGCAGCCGTTGGAGTCGGTGTGGAAGTCGCGATAGAAAAAATACAACAAGCCGGTCGGAAAATATCTGAAGCGCCGGTCGCGCAGCGACCAGGCCGGCGACCACTCGATCTTGTCCTGGGGATCGACAGGGTGGGGGACCAGCTGCGAACCATCCGGCTGGGGAATGTGTCGTGTGTCGAATTGCGCTTGGCTGAAGAGCTGAACGTCGTTGGGAAGAATGGCATCGCCAGGAGCGAAATCGGTGAACCGCCGCGTCATCCGGATTTCGTCGCCCTGGAAGATTCCCGAATAGCGTTCGATCGCTTCCATCAGCGCGCTGGCTTCACTCTGTTCGGCGGTCGAGCCCTTGCCGTAGCTGCCGCCGCTTAAGCCGGAGCGGAGCTGGTCGAGGCTATGGGCCGGCGCGGAGAAATTGTGCTGGGCGAAAAAGCTGGTGTTCATCGGCAGATCCGCCTCGATCCGCTCGAGCCGCGTGACCACGCCGGTGAGAGGGCTCACATGCTTGCGAAAACGGGCGACCGTCGCCCGCGACGACATGGTGCGATAGCCGCCGCTGGTCATGACCAGCTTGTTGCCTTCGGCCAATTCGATCGGCTGCGGGGCTCGGCGCGGATTCTGCAGTTTCTTGTTGCCGCAGGTCGGGCATTGCGGGCGCTGCGCGACGTAGTGCTTTGCGATGGTCGCGCCCATCAGGTCGAAGCTTGCGATATGATTGCTCAAATCGGTGCGAAAGCCAGACGCGATCGCTTTGGCGATTTCTATCGCCGCGAACTGGATCGCGCCTTGCCCCAACGTGTTGCGGACGAGCGGCGATACGGTGATGGGCCGCGCCGGCCCGCGGTCGAGAAAGCCCTTGATCTCCCGATTCCTGATCATGCGATCGAACAAGCAGGTCCAGCAGGCGGTCTCGCCGGGCTTGAACACCGGCCCGACCAGCGGAAAGATGCCGGAAGGCTGAACGAGCAACCACGGAGTCTTGTCCGAGACGCGCTGATGGTTCAATTCTGCCAGACGCCGCTCGAGATAGTCGTTCACCAGCGTGATGGTGAAATCCGGCGAACGCTGCACCACGCGAACGCCGAGGTCGCCCAAGGCTGTGGTGAGCTCCTTGGCACCCGCCACGTCGAACGATTCGACGCGCACCTTGCAATTGCCGAGATTCTTCTCCGCGACGTCAGGCGGCAGCCCGAGGCTTGCCCAATACCCCGCCACGGTGCCGTCGGACTCATATGAGGCCGTCGTCACGTAGCGCCGGTCGATCAACCGCTTCAGCGCCTCTTCGATCTTGTCGGGAGGAAACTGCCGCTGCAGCTCGCGCGCGAGGTCGCTTGCGCGTTTGCCGCCTTTCGCGATCGCCGCCGCCAGCGCGCAATAGAGTTCACCGTGCAGAAAGAACTTCCGGTCTTCCGAATAGAGGCACACGACGTCGGGCGGCAGCACATAGGCGGTGAAATTCGGAGCGAAGTGCAAGGCGCCCTTGCTGGCCTGCCGCTTGGAGGCGGTCTTAAGGCCGTTCTTCGGGCCGTTCTTGCGCCGGGCGCTGGTCTTGCGATGAACTTTCATCGTCTTCGCACGCACGTTTCACCTATCATTTTGCGGATCGGCGGCGCATGGCACAGTGTCCGGCCGCTGGAATGACACCCCGTCCGCGCGCTAGCATTTTTCAATGAATCTGGAAACCCTTGGCCTGCAAGCGCGCTTGGCCTGCTGCTCTTGGCTTGCACCGCTTGGCCTAGAAGCTCTTGGCCTAGAAGCTCTTGGACCTTGCTGGGACAGGCAACGGCGGCGCCACAAAGAGGACACGAATTGGCCGGGTCGAACTGGTCGAACCCGGCCATGACGTCTCATGGTTTTCAATGTGGTCGGGACGCGCCGTGACTTTGGCAGAAGACCCGGCTTTAACAGAAGCGGCAGATGCCCCACGATGCGCAGCAAGATCCGCCGCCGCAGCCTCCACAACCGCAACCCCGGCAACCGCGGCAGCCACCGCAACCGCGACAACCACGGCAACCGCCGCAGCCGCGCCACGCAACTTGCACACCGTTGCCGGCATTTTCCTTGTCGAACAAATGGAACGTCGCCAAGCTGACGTCGGCGATTTCTTCTTCACCAAGCGTGATCGCTTGAGACGGCGAAAAGTTCAATTTCTGCGGGGTGTCCATGGCCGGAACGGCCGATGCAGAAGCGCTCCCCGCCAGCGAAAAGGTCAACCCGGCGGCACCCAAGGCCGGCATTGCGGCTTTCGCCACACTCATCCGCTTTGAAGCCTGCTTCACCCGTGACATTGTCGCGTCCTCCATACCTGTGGATTAGTTTCGATTCCAGCCTCGACGATCCTACGCTGCACGAGCGTGTCACGCAAGGCTGCCACTGTCACTAACGCATTGTTTCGCATTCAGTTTCTATTCATCTTGATGAATGACATTGGTGTTAGAAAAACGTGGTGATGACATTGCACGACGCGTCGGCACGTGCAGTGCAAATACCGCGATGCAGTGCTTTTGGGTAGACTAATCGGGCATGATCGATCTTCAAGGCCGCTTTGCCTGGTATGAGCTGTTGACCACGGACATGACCGCGGCGAAAGCGTTTTACCGCGACGTCGTCGGCTGGGACGCGCACGATGTGTCGACGCCGGAGATGGCCTACAGTCTGTTGACGTCGTCGAACGCTCCGGTGGCGGGGTTGATGGAGCTGCCGGAGGAAGGCCGAAGAAGGGGGGCGACGCCGCGATGGGTCGGCTACGTCGCCGTCGATGACGTAGATGCGACAGCCGATCGGCTCAGGCGGCTTGGCGGCGCGGTGTTTGTGCCTCCCACGGATAGCAACATCGGCCGCGTATCGATTGTCGCCGATCCGCAAACAGCAACGCTGGCTCTGGTTGGAGGACTGAAGCCCGACCGACGACCGTCCGAACTGCACGAGCCCGGCCAGGTGGGCTGGCACGAGCTGCTGGCGGCCGATGGTGCTACGGCGTTCGCCTTTTACCGCGAGCTGTTCGGCTGGCAGAAAGCGCAGGCCGAAACCGAAACAGTCCCGATGGACTCCTATCAGCTGTTCGCTGCCGGCGGCATCACGATGGGCGGCATCTTCACCAAGCTTGCAAGGGTGCCGGTCCCGTTCTGGCTGTACTACTTCAACGTCGCCGATGTCGGGCTATCGGCTAAGCGTGTGCGAGTCCTTGGCGGCAAGGTCGCCCAAGGCCCGACGGAGTTGCCTGACGGCAGCTGGATCGTCCGGTGCATCGACCCTCAAGGCGCGATGTTCGCGCTGCAGGGCAAGTCAAGCCAGCGCAGCGTTGAGCAACCGGCGGCCCAACTCGCCTGGTCCGCCGAATGGGGCGGCTTTGCCTCGCGGGGCAGGGTGATCGCCACGCCCAAGCCTGACCCAAAGCCCAACCCCAAATCAAAGCCGGACTCCAAGCGCTGAGGCCAGGATCAAGCAGCCGGAGCGACTTTCGGCGGCGCCTTCGGCAACGGTTTGTCCTGCCGCTTCGACCAGGAAATGTAGTAGGCCACCGTGCTCATGATCGCGATGCCCGCGAGGCTGATAAGGATCTGCGCCAGCAGTGAGCCCGAGCTCAGCATCAGCGTGAAATGCGCGACAAAGGACAGGAAGACGCCCACGCAGAACACGGCGAGCGATTGCTGACCGCAGACGATCGCCGGATCGAACACCTTCCACTCCAGCCCGGGCCAGGTCTTTGGCACGAACCTGACCACCATGACCGCAATCACGATGAAATGCAGGAAGCGATAGGGCGCCATGAACGTCTTGTCGTTCGGATTGAACGCCGCGTACAGCCAGTTCGGGAACATCGCGCCGAGGTCCGAAAACCTGCCGGCCATGGTCATGATCAGCGCGAAGATCAAATAGGCGATGCAGAAGTAGAGCGTGATCTTTGAATTGATGACGGCAGCCGCCTTCTTGGCGCCGCCAAGCGCGCACCACGACCCAAACAGGAACAGCACCTGCCAGCAATAGGGATCGAAGTACCAGGCGCCGGCAGGATAGGCGGCGAAATTCCAGCCGAAATGCCGCGCCAACAGCCACAGCACGATCGAGGCCAGCATCGTCAGGTCGGGCTGACGCAGCATCAGCCACAAGACCGGCGGGAAGAACCCCATCAGCACGATATAGAGCGGAAGCACATCGAGGTTGACCGGCTTGAATTTGAGCAGCAATCCTTGGCCGAGCGTCTCGGTGGCGTGGTCGACCAGGCCCGCCACATTGAACTCGCTGATGATCTCGGAATCGCCGAAGCGCCGCGCCAGGAAACTGATCGCGACGATGTAGATGACGAACAGGATGATATGGGCGACGTAGAGCTGCCAGACGCGCTTGAACAGGCGGGTTGCGCCGACGACGAAGCCGCGTTCGATCATCATCCGCGCGTAGACAAAGGACGCGGTATAACCGGAAATGAACACGAACAGGTCGGCGGCATCCGAAAACCCCCAATTCCGTGTCGTGATCCAATTCACGACGTTATCGGGGATGTGGTCCAGGAAAATCGCCCAGTTCGCAACCCCGCGAAACAGGTCAAGCCGGAGATCGCGTCCTTTGTCAGGGAGGGTTGCGTTGATTTTCATGGGTGCCGTTTCGAGGTAATATTTTCGCGACAACAGAGATCGAACAGAAGCCGGCCGGCCAGTCCACCGGTCATTGTCACAGCGCAGCAATGACGTTGTCACCGCGCAGCAGAATGACTATACCGGTCGGGAAGGGGTCACTTCCAGGGCAGGAATCGCCGATTCTCTAGTCTGATAAGGTACGGCTATCCCAGCTTGAACGTTTCCTTCTCGTGTCTCACTATCGCATTTCTGAGAGGATCCTGCCATCCATGACCGCTCGCATTTTTAAGCCCGCCAAAAACGCGATGCAATCAGGCAGGGCCATAACCCGGGAGTGGCAGCTCGACTACGAACCGGAACAGCCGCGTGCCATCGAGCCCTTGATGGGCTGGACCTCGTCCGGCGACATGAAGCAGCAGATCACCCTTCACTTCGATACCAAGGAAGAGGCGGTGGCCTATTGCGAACGCAAGGGCATTCCCCACCAGGTCATCGAGCCGAAGGAGTCGGCCCACCGGCAGGTGGCCTATGCCGACAATTTCGCATTTCGGCGCGGCGAACCTTGGACCCATTAAGAAACCTTGGACCCATTAAGAATCGGCCGTCCCCATCAGGACCGGGCCGGTTAAGACGAGACCTGTTAAGTGCATATCTCGGCTGGGCCGAGGGACCGAAAGTGAGGGTTGCCCAAGGTAGCGGCGCAATGACACCATAGCGCACGCCCCAAGCCCCGATTGCGGCGCATCATAACCCACCGAAGGCCATGCCGCTCCATTCCAGCATCGACCCCGCCTCGTCCGATTTTTCGCGCAACGCGGAAGCCATGCGCGTGCTCGTCGCCGAGCTTCGCGACAGGCTCGATCTGGTTGCGGGCGGTGCCGGGGAGGCCTCACGGGCGCGTCATGTGTCGCGCGGCAAGATGCTGGCGCGCCAGCGGGTCGATCTCCTGGTCGATCCCGGAACCGCGTTTCTCGAATTGTCGCCGCTCGCCGCCCACGGTCTCTATGGCGGTGACGTGCATTCGGCCAGCATCGTCACCGGGGTCGGGCGGATTTCGGGGCGTGAATGTGTCATCGTCGCCAACGACGCCACCATCAAGGGCGGCACCTACTATCCGATGACGGTGAAGAAGCATCTGCGCGCGCAGGACATCGCGCGGCAGAACAATCTGCCCTGCATCTACATGGTGGATTCCGGCGGCGCCTTCCTGCCGATGCAGGACGAGATTTTCCCCGACGAGCGGCATTTCGGCCGCATCTTCTACAATCAGGCAGAGATGTCGGCCGCCGGCATTCCCCAGATCGCGATCGTGATGGGCTCGTGCACCGCCGGCGGCGCCTATGTTCCGGCGATGTCGGACGAGAGCATCATCGTGCGCAATCAGGGCACCATCTTTCTCGGCGGCCCGCCCTTGGTGAAAGCCGCGACCGGCGAGGTGGTAACGGCCGAAGAACTCGGCGGCGCCGACGTGCATTCGCGCCAATCCGGGGTCACCGATCACTATGCGCAAAACGACGCCCACGCGATTGGGATCGCGCGGCGTATCGTCGCAACGATGAGGCCGCCCGCGCCCTCGGCGTTGAACATACGTGAGGTGCGCGAGCCGTTGTTTGCGGCGGAAGAAATCTACGGAGTCGTGCCGGTCGACGGCAGGAAGCCGTTCGATGTCCGCGACATCATCGCGCGCGTGGTCGATGGCTCCGAATTCGACGAGTTCAAGAAGCTCTATGGCCAGACGCTGGTCTGCGGCTTCGCCCATATCTGGGGATACCCGGTCGGCATCATCGCCAATAATGGCATCCTGTTCAGCGAGAGCTCGCTGAAGGGCGCGCACTTCATCGAATTGTGCTGCCAGCGCAATATCCCGCTGGTGTTCCTGCAGAACATCACGGGCTTCATGGTCGGCAAGAAATACGAGGCCGGCGGCATCGCCCGCGACGGTGCCAAATTGGTGACGGCGGTCGCAACGGCCGGCGTGCCGAAATTCACCGTGGTGATTGGGGGCTCCTACGGCGCCGGCAATTACGGCATGTGCGGGAGAGCCTACGGCCCGCGCTTCCTCTGGATGTGGCCGAACGCGCGGATTTCGGTGATGGGCGGCGAGCAGGCTTCGATGGTGCTGAGCCAGGTCCGGCGCGATAATATCGAAGCCAAGGGCGAAAGCTGGCCGGCGGCAGAGGAAGAGAAATTCCGCAAGCCGATCCGCGAGCAGTACGAGAGCCAGGGCAATCCGTATTACGCGACCGCGAGGCTCTGGGATGACGGCGTGATCGATCCCGCGGACACGCGGCTGGTGCTTGGGCTCGGACTGTCGGCCGCGGCGAATGCGCCGATCGAGCCGACCAAGTTCGGCCTGTTCAGGATGTGACGATGGATCGGGCCAAGCTTTACCGTCGCTTTCGCACGCTTCTGATCGCCAATCGCGGTGAGATCGCGTGTCGCGTGATCCGTACCGCAAGGGCCATGGGGCTGCGCACGGTAGCGGTCTACTCCGAAGCCGATCGCGCCGCCATGCATGTCGCCATGGCGGACGAGGCTGTCTTGCTGGGGCCGGCGCGGGCGCGCGACAGCTATCTCAACATTGAGCGGCTGATCGAGGCGGCGCGGCGGACCGGCGCCGAGGCGGTGCATCCCGGCTACGGCTTTCTCTCGGAAAATGCCGAATTCGCGGATGCCTGTTTGAAGGCCGGCCTGGTGTTCGTTGGCCCGACCGCGGAGATGATGACCGCGATGGGCTCGAAATCCGGCTCCAAGGCGCTGATGGAAAGGGCCGGGGTGCCGCTAGTCCCCGGCTATCACGGCGAGGCCCAGGACGAGGCGACACTCGCAAAGGCCGCCGATAAGATCGGCTTTCCGGTGCTGGTGAAAGCCTCCGCCGGTGGCGGAGGCCGCGGCATGCGTGTCGTGCGTTCGGCGACGGAGCTATTACCCGCGATCGTCAGCGCCAAGCGCGAGGCCAAGGCGGCCTTTGGCGATGACCGCATGCTGGTCGAAAAATATGTCGACAACCCACGGCATATCGAGGTGCAGGTGATCGGCGACAGCCACGGCAATCTGCTGTCGCTGTTCGAGCGCGAATGCACCTTGCAGCGGCGGCACCAGAAGGTGGTCGAGGAAGCGCCGTCGCCGACGCTCAATGCCGCGCAGCGCGACACCGTCTGCGCTGCCGCACGCAAGGCGGCTAAAGCGGTCAACTATGTCGGCGCCGGCACCATCGAGTTCGTCTCCGACGGCAAGGACGTGTTCTTCATCGAGATGAATACGCGCCTGCAGGTCGAGCACCCCGTGACTGAGCTCATCACCGGCGTCGACCTCGTCGAATGGCAGTTGCGGGTCGCGTTCGGCGAGCAACTGCCGCTAAGGCAGGACCAGGTCACGATGAACGGTCACGCCATCGAGGCGCGGGTCTATGCGGAGAACCCAAACAAGAACTTCATGCCGTCGGTCGGCAAGATTCGCACCTGGCGCACGCCGGAGCCGGCCGATGGCCTGCGCATCGACGCCGGCTATCGCGAAGGCGATGCCGTGTCGCCCTATTACGACGCGATGCTCGCCAAGGTGATCGCCTGGGCGCCGACGCGCGAGGCTGCGATCGAAAGGCTCAACCGTGGATTGGAGCAAACCGACGTTCGCGGCATCGTCACCAACATTCCCTTCCTTTCGGCGCTGGTGACCGACCCGGCCGTTGCGGCCAACAGGATCGATACCGGCTTTATCGAACGCGAATTGAAGAACCTGACGCCGGCCCAGACGCCGCCCGGCGATCTCGAACTTTGCGCCGCGGTGGCGGCAATCCTCGGCGAGGAGCGGAAGGCCGCGCGGGCCGAGGCGCATTCGCCCTGGCAGGTGTTCGGCTGGATGCCGGTAGGCCGACGGCAGCGGGTGTTTTCCTTCCGCCAAGGGCACGAGCCCGAGCAAAAGGTCACCCTGACCTATGGCAACGGGCCTTCGATGCTGGCGATCGGCGACCGCACCTTCGCGTTCGCTTCGTCCATGACCGATGAAGGCGGGTTCGATCTCACGCTCGACGGCCTGAAATCCCGTGTGGTCGCCGTGATCGAAGGTCATGAACTCTATTTGCGTACACGCAACGGTCGGTTCGAGCTGCATTGGGTCGATCCGTTCGGCGGCGACGAGGAAGAGCAGGTCGGCGAGGACAAGATTGCGGCGCCTTTGCCGGGCACGGTCGTCGCGCTATTGGCGGAAGAGGGCGCCATGCTCGAGAAGGGCGCGCCCATCCTCACGCTCGAAGTCATGAAGATGGAGCAGACGCTCCGCGCGCCGTTCGCGGGCATCTTGAAAGCCATCAAGTGCAAGGTCGGCGACATCGTGCAAGAGGGCGTCGAACTCGCCGAGGTCGAGCCTGTTGCTACGTGAGGCCAGCATGAGCGAAACCGTGCGCATTGTCGAAATGGGGGCTCGCGACGGCCTGCAGAACGAGAAGACAACCGTCAGCGTGGCCGACCGCATAGCATTCATCGAAGCGCTGGTCGGCGCCGGTCTGCATACCGTCGAAGTCGGGGCTTTCGTCTCTGCGCGAGCGATCCCGCAAATGGTCGGGTCGGATGAGGTGCTGCGCGGGGTCAGCCATCTGCCCGTTGAGTTTCATGTGCTGGTGCCGAACGAAAAGGGCTATGAGGCTGCGCGCGCGGCGGGCGCCAAGGTGGTGTCGGTTTTCGCGGCGGCGTCCGAAGGGTTTTCACGCGCCAACATCAATTGTTCGATCAGTGAGTCGATCGGGCGCTTCAAGCCGGTCGTGGCCCGTGCGAGGGCCGACGGAGTCAGGGTGCGCGGCTATGTCTCCTGCGTGCTTGGCTGTCCCTTTGACGGCGAAGTCAAGCCGCAATCGGTCGCCGATGTCGCGAAGACACTTTGGGATCTCGGCTGCTACGAAATTTCGCTCGGCGATACCATCGGCGTCGGCACGCCTGTGAAGGCTAAGGAGATGCTGCGCGCGGTCTCCGCGCACGTGCCGGCGGCGAATCTCGCCATGCATTTTCACGACACATATGGACAAGCACTCGCCAATCTCTACGCGGGGATGGAAGAGGGCGTGCGTGTGATCGATGCCGCCGCCGGAGGCCTCGGCGGCTGTCCCTTCGCGCCCGGCGCCACCGGCAATGTCGCGACCGAGGACGTCGTCTACATGCTGGAGGGCATGGGGATCAAGACAGGCGTCGATATGGGCAAGCTCTTGGCGGCGACCAACGAGATCACCGGGCTGATCGGGCGCACGCCGGTCAGCCGGGTCGCAGCGGCGTTGAACGCAAAGAAGCGAATGGCGAGTAGCGAGTAAGAAAACCTCACTCGCCATTCACTATTCGCCTCAGCGACTGCCATCCGCTCCCATCACGAGATCGGGCAGGAAGGTCGAAATTCCCGGCACAAAGCACAGCAAGAGTACGGCCAGCATCATCAACAGCACGAACGGCAGCGTGCCCCAGATGACCTCGCTCAAGGGAATGTCGGGGGCGACATTGCGGATCACGAAGATATTCAAGCCGACCGGTGGATGAATGAGCCCCATCTCCATCACGATGGTCATGATGACACCGAACCAGATGATGTCGAAGTGGGCCGCGCGCAGCGGCGGCAGGATGATCGGCGCGGTCATCAGGATGATCGAGACCGGCGGCAAGAAGAAGCCGAGCACGACGACCATGAGTAGGATCGCCAGCAACAGCCCCCATCGCGGCAGGTGCATCGCGACGATGGATTCCGCCGCCGACTGCGAGATATGCAGATAGCTCATCACATAGGAATAGAGCAGCGACATACCGATGATCATCATCAGCATGGTGGATTCGCGAATCGTCGCTTGCAGGATCGGCGCGAGGTCGCTCGGCCGCCACACGCCATAGATCATCGCGATGAGCGCCAGCGCCAATAGGCCGCCGAGCCCGGCCGTCTCGGATGGCGTCGCGTAGCCGCCATAAAGCGCGATCATCACGCCGGTCAGAAGCAGCACAAAGGGGATCACCCGCGGCAGCACGTTGAAGCGCTGCGCCATGGTGAACTCGTCGCGGTTGAGAATGGCCGATGTCGTGCCGCTCTTGGCGTAGGCGACGCTCGCCGCTTCATATTCGCGGCGGAAGCGCATCACCGCATAGACGCCGAACAGCGTCACCAGCAGAAAGCCCGGCCCGATCCCGGCCAGGAAGAGCCGGCCAAGCGATTTTTCGGCGGCGACCGCGAACAGGATCATGGTGATCGAGGGCGGCAACAAGATGCCAAGCGTTCCGCCGGCGGCGATGATGCCGGCGGCAAAGCCGCCCGAATAGCCGCGCTTGCGCATTTCGGGAATTCCAGCCGAACCGATCGCCGAGCAGGTGGCGGGCGAGGAGCCCGCCATGGCGGCAAACAGCGCACAGGCAAAGACATTGGCGACCCCAAGCCCGCCGGGGACGCGGTGCAGCCAGGCATGCAGCGCCGAATATAAGTCCTGGCCGGCGCGCGATCGTCCGATCGCCGCACCTTTCAGGATGAACAGCGGAATCGACAACAGCGTGATCGACGCCATTTCCTCATAGACGTTCTGTGTCACCGTATCGAGCGAGGCCGCGGGCATATAGATGCCCATGAACACGATGGCGACGGCACCCAATGCGAACGCGATCGGCATGCCCGAGAACATCGCAAACAGCGTAGCCAGCCCGTAGCTGACGCCAATACCGAATACCGTCATCGGCGTGGCGCTCCGCTCAGCGGAATGACGATTTGAAGCAGGATCTGTATGCAGAGCAAGGTCATGCCGCAGGCCATCAGACCATAGGGGATAGCCAAGGGCGGCGACCACATCGAATTGGAAACCTGACCGTCGCTCCATGCTTCGTGGGTCAGTGTCCACGATTTCCAGGCAAAGAAACCGCAGAACAACAGGCTCGCGACGTCGACGAGCCAAAGCCGAATGCGGTTGGCCAAAGGCGACAGCAATCCCACGAATGCCTCGATTCCGATGTGGCCGCGCTGCTGCTGAACGTAAGCCGCCGTCATGAAGGTGGCGCCGACCAGGAGAAAGACGGCCGCTTCGTCCTGCCAATAATTGGCAGCCTGAAACAGCGCGCGTCCGAGCACGCTGTAGCTCAACACAGCGCAGGCGGCGATCAGCGCGATCGCCGCCAAGACGACGATGACGATGTTGCAGAATGCAAGGGCCCGCGCGACAGCGGCCACGAGCGGGTTGCTCGTGGCCTCCTTCGAGAGGCCCTCACCATCGCGCAGAGGTGCATGCATCATGCGGCAACGTCGGAAGCCAGTTTCAGGAGGTTGGCCGCGGTCGCGGTCTTGGCGCCGTAGTCCTTCCATGCGGTATCGCGGGCGATATCGCGCCACTTGCCGACGGTTTCGAGATCAAGCGGGCTGACCTTCGCGCCGGCCTTTTCATAGACCTTGGCGACCTCGGCGTCGTCGTCCTGCGCGCCCTTCTTGCCGAACGCTTCCAGTTCGGTGCCGACCGCAAGGATGATGTCCTGGTGGTTCTTCGGCAGGCCGTCGAACACCGACTTCGACATCATCAGCGGCTCCAGCATGAACCAGTAGGATGCACCCGCGCCCGAGGTGAGCGCTTTCGAAACCTCCTCGAGACGGAACGAGATCAGGCTGGTGGAGGAGGTGATGCCGGCGTCGCACGCGCCGGTCTGCATCGCCGTATAGATCTCGTTGGATGGCACCGAGAGTACGGAAGCGCCCGCGGTCTGCAGCACCATGTCCATTTCGCGCGAGCCGCCACGGATCTTCATGCCCTTGGCGTCTTCCGGCGCGACGACGGGTTTGGAACGGCTGGCGACGCCGCCGGCCTGCCAGACCCAGGTGAGTAGGATGATGCCCTTGTCGGCAAGGAAGTCCGTCAGCGCCTTGCCGACCGGCTGCGTTTTCCATTTCAAGCCCTGGTCGTAGGTTGCAACCAGGCCGGGCATCAGGCCGATATTGGTCTCCGGCACTTCGCCGCCCGCATAGGGCATTGGATAAAGGCTGATATCGAGCGCGCCCTTGCGCATCGCGGAGAATTGCGCGTTGGTCTTGATGAGCGAGGAGTTCGGATAGATTTCCGCCGTAATCTCGCCACCGGACCGTTTTCCGACCTCTTCGACGAAGATGCGGCAGAGCCGGTCGCGGAAGTCACCCTTGTCGATGGTGCCACCCGGAAACTGGTGCGAAATTTTCAGCGTGGTCGCTGCTTTCGCCGTTCCCAGACCGAGACGAAGCAAGGCGGGTGCAGCAAGCGTGGATGCGACGATGTGACGGCGTGTAAGCATGGATATTCCCTTCGGTACTCGTGATTCAGTGACTCTAGATTGGGTCTTTCGCCGGCGTTCAGCCCATATTTGCCGGTGTTATCAGGAACTTTCTTTCGTCTGATCGTTAGTCTGCCCCGATATGAAGAGGTTGCTGCGACGCACGCCTGGCCCAATTCCTCAAGTGTGCGGCGCCAGACTTAACGCGCCCATCGCGGGCGAAATTGTGTCCAACTCCCTCAAGTAGAACCCCAGAAAGGCTGCAACACGCCCGTCGCGCGAAAATTTTTTTAGGTCAACCGTAACAATCAGGCCGGCGGGCGCGTCGGACTTCAAGGCGGCGTCAGTCGCTTCCAAGAACCAGCTTTCAAAGGGATGACCCATCATGACCATTCGCACCCGTGTCGCGCTCGGAATTTCGGCTGCCGCCCTCTCGCTCAGCCTGGCGTTTGCTCCCGCAGCCTTCGCCCAGGACAAGATGGGCAAGGATGATGCCATGAAGAAGGACACGATGTCTAAGGACGGCATGAAGAAAGGCAGCATGTCGAAGGACACCATGTCCAAAGACACGATGTCCAAAGACACGATGTCCAAGGACGGCATGAAGAAAGACGACGGGATGATGAAGAAGAACTGAGTTCCTGGCAGGTTGCCGCAGGCTCGGTCCCCAAAAGGGGCGAGCCTGTGCCGCCTGCCAAAACTCTCCAAAGCCCCCAAAAGTTTCTTGGGCGCTATTTCTTCTTGCCTTTGCTCTTCCGCGCGGCATAGCGCGCATCGCGCTTGGCCTTCTGCTCGGCCTCCAGCGCCTCCTGGCGCGCGGCTTCCTCTTCCTTCTCGCGGGCAATGCGCGCGGCTTCCGCCGCCTCGGCCTCGGCCTCGCGTCGCAATTCGTCAGCCTTGCCGGCTTCGCGTTCGAGCCTCATGCGCTCGCGGTTGGCTGCGATCGCTTCGCGCTCGGCGCGCCGCTTGGCGACTTCGGGATCGTCGGGCCCTGGCTGGGCACGGAATTTGTTCAACAGATCTTTCTTTGCTTGCAGCGCCGCTTTCTGTCGGTCCGCAAAGTCGGGTTCCTTGAATCCACTCATTGAGCGAGCCTTGTCACTTCTTTTGTCTGATCTTGTGTGGTGCTTTCACATCGCTGCGATGCTCAAAACAGGCGCTCGCGCGATCGACAGCGGTGTACAGCGCTGCGCGCCCGGAAGCCAATGATTATCTGCATCGACCGACCGCGACTTGCAAAAAAATACTCGATCGGCATCCGAAGCGTTCGGTGGAAGCACTTGTCACTGCGACAGAAATGCTCTTCAGCTTTGTGAAGCGCTTCACAGGTAATCCAACGCCACGGTCCTATTCTGCCCGCTCTCGAACCGGAGTGAAGCCAATGACCACGACATGGCGAAAACGCAAGGCTTTCGTGATCGCCGTCGCAACCGTCGCCTGCACGGCAATGTTGCTTTTGGTCGCGTTGGCCTTTCCGCAGCCGGTCTCTGATCAGGCGTTGGGCGACGGCTGGCAATGCCGCAAGATCCTGTTCCTGACGAGCTGCACCAGGGTTGAGCAGCCAACGCCCACCGCCCAGAATTCGCACACGGACCGGATCTGCCCGCGGCGGGTATGACGGGTGCCGGGAGCATGCTAGAAGGAAGCCCCTTCACACAGCTCCCTGCAAGCGACCGTACGATGAGCGATCCCGAGCAAGGCGATAACCGGCGCGGTGCGATCGCAGGCCTGATCATCGCGGTTGTCCTGCTGGCGGTTGGGGTGTGGCTGGCTCATGATCTGACCGCTGCCAGCAAGATGCAGGACTGCCTGATGTCAGGGCGGACCAATTGCAACGTGATCGAGCCCACTCGATAAGCCCTCCATTGCTGATGATTGCGAGAGTCTGGGCGCTGCGGAACGACCGCAAAATAGTCGCGATCTTACGGATTTGTAACAAGACAAACCGCGACCTCGCGGTCAGCAATGTTGCCCGCGTTGTGAATTGGCGCGAAAACGGGGCTCAGAAAATAGGCGTAGAAAATAGGCCTGGGCGTTTGGTATCGCCACAACGTCTGAAAGGGGTTTGCAAGTATGAACGGAACCAGCCGATCAAGGATCGTCCTTCCACTGATTTCGCTGGCATTTGCCTGTTCGGCGCATGCCGAGGAGCCGAGCCATGGCGGTTCCGGACCGAAGGGACCGGCCCCACAGGGCAGGCCGGCGGTTCAAGCGGTCAGGCCCGGGGGGCCGGCCCCGATGCACGCAGCTCCGATGAACGGAGCCCCCATGCACGCAGCCCCGATGAACGGAGCCCAGATGCACACGGCCCCGATGAATGGAGCCCCGATGCACGCACAGGGCGCGCATCCTCAGGGAGTTCCAGGAGCAATGCCGGGACGCGGGCCGGATGCACGCTTTGCGCGCGGCGCTATCAGGCCGCACGATTTCGGCGGACATGCCTATCGTGGCCGTGTCGCCTGGGAGGGCGGGCGCTGGCGCCACGAGGTGCACAATGGACGTGACGGCTGGTGGTGGGATGTCGGCGGCGTCTGGTACTACTATCCGCAGCCGATCGATGGCCCGCCCGCCTATATTTCCGAGGATTACGCCGACGACGTCGTCTATGCCGACGAGCCGCCTGTCGCAGCGGCCGCCTATCCGCCACCGCCTCCCGGCGCGCCTCCGCCGCCGCCGGATCCGGCCGCGAGCGCGGTTGGCGGCGCCATCGTCGGCGGTGTGCTGGGCGGACTTCTGACCGGGCGAGCGAGCGGCGCCGCGGCCGGCGCCGTCATTGGCGGCGCGACCGGTGCGATTGCCGGCGCGACGGCGGCTGCGCGGCCCGGCTACTACCTTGCGGAAGGCAATTGCTACTACCGGTACCCTTCCGGGAGTTACGTGCTGGCCGATCCGCGCTGGTGTTATTGAACGACTGGAGCATGATCCGGAAAAGTGGATACCGGTTTTCCGAAAAGATCATGCTCAATCAAAAGCATGATCCGGAAAAGTGGATACCGGTTTTCCGAAAAGATCATGCTCAATCAAAAGCCTAGAGCGCGATGGTGCTTCAACTCGATCCCATCGCGCTCTGGAATTGTCCAGCACCCAAACGTCATAAGCCGGAGCGCGGCGATCGCGCTTCGGCTTTTTTGTACGAATCGCTCGCTGAAGAATCGGGAGGGAATGCGCCGCCTTCTTTCCCCGATATCATCTTGTCGTGATCGATACGGGGCCATCGGGCGCGATTTTGGGAAGCCGAGAGCGCGATTGTCCGCTGGACGGCCGCGTCCTTCCGGAGCACCGCACCAGCCCTGCCCTCGGTGCCAGAGCGTAAAACGCAGGATTGCAAATGTAGCGTTCTTAAACCCGAAGCGCGCTAGCTTTTAGTTGAGCATGATCTTTTCGGAAAACCGGTACCCACTTTTCCGGATCATGCGCTAACGAGCGCTACGCTTCGACCGCTTGCTTCTGCGGCCTCTCGGCGGCCTGCATCCCGGCACGGCGCGTCAGCCAGCTCGGGATTTCGCGATAGCAGGAGCCTTTCTCATTCATCTCCGCGACCGTCCACCGGCTCGGATGCCGCTCCTTGCCGACAAAGACCCAGTCGTCGGTCGCCGGCGGTGGCTCGTTGGGCTTGGTTCTCAACCAGGCCGATCCGGCACCTTGAGGAAGTCGATCTGTTTTCATCTGATAGAGGTCGTAGACCGGAGCACGCATCTTGACTGGTTTCCCACGCATAACACCACAGCAAGCGTCGATCCGGCTCGCGGCGGAATTATGAACTCGGTGAGACGAGGTTGTGCCCAACTTGCAGCAAGGCGGTGGCTGGATACAGCCGGGCAGCATTTTGGGGCGGGGCGGCGCAAGCCTGTTCAAACGGCCCAGCGGCGAACCGGCCTAATAGTAGATTCCTGCAAGCGGCAGCACGCGCTGCAGGATCGCGCCGAGGCAGATCAGAATGACCAATAGCTTGAGAAGATTTGCCAGACGGCGGTCGTTGGCAAACTTGTCGATGGCCCAAAAGCATATCGCGCCGACGACGATAATAACGAGAACGCCGATGAGTGCCGAAATCATGTTTGAGTCCCCCTGGATATTCTTTCGCTCTCACCTTCCGCAAGCCCGGCCCAAGGTCAAGGCTGATCGCCTCAAACCTGGGGCCAGCGTCGCAGCTTTGCGCGGCTGTGTTATGCAGGTCACAGCCACATCGATGCGACGCGCTATGAGATACGGCGTATGGCCGCAAACAAGGTAACGGCGGTACACAGGCGCCGGAAAATTTGAATTTCCGAGCGGACCACTGGGAGCCTTTCCAGGGGAAACCTTGCGGCTCCTTTTCGTTTTTACTTCCGCCCACGCAACCGACTTATCGCCACATGTTGCGCATGCGTGCGCCGACATCGACCTTCGGAGCTTGATTGGGGCCGCGCGCCGAGGCGGCGGACACCGGCACCGGCCAAGTCGTGCGTTCGAACAGGCCGAGCAGTCGATCGGGAATGAAGCGACTTCGCGAGGCGTAGACATGGCGGTCGCCTTGGGACCGCTGCCCATGCGTGAAGAAACGCTGGGGAATGACGAGATGCAGCTCGTCCTTGGCCCGCGTCATCGCGACATAAAGCAGGCGACGCTCTTCTTCGAGTTCGGCGGAGGTGCCGGCGCCGAGGTCGGAGGGCATGCAGCCATCGACGACGTTCAGCACGTAGACGGATTTCCATTCCTGCCCCTTCGCGGAATGGATCGTCGACAGGATCAGGTAGTCCTCGTCCAGCAGCGGCACGCCGGCCTGGCCGCTGGTCGCGTTGGGCGGATCGAGCGTGAGGTCGGTGAGGAAACGTTCGCGCGACGGATAACCGTTGGCGATTTGTTCGAGCTGGGCGAGATCGGCTGAACGCGTGTCCGCGTCCTCGTGGATGCGATGGAGATGCGGCTCGTACCACAACCGCGCGCGCTCGATGTCGGCGGGCCACTCCGAATATCGAAGATTGCCCATGGTTTGCACGAAGGCGTTCCAGCCCTCACGGGCTCGGGGCGGTGCGGGAAGCACGCAAAGCGCACCGATTGGGTCGGCGGCCTCCGTCATCTGGTCGAGGATCCGCTGCGCGGAGGCGGGTCCGACACCTGGCAGGAGGTGAAGGGTCCGGAAACCGGCGACGCGGTCACGTGGGTTCTCGGCAAACCGCAGCAAGGCGAGCATGTCCTTGACATGGGAGGCGTCGAGGAATTTCAGCCCGCCGAACTTCACGAAAGGAATGTTGCGGCGGGTGAGTTCGATCTCGAGCGGCCCGCTATGCGAAGAGGTCCGAAACAGCACGGCCTGCTGTTTCAACAGCGAACCTTCTTCCCGGCTCGCCAGCACGCGATCGACGATGTAGCGCGCCTGATCGGCCTCGTCGCGGACGGCGACAAGCCGCGGTTTCACGGAGGAGGCGCGGTCGGTCCAGAGATCCTTTGTGAAGCGCTCCCGGGCCAGACCGATCACGCCGTTTGCCGCCGACAGGATCGGCTGCGTCGAGCGGTAATTGCGGTTGAGCGTGACGATCTCGGCGCGCGGCGCGAACTGATCGGGAAAGTCCAGAATATTACGAACGGTCGCGGCGCGGAACGAATAGATCGATTGCGCGTCATCGCCGACCACGGTGAGCCCGCGCCCGCCAGGTTTCAGCGCCAGCAAAATCGACGACTGCAGGCGATTTGTGTCCTGGTATTCATCGACCAGAACATGATCGAAACGATCGCCGATCTCGCGCGCGATATCCTGGTCCGACATCATCTGCGCCCAGTAAAGCAGGAGATCGTCGTAATCGAGCACGTTCTGCTTCTGCTTGGCCTCGACATAGGCGGCGAACAGGTGTTTGAGCTGATCGGCCCAGCCCGAGCACCATGGGAAGAATTGACCAAGCACTTGGGCGAGGTCGGTTTCCGCGTTGACGCATCGGGAATAGATCGCAAGACAGGTGCTTTTGGTGGGAAAGCGGCTCTCGGTCCTCGACAGGCCGAGGTCGTGGCGAACCAAATTCATCAAGTCCGCCGAATCTTCGCGATCGTGGATCGTAAAAGCAGGATCGATGCCGATCTGATCGGCATATTCCCGCGATAGACGCGCGCCGATGCCGTGGAATGTGCCTGCCCAATGCAGCGCATCAGTCATGATTCCGGCTTTGTCGCCCAAAACCTTTCGCGCAATGCGTTCGACGCGGTGCGCCAGTTCGCTGGCCGCGCGGCGCGAGAAGGTCATCAGCAGGATCCGGCGTGGATCGGTCTTGTGGACGATGAGATGCGCTACGCGATGGGCGAGGGTATTCGTCTTGCCCGATCCCGCACCGGCAATCACCAGGAGCGGCGCACCGACGTGGCCGGCCACGGTCACGCCGTGCTCAACCGCACACCGCTGTTCCGGATTGAGCGTGTCCAGATAGGAGGCGGCTGCCATTGCCAACACGAATCATTTCCCGCAGATCCCGATAAGGGTGTCAGCTCTTTCGGAACGATTCAAGAACGTAGCGTCAGGGTCTCGGGGCGTTGTGGCGCGTTCGGTTGAAGGCAATTTGATCGGCACGCGAAGCGTCTTCACAACCGCTGTGTCGAACAGGAGCATCGTATTTGCTTGGCCGACTGATCGAGGCGAGGAACTCTGGCGCCTCCCAGGCATTGCCTATTTGGGCCACTCGATGGGCTGGCCTGCACGGCCTCATCCCGATCCAGCCCCAGGGGTGAGGCTGTGCCCCGGAAGCATCGCCGCAACGGTTTCCGGGACCTCGCGAGGCTCATCTCAAGCGGATGCGAGATTTTGGTTCCAATTCGGCTGTGTGGCACGGGTCCCGGGCCTCGGCCGAGAGGCGCGAGGTCGCCATCTGAGGTACCGCTATCCGGCTTCCCCTGCATCCTGGTCGATCCTGCTGCGGGGACTGAACGGTGAGCTTGATGGGTGCCGGAGCCGTTCGGTCCCAATCGGCGTAGAGCAGCCGGTCGATCGACAGGTTGATCGTCCAAACCATGAGGCAGCCCGCAAAGCCGAACGCGAAAGCAAAAGCCGCCAGGTCACGCTTATTGAGGACTTCGAGCACGCAAACTAATTCCTTACCGGCCGATAGAACACCGATTGATGGATTTGGTTCCGCGGTAAAATGGACTGCGGCGGTTCATAAAGCTGGCCGCGCGTTGGAAGACCGCAAGATCCAGGCGACTGCGGCCGGGTGTCCACCACAAGGTTCGCTTGAGGCCGGACCCTAACGCCGCGGCCGGATGAAAAACGACGCTCGCAATGCCATATTCCCGGCATGAGCAGAGCCTTCGTCAATGAGGACAGTTTCGTGGACGATCTTCCGGATCGGCCGGTCTCCCGGCACCCGAACCATGTCACCGAGCGCGGCCTACGGTTGATCGACTCTGAACTGGAGGCGTCGCGCCGTGCATACGGCGAAGCCCAGGCCGCGGGCGATCGCGAGGCGCTCTCCAGGGCCGGTCGAGACGTCCGCTACTGGAGTGCGCGGCGCGCCAGCGCTGTCGTCATGGCCGTAGCGCCCGACGTCGAGGCGGTGCAGTTCGGCAATTTGGTCACCATTGTCAGGGACGATGGCCGCGAACAGACTTTCCGGATCGTTGGCGAGGACGAGGCGGATCCCGCGAAGGGATCGATCTCGCACGTCTCCCCACTGGCGCGCGCGCTGATCGGCAAACGTGTCGGCGACACCGTTCGTGCCGGCAAGGATGACGCCGAAATCACCGCGATCGGATAGCGGTGGAATGTGGAAGAAGCATCCCGAAATACAAGGTCAACACGCGCCGATGCTCGCTTAAGGAGCTCTGGCGGATGTTTCTATCATAGGAAGAAACAGGTTTTTGCCACCCGGTTCGGCTCCGTTAAGGAGCCATGCAGAGAGAGGCCGGAGCTTCCCGTCTGCTGCAGTTCTCGCCGTTGACGCTGCCCCATTTTGGTCACAAGCGGTTTCTTAAACGCAAAAAGCGGGCGTTGTTCCGTTCATTCAAACCGCGCCGCTAGGCACATTTAGTGCCCATCCATTAGCGGCTTCTTGATCGCAAAAGCGCGATCTCCTCCTCTAGTCAAGGAATATCCATGAAGCGTACTCTCATGGCTGCAACGGCAGTGCTTTGTTTGGTCGGATCGAGCGCGGAGGCCCGGTCGCACCATCATCGCCATGCCCGTGGTTATCATCATTATGCAGGCCGGCCCGGGGCGTGGTGCGGGTGGTATATGCGCGGGCAGGTCGGTAGCGACCCCGGCCCGTCCTATAATCTCGCCAGGTCCTGGGCTCGCTACGGGTCAGATGCTGGCGGACCGTCTGTCGGCGCGATCGTTGTCTGGCGTCACCACGTCGGCAAGATCGTCGGCCACGAGAACGGTCAGTGGATCGTGCAGAGCGGCAATGACGGCCACGCCGTTCGGACGCGTCCGAGATCGTTGGCCGGCGCCATCGCGTTCAGGAATGCTTACGCCGCATTCTAAGTCAGTACCACGATTGGCGGCCCCGACGTGAATCGCGCCGGGGCCGTTTTTCTTCCAGTCTAGTCACGAGCGCCGCAGCTTGCATTTGCTGTCGATCGACCGGCGCAAGCACTCGGGCATGACGATGCACCGCCTCGGCACTTCGCGCACCAAGCCTCGCAGGAAATCCGTTACCGGACCTCTGGCCTGTCGCCGTCTTTGACCTCGGACTGTCCGCGCGCATTTGCGGTTCGTGTCTCAACCCATCCTGCGGGTTACTTCGACGCGTTGGCTATCTTGTGGTCAAGATGGCCGGTCTGATGATCGCGGCGAAGTTGGCTCAGCGACGTTTCGTTCAGCTGAAGCAGAACGTCGCTCAGCTTATCCGTTTCAGGATAACCTGCGGCGAAGCTCTGTCCATAAACCTTACGCAACGTGCGGATGAGGGTGTTGCCGTGCTTGTGGCCGATTTCCCCGTCCTTGTTGCGGTGGCGATTGTCGAGACCTGCCTTGCTCATGCCCGCTCTCCATTGTGCCCGCAGGCGGCAGCATCCTCCCGCCGAGACCAAATGGCAACCAAAGGGGACAGGCTGACTTCCAAATAATTTGGATCGTTGCTCCCGGCCTGCCAGATCTACCATGGAGTTCGCAACGATCAGCGGGCTGTCGCGACGCCGGCGCGCAGCGGCGGCATGCCCCATCGCGCCATCATCGGCTCGCATTCGGCGCCGGCTTGCGGACCACCAGTGCCGGGCAGCCTGCAAGGATGGTCGTGACGAGCAGAGGCGCGCTTGTGACCCAATGAAGGATTATGGCTTCCGGGCGCCTCTTGTGACGACCGGCGGCGTACCGGCGACCTTCTCGCAGGTCATCGAGGCTCGCAGGTCATCGAGGATGTAGTTGCGTTCAAATACATCCCAGGTCCGCTGACGGAAGCGCACACGAAAGAACTGCTGCAATTGTCCAGGCGGTAGGGGACACCGTGCGCCCACCCTTTGGACGTCAATCTAGTGCACGATTTTGATTTCCGGGCCCTTTGGCTTAGGCCGCGGCTGATCCTGCGTTGCCGCCACACATTCATATTGCGGCCACTTCGGCAATCTCTCATCGAGATTCACTTCGCGCCATTTCGGATGCCCGTTGGGTTATCAGAACGGCTTTGACCGCTACCGTTCTCACGTCGGATTCCTGCCATTTGTATGTGCCCGCCGGGATGACTGCCGTGAGATAGCTGTCGAGGGCTTTGTCGTCCAACTCGATGAGCTGGAATTTATCATCGGCTGTCGTGTTCTCCGAAAAGAGCGTTGCCGGCGCGCCAGCCACATAGAACATTGCATCAATTTCGCCCTTGCGCAGTGCATCCAGCGCTTCCTTGCCTCCGAGAAATACCTCTTGCGAAGGCGTGATCCCCGTCTGGAAGAAAATGGTCTTTGCGGTCAGGTACGTGCCGCTTCTTTGAGGACCTATCGCAACACGTTTGCCCTGCAAGTCCTGCAGCGCTTTCAAGGAAAGACCACCGAGAACATGGACCTCCTCCTTGTAAAGCGGATAAACGGCAGCAAGCTTGGCGGCGATAGCTTTCAGTTCACGGTCGTCAGAAATGTCGCGGATATATTCGAGCACGTCCGACTGCACGATACCGAGTTGGACGCCGCGCTTCTTGCGAACGTCGAATACGTTCTGAATAGAGCCGGCCGATTCAAGAACCTGCAAGGAGATGCCGCTCGGTTCGACGATCTTCTTGATGTCCTCTCCGATCTTGATGTAGGTGCCAGCCACACCGCCGGTAACAATTTCCATCTGCGGCGGCGCCGAGAGAGACATAGCAAGCATAATGGCCGAAACAACAACCTTCATCGCTCATTACCTCGCGTTATAACTCAAGTCCGTCGGCCGGATACCGGGCCTATAAACTGACGGCTGCTGCGTGAAGGGAGTTACGGCGATTTCAGAGGAGATAGTCATGGCGAGTCTGGTGAGATAATTACGGCGAGTCTACGGCGCAAAAGCCGGAAAAATCTAACTTCCGACGAGGAAGACCCGGCCGGCCGAAGGCGGCGGTCCCGAAAACTTAGGCTCGGGCGGAGTGGTGATGAAGTCCGCCCATGTCCGCCATGCCGCCGGCCTGCCGTCTTATCTTGGGCCGTTTCGTTGAGCCTCGCGATCCTGAAGGCTGCAATAGCAACCGAAGCCATCGGCCGCCGTACCTCTTTAGACGGCAGCAATTCGACTCCTCCTTGCTACCGTCGACGGTGCCAGCGCCTACGACACCCGGCGCTGGGGCCGTTTTCGCTCGAACGATGCCTAATTGGCCAGCGATTGATAGATCGCTCAGGCCCCGAGCATGATCATGGAATCGATTGCCGACGTGCGTATTGCCTGGTGATAAAAAGCCAGCTCCGACCAAATTGCCGCCAGACACAGAAACCTGTGGCGGTCCCAGCAGGACTCGAACCTGCAACCCGCGGAGTAGAAAGAAGTTGGTCGGACGGCGATTACGCGTCGCGATTCAAAGCCTTACACATGGCCGGCGACAAAGTCGGGGAGTTTTTCCGGGACTTTCGAGCTAGGAGATCGCCGCATTCATGCTGGGTGCGCAGCGCGCTTATGGCTGCCGCCAAGCCAGCGGCATCAGGCAAGTCCGATCAATCTAGCAAGAACGAGATGAGGACGATTTCGGCCTTCAAAAAGAAAGGATTTGGCATCGTCAAACCGCATGTCGATGTCCTGACCTTCAACAAATGGACCGATCAAGGCCTCCGCCCTCGGGAAGGCGAACATGCAGTCCCGGTGGCAAATCTCAGACTATTCCATCGATCGCAATGCCGCGAGTTAACGGTAGAGGAAAAGGCCGGCTTTAAGGCCAAGGCCGATGAGCGGATTATCGCCAATAAGCAGAAGATCGATGCGGCGGCGAAGAAGGTCGTGCCGATCAATCAGCCCTCCGCCTAGCCCTCAATCGGGGGCTTCCCCGAAGCGCCATTAACGCTCTCATCTGAAATCCATCAACTGAGGACCGTCATGCGATTGATTGTCGCCGCTATTACGCTTATCGGCCTGCTTGTTTCTGCCGCCTGATTACCGAAAGGGGCAAACATGTTAACGAAAAAGGATGCGGTTATAGGGAAGCGCGTTAAATGGCGGCCTTCTGACGCCACGGAACATCCCTGCTTCGGTACCATCAGAGACGTTAAGCCCGATGGTGAGGTCATTATCGAATACGACGATGGCGGAATGGGCAGCACCTATATCAATAACGTTGTCTCCACCGTCTACCCTGCTTGATCCTGAGAGGGGGCGTGCGCCCCCTTTTCTCATGGACAGCATGTAACAAGTGCTCAAAGCATACCTAAAGAGCTCGTGGAGCTGATCTTAAACAGCTGACCGAGATCCCGCATTTTCGCACTACTCCTTCTTCTGATCGATAAGCTTCGGGTCTGCCGACGCGATCTCCCTCGGCGCGGTCGCCTCCATCGCTGCGCGCATATCCTCGACCGTCGCGTCCGTGTAGAACTTGGCCGTGATGGCAATGTCGGTATGGCCGAGGATCTTTTGCACCACGCGTAGGTTGCCGGTCTTGCGTAGGGTCCGCATGCCCGTGGTGTGGCGCAGGTCGTGGATCCGCGCGTCGACGCCGGCCTTGGTCCATTTCCGCTTGTTCGAACCGATGCCGTGATAGCTGATCGGATAGCGCTGGCCCTTGATGCGCGCCTCGCCGGTCTTGGGATGTTTTTTCCAGGTGCGCTGCGCCTTGAAGGTAAAGACATAGACGGGATGTTGGCTGCGGCGCTTCCAGAGGATGGCATAGGCCTCGCGCGTCAGCGGCAGCGTGCGCGGCACGCCGCCCTTGGTGATGACGCGGATGACGCCGAGCTCGAAATCGACCTGCGGCCAGGTCAGGATCAGGTCGCGCCGGCGCAGGCCCGTGATGATCGCAAAGCGGCGCAGCTCGGCGAAGTCGATGTCCTCGACGTGGTCGAGCGTGGCTTCCTCGGCTGCCGAGAGCTCGCGCACATGCCGGCGCTTCTCTTTGAGGAAGTGCCTTTCCCATGCCGGGGCCTTAACGATCGCCGCATTCCAATTGTCGCGTGCGCGGCTGACCACGCGGCGCAGCAGCGCGATCGTGCGGTTGACGGTCGTCGGCGTGATTGGCCGGTAAAGGATAGTGCGCTCGTCGCCGTCCTTGATGGTGCGGTCGCGGCGGACGTCCTTGCGGCGTTCCTCGACCATGCGCGAGACGACATCATCATTGATCGCATGCAGGAAGGTTTTGCCGCCGATGATCTCGACCAGGCGATCGAGCGCCGACTTGATCTTGGCGTCGCTCAAGATTGAGCCGTGCTCGGCCCACCAGCGATCGCAGGCGGCTTGCAGTGTCAGCGGCTCGGCGCCGGCGGCGCGGATCTGCTCGACGATGCGTCGGGCCTCGGCTTTGCGCGCTTCTTCGAAGGCCGCCGCGTCACGTTCATCCCGCAATTTGGTCGAGCCGGAAAAACGATAACCGCTGATTTGGAAATCGTACCGGTAATAGGGCGATCGCGGGTCGCGATAGATGGACATGGCGCGGCGTCCTCGAGGGCCTGCAGGAATTGCAGGATGTCGGATTGGGTGAACACGCGGCGCCGTCTGACGCGGCCAAAACCCTTGAAGCGGCAGGCGAGGCGCCCGTCGGCAATATGCCGCCGCAGCGTTTCGTCGTCCATGGGCAGGAGCCTAGCCAACTGCGGCATGCCGATCGTCGCCTGGCGCGCGAAATGGGCGGCGAGAGCCTCCGGCAAAGGGGCGGTTGCCGGGCCTGGCGCCGGCACGGAGCGCGTCATCCGGCGGGCGCCGTGTCAGGCTGCCGGACGCCCTCCGGCGCCGGCCAGTGCGCCACAAAGCGGTCCATGCCGGCCTGGTCAGCAAAGCCGTACCAGGTCCAGCCGTGAACGGTCGCGCTGCCGCGCAGCCAGAGGGCAGGGCGACCGTGCAGCGGCCAGGACTGGCCGCCGAATTCGTCATGGCACCAGCGCTGCATTTCGCGATCGCGCTCGTCGCCGCACTGGCCGGTATAGATCTCGACCATCCAGGGCGTTGGATCCCAGACCTCGCGCATAACCGCCGCGCGTTCGGCGTCGCCGTAGTTGAATGCGCACATGCGGCGATAGAGATCTGTTCCGGTCATTCGGCGGCCCTCCGCTCTGCCATGAGGACGCGGTCGCCGTCGCGGCGGGCGTACCCGGCAGCGATGAGGCGGTCTACAGTCCGGTCCGTGATGATCTCGGTGCCGAACCGCCAGCCGCGTACGCACCGTTCGAACGGGCCGAGCTCGAGCAGGCGTCGGTAGCGCGAGTTGTAATAGGGGTCGCCGCTCATGCGACCTTGATCCATCGCTGGTCAGCCGCGCAGTGCGAGCAATAGCCGGGCGCGCTGGTTTCCGATGGCGTTGTCTTCCGACCGCAGCCGCCGATGCACGGGGCTGCATCCGGGCACTGCGCGTGCTTGAGGCCATGACAGAGGCAGACGCGAAAGTTGAGCATCTTCCGCCGGCGCGCCGGCGTGCACTGGCAAGGCTCGCCGCGGAGTCCGATGTGGCCGGCGCTCTTGGCGTCACCATCGTCGCGGCGACCGCTTCCTGCACATGAGATGGGGTCGGCTCGTTCATTCATCGGTCTTGTTCCTCATCGGTGGCGTTGAGGTCTCTGCCGATGCCCCACAGCAGCAGGACAAGTGCGAGCGCGAGGCAGGCACTGATGATCAGTGCAACGGCGATGAACCCCTTCATGGCCTGGCCATGGCCGCGGCGACCGCCTCTTGGACGGCGAATGCGCGGGCATCGTCGATCAGCATGACGATATCGTCCATCGCGTAGCCGAGGCCGGAGAGCGTGCGCCGCGCGGCCTGGTGGTCTGCGTAGGTCCGGTCAAGGACGAGGTCGGCGGCCATCCGCGCCAGCAGTCGCTTGCGCTGCTCGCGGACGCCCGCCAGCGGGCTGCCATCGATGAGGGGCATAGTTGTCGTCACCATCGTTATCGCCATGCGATCCTCGTGCAAAAAAGGCATGCCACTTCGCCGCGCATTCGTTGAAGACGTGGGCGCCTGGGTTGAGACAGTCGTGAGGAGCCCCACGCAGCGAGTCGGCGTGAGGCGAAAATCGCAAGTTGCTGCGACGGATCGCTTGTCGGGTTAACCATGTCGCGCGATGCCGAGGTTGAGCACTGAAGCAACTCACATTCTTGAGTTGCCAAGCTTATGCCGCCCGCAAATGATACCGTCGGGCCGAATAGCGCGCCGAGGCAGGCGCCTGTCGGATAATTCGAAAGATCAACGTCAAACGCGGGGTCGGGCATTTTTGCGTCCCTCCGATCGCGCGCATTTTATACACGGGGCGTGTATACATCAACAATAAAATAAACGCGGCATTTATGTCGATGCGGCCGCATAGGCTCTTGGGCGGTCGTCTGGGGCGAGGCTGGAATGGACGGCGATGTTGATGATCTGAGGCTGCGTCGCGAGGCGCTGCAAATCGCGTTGCAGTTACCTGCCGATAAGGAGGAGGCGCTTTTGGTCCTGAAGCTGACCGAGGAATTGGTGAGGGGATTCTTGGCCGGGCACGGGACCGAGCCGCCAGCGCCAAAGGCGCCGCTGCGGCTGGTCTAAGCCCGCTTTGCCGAAGGTTTCTTCTTCGGCGGCGGGTCGAGCTTCTGCAATTCCAGGGCGACCTTGATCGGCACATCGTCGCGATCGCCGCGGTAAATCCAGTTCAAACCAACGCCGGTCGCACGGCAAACCTTCAGTGCCTCATCGATCGAGATGCGGTTGATGGCTGGCGTGTTTTCGCCGCCCTCGACGTTCTGCCAGGCTTGCGGCGATATCCCGACGAAGCGGCACCAGGCCGCCTTCTTCATGCCAAACGCCTCGCGCGTCAGCTTCAACCGACGCGCGACTTCCTGTGTGCTTTCTGGGGATTCCGCCTTGGTCGCCATTGTCCCCATAGTTTCAAAATCGGGGAGGCGATTCCATAAACGGGACGATACATCTTGCGTTATAAATGAACCGTGTATATTTTTCGTGCTCATGCTGATTCGATCCGACACAGTCGTGAAACTGACCACCGCCTCAGAGGTGGTCGACGCCGTCGGCGGCACCACCGACGCGGCGCGGTTGGCCGCGGAAGTGTCGCCGAGGGGCGCGTGCTCGCTCCAGTCGGTGGCGAATTGGCGAAGCAACGGAAGGTTGCCGCCATACACATTCCTCCTCTTCTCCGCGGAACTCGCAACGCGCGGATACTCGGCGCCGCCAATGCTCTGGAGCATTGCGCCGGTCCCAGTTCGTTACGGTTCGCTGAGTCTCTCATTGCGTTAAGGCCAACGTGGATCCGGTTAATGGCAGCGGCTTACGGCAGGCTAACGAAACGCGCAAACCTGCGACTGACAAAGTCAGCAGCAAATCACGACGAGATTGTCAGTGGTTCGCACCAGTCCTGCGCGAATTGCAGAGCATCTTCAAAACCCAGTTCGCACGGGAACTGAATATCCGTACTGGGGCGCGATCCACGCGTCATCCAGAAATGGAAGACGGGTAGACATGCGCCTGACGGCGAGGCGCTCAACTCTCTGATCAACAGCGACATCGGCGACAGGGTGTTGCTGGCACTGACGCGCTCGAACGCGCAAGCATGGGCACAGGCGCTGCGGCGCACCCATGAGATTGCGCAGTTGCGGAGGGTGCAGGCGGAAACGCAGAGCCGGCTGGAAGCTCTGGAGCGGGGGCTCGCATGAAAGACCTTCTCGTCCTCATCATCTGCACTCTCCTGGCTTTCACCGCGCAGGGGTTGGTGTGCGCGGTGCGGATCGGGTTGCGGCCGCGACACCCGCAGCCCTCATTTCTGGAGCACTTCGATGCCTGATCTTGTCCTTCTGGCGCTGGTCTATCTTGCGATCGGCGTTTTCGTTTGGGTGTTTGTCAGTGGTCCCGATAGGGCCGCGCGCGATTACGCGTCGCGGGTTTCGCAAGGACAGGGGCAAACGCCGTCGCTTGGCATGATCATCGTCGCGACGGCGGTCATGATCCTGATCTGGCCGCGCTTCGCCGTCGGCATCATCAAGGGCCTTCGGAGCTGACCCCGATGAACGGCCTATTCCGGCTCTCAATGACTTGGCTTCGTCACGCCCTTGATCTGGCGGCGCGCATCCTGGGTCATGGCGCGGAGAGGCGTGATGACACGCCCGATCGCCGTCACGTCGATCCTGACCCCTTCGGGCGGTTTCTTGCAGAATGCCTCAAGCTCGGCGGCGATCGTGGTCTCGATCGCGTGAATGGCGCGGTCGGCCAGACCGGCGTCCACGGCCGCGAAGCTCGTAGCAAGATCGCGGAAGGCGCGGCTCATCAGCTTGATCGACCAGTCGTGGATCACCGCTTCATTATGCTGCGCCATGCGTATGTCTCCTGGTGCCGTCTCAATGATGAAACACCGTGGACGCCGGGCGGGCAAGCCTTGCAGGAGAATAAGGCGTAAATGGCCGCTCTCCTCAACCTCATCATCTGCGTTCTCCTCGGTTTCACCGCGCTGGGGCTCGCGTGCGCGGTGGCGATCGCGCTTCGGCGCGACGCACGGATCGGGCTGCGGCCGCGACACCCGCAGCCCGATCCCTTCTTTTATCCGCTCGGCGACGTCTATGCCCCCGATCAGCTCCATCTCTTGAACGGCGCCTGGCAAACGACGCCGCCCGAAACCGGCTTCACGACCGCCGAGCTCGATCGCGTCGCGCCGCGCTCGCGGTCTACACAGAAATCATTCGATAGGCGACCAAGCGGGCCGAAGCTGCGGCTCCGGGCCAACCGCCACGATCAAGAAATCAGAGAGGGCCGTCGATCTCGCTAGGCGAGGTGTCCTCTCGCAATAGTTCCTGTTGCTTTTCACCAGTTCCGGACTGAGCGCCGCCCGTGCCCGCACGGCGAACGGTTCTTGCTGTCTCAATTTCTGCGGGGCGAGGACTCAATTGATGTTGACCGAACAGCTTTCAGACCTGCAATTCTATTCGATGATGATCGGGATCCTGGCTGTCGGGTTCGCCGGCTTAATCTCCGTGATCGTCTCGCCGCTGCAGGAGATGCCGGTCGATCGCGGCGGCTTCCGATGAGCGGTGAAATCGAAATCGGCGCCGACCGGGTCGCCCTCGTCGACAAGACGCTGACGTTGTCGGTCTGCGCTGATCTGTCGGTTCGCGTCCGCATTCGCGGAGCGGATGGGCAATTGCTGGCCGATATCGCGACCACGCCGAAACGCGCGCTCTTGATCGCCGGACTGTTCAAGCGCGCCGCTGAGAGCGCGGATCCGTCGCTCTGCGTGGTGCATCAGCTCGAGGTGACGAAATGATCGACCGCCAGCACGGCAAAATCGTTGTCGAGTGTGAGACGTGCGACGAGGTGCTCGAAACCGAGACGAGGGATTTCGACGAGGCGCGCGAGATGATGCGCCGTGAAGGCTGGAAGGCGCGCAAGGTCGCAGGCGTCTGGCTGCACGGCTGCCCGAAATGCGGAGCGCCGAAATGACGCTGCGATCGGAAGCCCGCGACGAGCTCAAATCCTTCATCGAACGCATCGAGCGCCTGGCCGACGAACGTAAGGCACTCGGCGACGATCAGCGCGCGATCTTCGCCGAGGCCAAGTCGAAAGGCTTCGACCCGAAGTCGATGCGCCGGATCATCAAGCGCCGGCAGAAAGACGCCAACCAGCTCGCCGAGGACGAGGCGATCGACGACACATATGCGCACGCGATCGGCATGGCGGCCGACAGCCCGCTTCATGTCCAAGTGGCAAAACTCGCCCGCGATGGCCTGGCGCGCGATCAGGTGATCGAAGCGCTGCAGATGCTCATTCCCGTCAACGGCGAAATCATCGCCAGCGTCGGCGGCGAACCGATGCGGCTCTGGCGCAGCGAGGACGGGCAGTCGTTTGCCGAGCCCTATGTGCCGCCCAAGGCCAGATCTTCAGAAAAATTGCCGGCGGAAAAAACCGGCCGCGGGCTGAAGCCGACCGGCGCCGTGCTGCAGATGGTGCCGAAGGATCACGTCAGGGCCGCGGCCGATGCGGCCGAGAAGCGCGCGCGCGAAAAGCGTGGCCAAGAACACCTTGACGACGAGGCGAAACCGTCGCCGGCCGGCGCCGACGCTCACGAAGATGAGCCCGTCACATGATGCGCGCCAGCCTCGTCCAGGCGCGCGAGCGCATTGAGTTTGAAACCGCCGACCTGGTCGACCTGTCTTGGACGCCATGGCGGCGGATCATGCTGTCGGCCCGCGAGAATATTTGGACGTTGGTCGACGCCGACGACTACGCCTGGCTGTCGGCGAACATCTGGAATGTCTCTTGGGGCTCGCGCACGCCTTGGCAGAAATATGCCAAGCGCAACGTCGGTCCGGATCGCGCGACGCTGCGCATGCATCGCGAGATCATGGTCAAGGCGGATCCGCGGGATGACGCCTTTATGGCGGCGCATCCGGTCGACCACGGCAACGGTCAGACGCTCGACAATCGTCGCGACAATCTAGCCTGGATTTCGAAAGCACAGAACGCGGCAAACCGACACTCGCGCGCGTCGATCCTATCGCTCGATTCCATCGTTCTGCAGCTGCTCGCCGAGCTCTGCCCGCGGCCGGAAATCGCGGAGGTACCGTTTTGACGCTCGCGTTTCATCCCTACGCCAATCTGTTTCCGCTGATCGAGGGCCAGGATTTCTATGATCTGGCCGAGGATATCCGGATCAACGGGCTGCATGACCGGATTGATCTGATCGAGGTCGATGGCGGTTATCAGGTCCTTGACGGCCGCAACCGCTACCGCGCGCTGATCTGGCTGATGACGACCGGTGAGGCGCTCGGCGAGGCGTGGGGCACGGCATTGGCGGGCGCGCCGCTGACGGCCGAACATCTCGCCGATTATGACAACCTTTGGCTTTACGTCATCGGGGACGCAGACGACGGCGACCCACTAGCCTATGTGCTGTCCAAGAATCTGCGGCGCCGGCATCTGGACGAAAGCCAGCGCGCGATGGTGGCGGCCAGGCTGCCACGGGTTGGCCACGGTGGCGACCGGGGCAAGCCCTCAATTGAGGGCTTGAGCACGGAACGACGGGCCGAACTGCTCAATGTCGGCCGGGCAAGTGTCGAACGGGCCGAGGCCGTCCAGGAACATGCTGCGCCGGAGCTCGTCGAGGCCGTCGACCGCGGCGCGATCGCCGTCTCGACCGCGGCCGAGCTCGCCGCGCAGCCGGTCGAGCGCCAGGCCGAGATCCTCAAAAACCTGCCGCGGGACGAGAGCGGCAAGCTGACGCCGGACGTCAAGAAGGCGCTCGGCCCGGTCATCAAAGAGATCCGCGCCGAAAAGGTCGCGGTCAAGAAAGAGCGCCGCGCTAAGCGTGAGGAAACGCTTGGCCGTCGCCTGCAGACGTTGCCGGCAAAAATGTTCGGCGTCGCGATCGAGGATTTCGAATGGGACCATGAGCCATGGTCGCGCCAGACGGGACTCGAGCGCCATCCGTCGATGCATTATGAGACCGCGGCCGATGCTCACACGCCGGAGGAAATCGTCGCGCGTTGCGCCGAGCGGTTCGCCTGCCTCGCCGACGACTGCATCCTGTTCAAGTGGAGCACGGGCCCGCATCTCCCGATTGCGATGAAGGTGCTGGAGCTGCAGGGCTTCAAATACGTCACGAGCCTGGTCTGGAACAAAGAGCGCGCCGGCGAAGCTCGCGGGCCTGGCTACTGGTTCACCGGCGAGCATGAGATCGTCCTGGTCGGCGTGCGCGGCAAGGTCGTGCCGCCCGCTGTGGCACATTTCCGCAGCAACTTCTCGACGCCGGTCGGCGAGCATTCCGAGAAGCCGACGAACATTCACGAGATCGTCGAGTTTCACTGGCCGAATACGCCAAAGGTGGAATTCAACGCGCGGCGCGCGCGACCAGGTTGGACGACTTGGGGTTTTGATGCGCCCGAAACCAATTCGCCAGCGATGGCGTCCGAAAAGGTGGGCGGGTTTTCGGTCCCTGCAGCGCCTTTGTCTCGCGGAGGAACCGACGGCTTGGGCAGAGCCGAGAACATTGCCAACGCGGACGCCGGCGTTCCAGGCGTGACAGCCGGAGAGACGGCAACCAATCCCCAGATTGCGGACGATGGCGAAGGCTCGCGCGCCGTCGATAGCCCAGCCCCTGCCGCCGATGTTGCCTCGTCGGGC
>WNGJ01000503.1_pt1 | contig 49700 bp, 41 predicted proteins | sample 5400611 | NCBI WGS metagenome assembly WNGJ01 (sample SAMN13153375, study PRJNA577476) | soil metagenome | isolation source: 40 cm soil or saprolite under Garry oak tree replicate 1 | place: USA:California | collected 2016-06-15 | reverse complement strand
GGGCGGCGCGGGTGAGCGCCTCCGGCAGCACGAATCGGCGTGGTGGCGGCGAGGCATTGCCGCCGGCCATGCCAGTTACTCCATCCGGTGGGTGAGCGACGTCGATCACCGGTCCGCTCATCACGACTTGTATTTGAGACTGGCGTAGAGTTCCTTGTTCTCGGCGATGACCTGTTCGAGCAGGGTCCAGTCGATTGCGTCGCGGCCGGGCTTCTTCTTGATGTAACCCATCTCCATCAGCGAGTCGGTGCGGTCGAGGATGAACTGGGTCTGGCTGCGCGCGTCGACCACCGCCGGCTGCTTGCCCATCGCGATTCTGGCGTTCTCCATCGAGGTCTTGTAATAGGCGCCGACCAATTGGGTGAGGGTTTCCTCCGGCTTGGTTTCGGCCATCGCCTGCGCCTTCATCATGCCTTTGATGAGGGCCTTGAGGCCGGCGGGATTCTGCTTGATCAGGTCGGAACGGCAGGCCAGCACGCAGTCAGTATAGCCCTTGCCGTAGATGTCGGTGCCGTCCGTGAGCTTGTGCGAGCCCTTGACGTCGTTTAGCAGCGCTGTGCCATAGGGCTCGATGGTGCAGATCCAGTCCAGCGCGCCCGCCTTGAAAGCCTCGACCGCCTCCGGGGTGGTTCCCATATAACGGACCTTGATGTCCTTGAAACTGACGCCGTGCTTCTTGAGGTAGTCGTAAGGCATGACCTCCAGCGTATCGAGCTGGAAGGTGCCGAGCGTCTTGCCTTTCAGCTTCTCTGGGCTGTCCAGTCCGGGTTGCGAAACGATCACGCAGCCCTCGATGCCGCCACCAGCGACGACCTTGACCGGAGCGCCGGCATCGAACAGCGCCATGAAGCTCGTGTAGGGCATCAGGCCGACATCAACCTGACCGATGCCGAGGAACGTGACCTGTTCGGCAAATGTCGGCGTGTTGATGAATTGTATCTCGACGCCGTCATCCTTCGCAGTCTGCAAGGCGTGGGACAGGAAGATATTGAGATTGCAGAAACCGCTGCCATGGGTGGACTTGAGGGTGTTCGCCGCCGCGTGAGCCGTGCCCATCAAGCCGCCACCGACGGACATCGTCAGCGTGGTGGCCGCCGCGGCCTTGAGCACCTTGCGGCGGCTGAAGTCCATCGTTCGGAAGTTCGGCAGGTGCATGCAGCCGGTTCGATCGCACATGGATTACTCTCCCCGTTGTGACGGTTGTTGCATCGGAATGGGGCGAAGCCGCAGTGGAACTCTGCGGCGGGCGAGGCTGCCGATCGTGCGGAGATGCTTGTGCGCAATGCGCCCAAGCCGCCTCTGATATGAAGTTTTGTGATGGCTCGGCGCGCGCACGCCGGGCCAGGAGCGGGATGCGATCATCGCATTGACTTTATAGTGCGTGGCACGCCAACCTGAAGCGATCGCCGGAACGATGCTGCGCTGCCATTGACCAAAGCACGATGCGTGCCAACCAGATAAGCCGTTGATTCCCGAAAGCCTTGGGCGACGGCCGGCCGCGAGCCGACCTGTCGCTGCCGAAGACTTGTTCGCATGCAGCAACGTGTTGACAATTTTCTAGGCAGATGGTCTGCCCTGCGTCCGAGTTTGTCGTTCGGTCAACTCTATTAGGTCAGCCCGGCGCAACGAGGCGAATTACCGCCTCATCGTTCCGCCTCGCAATGAAGAGACAGTCACGCCGTCACCTGCAACCAGCAAAGTAGAAGATCTCAGTGCCAACCGCCGGACTCGCGCGAGATCGGCCGAGTAGTCTTCGGCTCACGGTTGCTGGCAGAATACTCAATCTATTTTGGTAGCCCCTTTGTTTCGAAGACCGGGCTCTATTTCTGCTCTTGGCGGAAAATTTCACTCATCACCTAGAGAGGACTTTTTCAACAGTATCGGCACCATTGAGACATGCCAGCCCGCTCAGAAATTGTCCGCTTATCGGTGCCGACTGGAAGTGATCGGCGCACCGTCAGAATGGCGCGATTGTGGAGGGTTTCGGACGACGGCCGACCGGAACGATGCGGCGTGCACCGCGGCCGGCATCCGAAACCCTGCACACAGACCGACTCACGCACCGCAGCAATCAACAGCTTCACCTCGTCAGCGGGTGAGATGCGTGTGGCCGGTTGCGTTCGAACGGGTGTAAGGGCCGCGTGCGAATGAGACTTGGCGATGCCGGCCACGCCATGAGACGCCGCCGTTGGAGTTTCGACGCGTGGAAGGGAAACGGACGTACCACTACGTTTCCGGAGATGCTATTAATTTCGGGTCTATGGAACCATAACGTCTCGCGGTGCTCGCCAATAATGGTTGGATCTATCCAGCTGTTTTGACGTCTCATCTTGTTCTAACCCGACTCTCCAACGTGGGAGGTAACTGTGGTAGGCATCGTCAGACTCGCGCTCCGGCGTCCTTATACCTTCATCGTCATGGCGCTGCTGATCATGATCTTCGGGGTGGCGTCCGCTTTCCGCACGCCGACCGACATCTTCCCCAACATAGACATTCCGGTGGTCAGCGTCGTCTTCAGCTACACCGGCCTGCCGCCCGACGACATGGCGGGGCGCATCGTCACCTTTTACGAACGTGCGCTCACCACCAGCGTGAACGACATCGAGCACATCGAATCGCAGTCGATCCCCGATTACGGGATCATCAAGATCTTCTTCCAGCCCACCGTGAACATTAATGCGGCGCTTGCCGAGGTCTCCGCGATGTCGCAGACGGTTCTGAAGCAGATGCCAGCCGGCGTCACGCCGCCGACAATCCTAAGCTTCAACGCCTCCAGCGTGCCGATCCTGCAGCTCGCCCTCTCGAGCCAGCAGCTCTCCGAGACGATCCTGTTCGACCAGGCGACCAGCTTCATCCGTCCGCAACTGGCTTCGGTCGCCGGCGCCGCGATTCCCTTGCCTTACGGTGGCAAAGTCCGCCAAGTTCAAGCCGACCTCAACCAGCAGGCGCTCCACACCTACGGAATTTCTGCGAACGACGTCGTCAACGCCCTGTCGATCCAGAACCTCATCACGCCGGTGGGTACCCAAAAGATCGGCACCTTCGAGTACACGGTCAATCTGAACACATCACCCCCCGACATCGCCGCCTTCAACGATCTGCCGATCAAGACCGTCAACGGCACCGTCATCTACATGCGGGACGTCGCCGACGTGCATGACGGAAGTCCGCCGCAGACCAACGTCGTCCACGTCGACGGAACGAACGCCGTGCTTCTAGCGGTGATCAAGGCGGGTGCTGTCTCAACCTTGTCGATCATTTCCGGCATCAAACAATTGCTTCCCAGCGTCACCAAGACGCTGCCGTCGGGCTTGAATCTGACGGCGGTCGGCGATCAGTCGGTGTTCGTGACCAGCGCCGTTTCGAGCGTGGTGCGCGAAGCCGTCATCGCGGCCGCCCTGACCGGACTGATGATCCTGCTGTTCCTGGGCAACTGGCGCTCGACGCTGATCATCAGCATCTCGATTCCGCTTGCCATCCTTGCTTCGCTCACGGTGCTCTCCGCGCTCGGCGAGACGATCAATGTCATGACACTCGGTGGACTGGCACTTGCCGTCGGCATCTTGGTCGACGATGCGACGGTGACGATCGAAAACATCAACCGGCATCTCGAAGGCGGCGAGGAGATCGAGACATCGATTCTGCATGGCGCCCAGGAGATCGTCGTCCCAGCCTCCATATCGCTGATGTGCATCTGTCTCGCCTTCGTGCCGATGTTCGGCCTCGGAGGCGTAGCAGGTTATCTGTTCCGTCCGCTCGCGGAAGCAGTAGTGTTCGCGCTGATTGCCTCCTACATCCTGTCCTGTACCCTCGTTCCCACGTTGGCGAACTATCTGCTGCGCGGCCAGGCGCATGAAGCTATCCCCGGCCCCAGCCGCAATCCGCTGGTCCGGTTCCAGCAGGGCTTCGAACGCCGCTTCGAAGCCATCCGCAGCGGTTATGGCGGTCTACTCGTCCTCGGGTTACGCAATCGCGGCAAGCTGATTGCCGGGTTCGTCGGCTTCAGCCTGCTTTCGTTCGGGCTTGCTCCATTCCTGGGTCAGGATTTCTTTCCGAGCGTCGACGGCGGCCAGATCAAGATGCATGTGCGGGCGCAGACCGGCACGCGCATCGAGGAGACCACCAGGCTTGCGGATCGGATTGGCGAGGCGGTCCACCAGATTATCCCCGCCGATGAGCTGGACAGCATCGTCGACAACATCGGGCTGAGCGTCAGCGGTATCAACATGGCCTACAACAATTCGGGAACGATCGGCGTCGAGGACGCCGACATTCTCATCAGCCTCAAGCCCAACCACGCGCCGACGGCCGACTACGTCAGGACTATGCGCGAGCGGCTGCCGCGCATGTTCCCGAGCGCCTCCTTCGCCTTCCTGCCCGCCGACATGGTCAGCCAGATCCTCAATTTCGGCGTGCCCGCACCGATCGATCTCCAGATCGTCGGTAGTGATGTGCAGGCGAATCGGAAATACGGCAACGTGCTGCTGGCGCGGATCAGGCGGATTCCCGGCATTGCGGATGCGCGAATCCAGCAGGCGTTCCAGCAGCCGACCTTGAACGTCAACGTCGACCGTTCGCTGGCCGGCCTGGTCGGTCTCAGCGAGAAGGATGCAGCGACGGCGATGCAGACCACTCTTTCCGGCAGTTCCCAGACCTCGCCGACGTATTGGCTTAATCCGAAGACAGGCGTGTCCTATCCGGTCTCGATCCAGACACCACCGAGCATTCTCTACACGATGAATGATTTGAACAACATACCCGTGACCACGAGCAGCGGCGCGAACACGCAGCTGCTCGGCGGCTTGGCGACGATCGAGCGGGCGGCGAGCAATGCCGTTGTCTCCCACTACAATGTCCGTCCCGTCATCGACATCTTCGCGACGCCGCAGGGGCGCGATCTCGGCGGTATCGCCGCAGACATCCGAAAGCTGATGCAGGAGACGGCCCATGAGGTCCCGAACGGCGCCGGCGTGGCCCTGCGCGGTCAGGTCACGACAATGACAAGCGCCTACCAGCAGCTCTTCATCGGTCTGGCGCTGGCCTTCGTGCTGATCTACCTGCTGATCGTCGTCAACTTCCAGTCCTGGCTCGATCCGTTCGTGATCGCCATGGCCCTGCCGACTGCGCTGGCCGGCATTGTATGGATGCTGTTCGCGAGCAATACCACCCTTTCCGTTCCCGCGCTCACCGGAGCGATCATGTGCATGGGTGTCGCGACCGCCAACAGCATCCTGGTGATCAGCTTCGCGCGGGAACGTCTGGCGGACGGCGCTGACCCGATCACGGCCGCGATCGAGGCGGGCAGTACCCGTTTCCGGCCAGTGCTCATGACGGCACTCGCGATGATCATCGGCATGGTCCCGATGGCGGTCGAGCCCAGCCAGAATGCGCCTCTCGGGCGCGCCGTGATCGGCGGCCTGCTCTTCGCCACCTGCGCGACCCTGTTCCTCGTGCCAACGATGTTCAGCGTTGTGCACGCACACGATCGCGAGCCAGCGGAGGCGTTGCCCATGCATCCCGATCCAACCGCAGCCTGATTCGATCGGAGCGAACGATGCCGTCGCCGCCCCTCAAGTCCCTTCCTCCCCGGCAACTGGTGCTGGTCGGGATCATTGCCCTGGTCGCAGCGGGCGCCATCGTCGCCAATGGGCTCATCGGCCGGTCCCGCAATCAGCAGGAGCTCGTGGAGTGGACCAATGCGCAGGCGGTCCCAACCGTCACGCTCGCCAAGCTCACGCGCGGCGATGCCGAACAGAAACTTATACTTCCCGGCGACATCCAGCCCTACGGCAGGGCGACGGTCTATTCGCGCGTAAACGGCTATCTGAAGAGCTGGAACACGGACATCGGGGCGCATGTGAAGGTGAATGACGTGCTCGCCTCGATCGAGGCGCCGGACCTCGACCAGCAGTTGGCCCAGGCCAGGGCCACCCTGGCGAGCGCCAAGGCCAACTACGACATCGCCTCGCTCACCGCAGAGCGCTACAGCACGCTCGTGGAGAAGCAGGCCATATCTCAGCAGAATGCGGATCAGTCGGCCGCCGACGCGCAGGCGAAGAAGGCGATCATGGATGCCGACCAGGCGAACGTGCGGCAGCTGGAGGCCATGGAATCCTTTAAGCAGATCGTCGCGCCCTTCGACGGCATCGTCACCGAGCGCAACACCGATGTCGGCGCGCTGATCAATTCCGGCAGTTCGGGCCGGCCGCTGTTCGTGGTTTCCGACCTGCACCGGGTCCGCATCTACGTCCAGGTCCCGCAGGCATTCACGGCCGGCCTCCGCCCGGGCCTGAAAGCGACGTTCGAGATGCCTCAGTACCCGGGCCAGAAGTTCGACGCGACCTTGGTCACCATCTCGAACGCGATGGTCCAGGCAACGCGCAGCATGCAGGTCGAGCTGCAGGCCGACAACTCGGACGGCAAGCTGTACGGCGGCGCGTATTGCCGGGTCGACTTCCAGGTTCCGGGCGATCCGAACATGGTCCGCCTGCCGGCAACCGCGCTGATGCCGGCAAACCGCGGCACCCAAGTCGCCATCCTCGGCGGCGACGGCAAAGTCGCTCTTAAGGCGATCCAGCTCGGACGGGACTTTGGCGATACCGTCGAGGTGACTGCAGGTCTATCTCCGCAGGACCGGGTGATCGATAGTCCACCCGAGACACTGCAAAGTGGCGACGCCGTCCAAGTAGAACCCGCAACGGGCTCGGCACCGAAACCGGCAGGGAAGCCGAATTCGCCGGCGACGCAATAAGCGCTTACCAAAGTCGATGCGGGTGATTGATGCTGGCGTGGCGACGACGGACAGCGTCTCCTTTGGACGCATTGGTGATTTTGAAAATTCAAGTGCACCGCGACGGCGGCGCCTTTTGCTCGTGCCGTGCGTTGCGATGTGAATGGGGGAAGAATGGCTCCGGCGACAAAGCTCCAATTTTCACCGCCTGACACAGGCCCGACCGTGGCAGCAGGCAAATGGGCGAGGGCTACCATATGTGTGTGAGTTGAGCTTTCGCGTGCACCATGTGTGCACTGAGTAAGTAAATCCAGCGTTTTTTGGCCTCTAAACGATCATCGGCGCAGGCGGATGTCTCTAAGAATTCCAAGGATGCAGTTGCTATGGAAGTGGGAGCGCGAGCAAATTCGTCTCATCCATCTACCGAGCGGACCAGACCATCCAATTCGTTGAGCGCCTGTCGCATGGTTTCGACCAGGTCCAAAGCCACTGGCGAGGGGCTGCGTTGCGCAGGAAAAACGGCGGCAAATTCGAAATCGATCCGCGGCACGAAGCGACGCACGACAACGCTGCGCGTTACAAATTCCTGCGCCGTGAATGGATCGCAGATTGCAACCCCAAGCCCGGATGACACCATCCCGCACATAATCTCCGATAGGGTGGTCTCGACTCTCAGCACGCGGTGCACATCGTCGCGCTGGAAAGCCTGGTCGATCAGATGTCGGCTGGTCGATCCGGCCGATAGCGAGATGAACGTTTCGCCCTCGAAATCGCGCGGCTCCAAAACCTCCTTTGCTGCCAGGTGATGCCCGGTGGGCAGAACCGCGACGCGCGGCAGAGGTGGCAGCCGCAGGCTTGGCAAGCCGGAATGAACGATCGGGATCTCGGCGAAGCCGATGTCGCATTGATTGTTTAGCACCCAATCGATGACAATCGGTGAAATCACGCCGAAGAAGGCGAGGTTGAGATTTGGGCGCTGTTTGAGGAAGTGCCCGGCGAGCCGCGGCAGATAACCGTTCGAGAGCGCCGGCAGCGCCGCGATCCGCAACGAGCCGATGCGACGGCCGCGGATCTCTTCAGCCGCCGCGGTGATGCGTTCGAGACCCACAAAAGAGCGCTCCACTTCCGTATAGAGCGCCGTTGCAGCGGCGGTCGGCACAAGTCCAGTTCCGCGCCGCTCGAACAGCTCCATCTTCAAGAGCGCCTGGAAGTCGCGCAGCAACCGACTGACCGCCGGCTGCGTCACGGAGATCAGCTTCGCCGCCTCGGTCACGCTGCCGGTGAGCATCATCGCGCGGAAGGCTTCCACTTGCCGCGAGTTGATCCGCGCCATATCAACCTCCATCCATAACATTTCAGCATGCAAAGGGTGCCATTATTCATTGGACGCCGGAAGCGCGCGTTGCGATCTTTTTCATCAACGCTGGAGACAGCCTGTTTTTTTGGCAGATTGGGGCAAAAGCCCCTTGGCCGCCAAGGCGGATGCGCTTCGGCCGTCAGATCGTCAGCACGTCGCCTAGCCCCGGTATTGGAGAACTGTCCACATGAAGTCTCTCAGCCTTCTGACAGCGGTCAGCGTCGCGGCGCTCGCCGCGGTCCCATCGATCGTCTCGGCCCAGCAAAAGACTCTCTATGTCGCCGGTTATGGCGGCTCGTTCGAGAAGACGATCCGCGACGATGTGATCCCGGCGTTCGAAAAGGCGAACGGCGTCAAGGTCGAATATGTCGCCGGCAACTCGACGGACACGCTGGCCAAGCTGCAGGCGCAGAAGGGCAACCAGCAGATCGATGTCGCGATCGTCGACGACGGTCCGATGTACCAGGCGATTCAGCTCGGTTTCTGCGGCAAGGTCGATGGCCTGCCTGCCGATCTCTATGACGCAGCCCGCTTCAAGGACGATCGCGCGGTCGCGATCGGCATCGTCGCCACTGGCTTGATGTACAACACCAAAGTCTTCGCCGAGAAGGGCTGGGCGCCGCCGACCTCCTGGAACGATCTCAAGGATCCGAAGTACCAGAAGCAACTCGTCATTCCACCGATCAACAACACCTACGGCCTGGAAGCGCTGCTGATGCTCGCCAAAATTAACGGCGGCAGCGAGGCCAATGTCGATGCCGGTTTCAAGATCTTCAAGGACGAGATCAATTCCAACGTGCTGGCCTATGAGCCCTCGCCGGGCAAGATGACCGAGCTGTTCCAGTCCGGCCAGGCGGTGCTGGCCATCTGGGGCACCGGCCGTGTGCAGAGCTTCGCCAACACCGGCTTTCCCGTCGACTTCGTTTATCCCAAGGAAGGCGCGGCCACGCTGCTGACGACCGCCTGTCCGATCGCCAAGCCCAATGCCTCACCGCTCGCATCGAGCTTCGTCAAGATACTGCTCGATCCGAAGATCCAGCTCGTGATGCTGAAGGATTATGGCTACGGCCCGGTGCTGAAATCCGTCGTGGTTCCACCGGAGCTCGGCAAGATGGCACCGATCGGTGAGCGCGCGGCGAAGCTCTATACGCCCGATTGGACGGTCATCAACGAGAAGCGCGAGGAGTGGACCAAGCGCTGGAATCGCGAGGTCGAGCGCTGAGCTGATCGGTAGCCGGAGACAGTGCCATGGCCTATCTCGAGCTCGATCGCGTCGGCAAGCAATTCGGGGCGCAGACCGTCGTCGACGACTTCAGCCTTGCGGTCGGCAAGGGGGAGTTCGTCTCCTTCGTCGGTCCCTCCGGCTGCGGCAAGACCACGACCCTGCAGATGATCGCGGGCTTTCTCGATCCCTCGCGCGGCGCCATCCGGTTGGAGGGAAAGGACCTGACCGCGGTGCATCCGGCCAAGCGCGGTCTCGGAATCGTGTTCCAGAGCTATGCGCTATTCCCACATATGACCGCCGCGGAAAATGTCGCCTTCGGCCTCGAGATGCGGCGGGTGCCGCGCGCCGAGCGTGCGGAGCGCGTCCGTGCAGCGCTCGCGATTGTCGGACTTGCGGGCTATGAGGAGCGTCATCCGCGCCGCATGTCCGGCGGCCAGCAGCAGCGCGTGGCGCTCGCTCGCGCGCTGGTAATCCGGCCGAGCGTGCTCCTGCTCGACGAGCCGCTGTCGAATCTGGACGCCAAGCTGCGCGAGGAGATGCAGATCGAACTGCGCCAGATCCAGCGCACGCTCGGCACGACCACGATCCTGGTCACTCACGACCAGAACGAGGCGATGTCGCTCTCCGACCGGATCGTGGTGATGAGCCAGGGCCGTATCGAGCAGATCGGCACGCCGCAGGAAACCTATGAGCGGCCGGCCTCGGCCTTCGTGTCGCAGTTCCTCGGCAAGACCAACGACTTCGCTGCGACGATTGATCGAACCGCCGCTTCCGTGCGGCTGGTTGCGGGCTCCTGGAGCGCTCCGGCACCGGCCGGGTTTAGCGGTCCCGTGACCATCAGCGTCCGTCCCGAGCGGATCGGCTTCGGCGACGCGGGGCTGGCCGCCAAGATCGTCACCCGCATTTTCCAGGGCAATCACTGGCTGTTCCAGTGCGAGAGCGAATGCGGCCCGGCGATCGTGATTCGCCAGAACGACGGCCAGGCGCAGCCCGCCGAAGGCGACGCCGTTCGCCTTGCCTGGAGGCCGGATGACATGAGCTTGCGCGCCGGAGGCGCCGCATGAGCGCGGTCGCGGACACGGCTCCGCAAGCTAGCGCGGACGAGCGGAGTGCGCACGCGCCCTGGGCGCTCACGGCGCCCGCCCTGATGCTGTTCGTCGGCGTGCTGCTGATTCCGCTCGCGATGACCGTGATGCTGTCGTTCCACGACTGGGGCCAGTATAAGGGCATCGAGCCCGTCTTCATCCTGAAAAACTGGCGCGAGATCGCGACCGATCCCTATTACGCCGAGATGTTCTGGCGGACCTTCCGCATCGCGGCTCTGACCACGCTGATCACCGCCGTGCTCGGCGCGCCGGAAGCCTACATCCTCAACCGCATGAGTGGACGCTGGAAGAGCTTCTTCCTGCTCGTGATCCTCGGGCCGCTTCTGATCTCGGCGGTGGCGCGCACGCTCGGCTGGGCGCTGCTGTTCGGCGGCAACAACGGGCTCGTCAACAAGCTCTTGATGTCGCTCGGGTTGATCGGCACGCCCTTGCGCTTCATGTTCACCGAGACCGGCATGGTGGTCGCGCTGGCGCACGTGATGATGCCGTTCATGGTGCTGTCGGTGTGGGCGGCACTCCAGCGGCTCGACCCGCAGATCGAGAATGCCGCGCTGTCGCTCGGCGCCGGCTCGCTCACCATCATCCGCCGCATCATCATGCCGCAGATCATGCCGGGCGTGCTGTCGGGCGCGATCATCGTGTTCTCGCTCTCCGCCAGCGCCTTTGCGACCCCGGCCATCATCGGTGGCCGCCGGCTCAAGGTCGCGGCGACGCTCGCTTATGACGAGTTTCTCAACACGCTGAACTGGCCCCTGGGAGCCGCAGTCGCCACCCTGCTGCTGGTCGCGCTGGTGCTGATTGTCGTTGGCAGCAACGCGCTGATCGAGCGGCGCTACGCCGAGGTGTTCCGATGAGACGGAACGGCCCGCTCGCGTTGATCTTCCATGGCATCTTCGTCGTCGTCATGCTGGCGCCGATCGTGGTGGTCTGCCTCGTCGCCTTCACGCCCGAGGGTTACCTGTCGCTGCCGACCAACGGTTTCTCGCTGCGCTGGTTCAGGGCGATCGCGGACTATCCCGAATTCGTCCATGCCTTCTGGGTCAGCCTTGGCCTCGGCACGCTGTCCTCCTTCGTGGCACTGCTGTTCGCGGTGCCGGCGGCGCTGGCGATCGCGCGATACAAATTCCGCGGCCGCGATGCGCTCGCGGCGCTGTTCCTGTCACCGTTGATGATTCCGCACGTCGTGCTCGGCATCGCTTTCCTCCGCTTCTTCACGTCGATCAGAATGGGCGGCAGCTTTGTGGCGCTGATCATCGCGCATGTGATCATCGTGTTTCCGTTCGCGCTGCGGCTGACGCTCGCGGCGGCCACCGGCATGGAGCTCTCGGTCGAGATGGCGGCGGTCTCGCTTGGCGCCGGCGGCTGGACGCTGTTCCGCCGCGTCACCCTGCCGCTGATCCTGCCGGGTGTCGTCAGCGGTTGGGCGCTCGCCTTCATCCAGTCCTTCGACGATTTGACCATGACCGTCTTCCTGGCGGCGCCGGGCACCGAGACGCTGCCGGTACGCATGTTCCTCTACATCCAGGACAACATCGATCCGCTGGTGACGTCCGTCTCGGCTTGCGTGATCGCGATCACCATGACCGCCCTCATTCTGCTCGACCGCTTCTACGGGCTCGACCGCGTACTCGCCGGCAAGAGCGACACGGGGCGATAGGAGAACGCATGTCTAGGGATTATGACGTCGCCGTCGTCGGCGGTGGGCTGCTCGGCTCCGCCATCGCCTGGGGTCTTGGCCGCATCGGCAAGACGGTCGCCATTCTCGACGAGGGCGACATCACCAAGCGCGCCTCGCGCGCGAACTTCGCGCTGGTCTGGGTCCAGAACAAGGGTTTAGGCATGCCGGCCTATGCCGTCTGGACAGTGCGGGCTTCGGCGGCCTGGGGCAGGCTCGCCGCCGAATTGAAGGCGCAGACCGGTCTCGACGTCTGCCTCCAGCAGAATGGCGGCTTCCATCTGACGCTGGGCGACGACGAATTCGAACAGCGTGTCGAACTCGTCAAGCAGATGCACAACCAGGCGGGCGCGGCCGACTACAAGATGGAGATGCTGCCGGCATCCGAGGTCAAGAAGATGCTGCCGCTGATCGGTTCGGAGGTGTCAGGCGGCAGCTTCTGTCCGCTCGACGGTCACGTCAATTCGCTGCGGACGTTCCGCGCCTTCCATACCGGCTTCAAGTCCTTCGGTATCGACTATTTCCCGGAGCGTCCGGTCTCGGCGATCGCCCTTGAGGGCGGCGAATTCCGGCTGACGACGCCGAAGGGCAAGCTCCTTGCCGGCAAGATCGTGCTCGCCGCCGGCAATGCCAACCAGACGCTCGCGCCGATGGTCGGCTTGTCCGCCCCGATGGGCCCGACCCGCGGCCAGATCGTGGTGACCGAGCGCACCATGCCGTTCCTGCCGCATCCGCTGACAACGATCCGCCAGACCGACGAAGGCACGGTGATGATCGGAGATAGCAAGGAAGATGAGCTCGACGATCGCGCGCTGAAGCATTCCATCAGCGCCGTGATGGCGGATCGCGCCCAAAGGATGTTCCCGCATCTGGCTCGGCTCAACGTGGTCAGGAGCTGGGCCGGCATCCGCGTCATGCCGCAGGACGGTTTTCCGATCTACGACCAGTCGGAAACCCATCCCGGCGCATTCGTGGCCTGCTGCCATTCCGGCGTGACGCTCGCGTCCAACCACACCTTCGAGATCGCGCGCATGGTCGCAGCGGGCGCGCTCGAGCCTGCGCTGGTGGGAGCGTTCTCGGCCCACCGCTTCCGAGGCGGCGGCTTCGCAAACAACAGCGGCTACTAGTGACATCAGACAAGGAGCCAAGAGGCATCCCCATGTTCAAACGATCCGAACAGGACAAAAGACCATCGGTGCAGATATTCGTGGACGGCGCCGCCGTCGCGGCGCGCGGGCGACACCGTCTCCGCTGCGCTGCTTGCGTCCGGCCGCGACGTGCGCCGTGCGACGGCGGTGAGCGGCGCGCCACGCCTGCCCTATTGCATGATGGGTGTGTGCTTCGACTGTCTCGTCACCATCGACGGCGTCGGCAACCGCCAGGGCTGCCTGGTGCCGGTCGCCGAAGGCATGCAGATCGAGATTCAGAAGGGCAAGCGGGAGATTGGACGATGAGCACGACGCCCAAGCGCGATAGCTACGATGTCGCGGTGATCGGGGCCGGGCCGGCCGGGCTCGCCGCTGCTGCGACGGCGGTTGAGGCCGGCCTGTCGACGCTGCTGCTCGACGAGAATGCAGGCCCCGGCGGCCAGGTCTGGCGCGCCATCGCGTCGACGCCAGTCGTCGAACGAGGCCGCCTCGGTGCCGACTACTGGGCGGGCGCGGACCTCGTTCAGGCGGTGTGCGCGAGCGGCGCCGAGATCATCCAGCGGGCGACGGTCTGGAGCCTCGATCGCCAGCTCGAGATCGGTGTCTCCGTCGGCGGCACGTCGGCCTTCGTCAAGGCGCGGCGCGTGATCCTCGCGACCGGCGCGCTGGAGCGGCCGTTTCCGATTCCCGGCTGGACGCTGCCCGGCGTGATGACCGCGGGGGCTGCGCAGACGATGCTGAAGTCGTCGGCGCTGGTGCCGGACGGGCGCACGGTGATCGTGGGGCAGGGGCCGCTGCTCTGGCTGCTGGCGGCGCAGATCCTGCGCCTCGGCGGCCGCATCGATCGCATCCTCGATACGACCGAGCGCCGCAGCTATCTCGCCGCGCTGCCTCATGCTTTTGCGTTTCTGACTTCATCCTATTTCGCCAAGGGCCTTGCCCTGATGCGGGAGGTGCGGGCGAAGGTGCCGGTCGTCTCCGTCGTCAGCGACCTTGCCGCCGCCGGCGACGGCCAGCTCGCAACCGTGAGCTACATGGCCGCTGGCCGGCGCGAGACGCTGCAAGCGGATTTGCTGCTGCTGCATCAGGGCGTCGTGCCCAACGTCAATCTCGCGATGGCGGTCGGTATCGAACATCGTTGGGACGAATTGCAACTGTGCTGGTCGCCGGTGCTTGACCCGAACGGCAATTCGTCCGTCGACGGCATCGCGATCGCCGGCGACGGCGCCGGGATCGGAGGGGCCGGAGCGGCCGTGGTTCGCGGCCGGATCGCGGCACGTGCGGCGGTGGAGGCGCTTGCGCCTGCGGCTGCGGCAAAGCTGACGTCGATGGCGACGCTGCGGAGGAGCCTGGTTCAAGCGGAGCGTGGCCGCGCCTTTCTCGACACGCTGTTCCGTCCGTCGCCGCAGTTCCGCATTCCCAAGGGCGACACTATCGTCTGCCGCTGCGAGGAGATCACGGCGAAAGACATTCTCGATGCGGTCGCGATCGGGGCGACCGGGCCTAACCAGCTGAAGGCCTATCGCCGCACCGGCATGGGTCCGTGTCAGGGACGGCTGTGCGGTCTCACCGTCACCGAGTTGATGGCGCAGGCCCGCGGCAAGAGCCCGCAAGAGATCGGCTATTACCGGCTGCGCGCACCGGTGAAGCCGATCACGCTGGCTGAATTGGCGGCCGTTCCGAAGACCGAGGATGATGTCAAGGCGGTGGTGCGCGGATGACGAAGCGCGTGGATGCGATCGTCGTGGGGGGCGGCATCCATGGATGCTCGACCGCGCTTCATTTGTGCCTCGCCGGCATGAAGCCGGTGCTCATCGAGAAGGATTATGCCGGCCGCCACGCCTCGGGCGTGAACGCCGGCGGTGTCCGCCAACTCGCGCGGCATATCCCCGAGATTCCGCTCTCGATCCGCTCGATGGGAATCTGGGAGCGGATCGCGGAGCTTCTCAACGACGATTGCAACTTCGAGAGCCACGGCCAGGTTCTGGTCGCGGAGAATGACGCAGAACTGGAAGTATGCCGCGCACGTGTCGCGGAACTGAACGCACTCGGTTTCACCCATGAAGAACTGATTGACGCAGCCGAGCTGCGCCGGCTAGTGCCTGCGGTGGCCGAAACCTGTCCCGGCGGAGTCGTGTCACGGCGTGATGGCGCGGCCAACCCCGCGCAGACCACGACAGCGTTTCGGCGCAAGGCGGCCGTGCTTGGCGCCACGATCTGCGAGGGCGTCGCCGCAAGCAATATCCGGCAGCGCGACGGGCTCTGGCATGTCGACGTTGGCGCGGACAGCTATGCGGCGCCGGTGCTCGTCAATGCCGCCGGCGCGTGGGCCGGACGAATCGCGGCCAGCCTCGGTGAGCCGGTCCCGGTCGAGACCGTGGCGCCAATGCTGATGATCACGTCATGCGTGCCGCATTTCATCGATCCCGTCGTGATCCTGCGCGGCCGCAAGCTGTCCTTCAAGCAATTCGCCAATGGCACGGTGCTGATCGGCGGTGGTCATCTGGCGACGCCGGACCAGGACCGCAACGAGACCGTGCTGGACTGGCGGAGCCTCGCGGTGAGTGCGCGCACCGTGTTCGAGCTGTTTCCGGTCATCCGCGGTGCGACGATCGTCCGCGCCTGGGCCGGTATCGAGGCCAAGACAAAAGATGATCTGCCCGTGCTTGGGCCGAGTGTCCGTCACAAGGGCCTCTATCACCAGTTCGGCTTTTCGCTGCATGGCTTCCAGCTTGGCCCCGGCGCTGGGGCCGTGATGGCGGAGCTGATCGTCAACGGTGGCACCCAGACCCGGATCGGCGATCTCGGCATCGATCGTTTCCATCCTTCCACGCTCTAGGAACAAGAGGACATCATGAACATCACCCGCAGCATCCGCACCCCGATAATGCACCGCGCCGTCGAAGCCAACGGCTTCGTCTTCGTCGGCGGCACGATCGCCGACGACACCAGCGTTTCGATGGGCGAGCCGATCTCGGTGGCGGCGCCTTGATCGAGGTGGTGGTCACCGCGCTCAAAGGCTGAGCTCACTGACCCGTTTGCCAATTGCTGACCTGCTAATCCGTGGAAGAAGGTATTCGGGCCTTGCGCCATGGCTACCAGCCTGGTGCAAGGGCCCGTTCCCGAGCCGGTCTCTCAGAGAACGCCGCAACGAAACCCCAACGAATTGGGTGAAACGACCGTGAACAAAACGAGACAGCGGGTCGCCTCGGCAATCGCTGCGTTCAGCACCTTGAACGCGCATTGAAGCGTCAGCGTCCGCGTATCCTTGATGTCGGTCATGGTCGCTCCTGCATCATTCCCGTGGCGAGTTCGCGCGCGATCGCGCATGCCGCGCCGATGAGCGCGACGTCCCCGCCGCGCCAGCCGATGAGAGAGAGACCGACCGGGATTGCGCCGGTCGCCGCCAGCGGCAGGTTGACCTGGGGACAGCCCGTGAGTCCGGCGATCCCGGTCAGATCGACGATCCGGTGCACGGCCGTGCGCATCTCGGACAGGCGCGCATCGCGACCGATCGGCAGGACCGGCGAGGTCGGTAGACACAGCATGCGTCGTCCATCGAGCAGCCGATCAAGCCGCTGCGAAGCGTGCGCGCGGAAAGCCTTGGCGGCCGCGACGTCACTTTCGGCAATACGTCCGTCGTCCGCGAACGCGCCGGCGACCTCGGCCGAGAAGCGCGGGTTGACCCGATCGATCCAGTCCCGAAAGGTCGCATGGAATTCGGATTTCTGCAGCAGGCGCTGGTGGCGCGACCACTCGGTGAGGTCGCCGTCTGCGAGGAGAGACTCGCTGACGCGGATGATGCGGCGCAGGCGATCAAGCGCCGGCAGCAGAGCATGCCGCACCGGCTCGTCTGCAAGCCCAAAACAATCGGATGCCACGATGATCTCGTCGGAGAGCGCGTCGACGACCTGTTCCCCGAGCAGCACGCTGCCTGCCAGGCCGAAGGTCGCGGCATTATCAGCGAAATAGCCGACCGTGTCGAAAGAGGGAGCCTGAATCATCATGCCATCGGTCGGGATGCGGCCATGGGTCGGCCGCAGGCCGTAGAGGCCGCAGAAGCTTGCGGGGATGCGCACCGACCCGCCGGAGTCGGTGCCGAGCGCGACGTCGACGAGGCCGCCCGCAACAGCGGAAGCCGAGCCGCTCGACGAGCCGCCGGGGACGCGATCCGGCGCGCGCGGATTGAGCGGCGTGCCGTAAAATCTGTTGATGCCAAGCAAGCCGAGGGAGATTTCGTCTGTGACGGTCTTGCCCCGCAGCGTGGCGCCGGCTTTCAACAAGGCGTCGACGGCCCACGCGTCTGCCCCGGCCTGCTCATGCGTGGCGGCCCAATCGGGATTGCCGCAGCCGGTGACGACTCCGGCCACGTCGAACAGGTCCTTGGCGGCGAAGCTCAGGCCGGACAAGGGGCCTCTGCCGCGCGGTGCTCGATGGATATGCGCGCCCGGAACGAAGGCGCCAAGCCGGTCTTCCACGATGCTGTCCTAACTCCGAGGAGAGGGCGCTCGATCCGAGCGCCCTCTCTATGTTGCTCAGTCCTTGTAGAGCTTGCGGAAGTCCGGATGGGTATGAAACCAGTATTCGAAACCTTGCACATTCTTCTGCACCGCGTAGTCGGCGAAGCGCGTGTACAGCGGGATGCGGGGCAGATCGGTCATGACGATGCCGACCATCTTGTTCAGGCTTGTCTTGTACACTTCGGGATCCCGGGTGAAGCGCGCCTCGTCGATCACCTTGTCTAGGTCCGGATTGACGTAGTTTGCCGTGTCGAACACCGAATTGTTGGCGCCGTCATAGGTCCAGAAGAAGAAATAGTCGGGGTAGTCGAGCCAACCGTAGAATTCGGCGATGACCATCGGCATGGTCTTGCTCGCCATCTGCGCGAACCAGTTCGAGCCCGGCACCTTCTCGATGCTAACCTCGACGCCGATCGTCTTCAGCGCCTCCTGGATCAGGATCGCGGTTGGCTCGCGCACGGTGGCTTCACTGAGATCGATCGACAGCGTCGTCTTGAAGCCGTTGGGGAGGCCGGCCTCGGTGAGCAATTTCTTGGCCTTCTCCAGATCCTGCCCGTGCTTGATCGGAACCGGCCACGTCGCGGGGGGATAGGGTTGCGACGGATCACCACCGAACATCGGCTTGGCGCGGTTGTAGAGTGCCGAGCTAATGATCTCCTTGTAGGGGATGGCGTAGGAGACGGCTTCCCGCACCTTCGGATTGTCGAACGGGGGAATCTTCACGTTCATGTCGACAAAGACGAGGTCGTTCTGCACCGGAACGCCGATGACCTTGACCTTCCCCTGTTCGGCCAGTTCGGCGTAGTCCTTCGGCGGCAGGCCGACCGACATGTCGACGTCACCCTTCTCCAGAAGGGCCCTGCGTGTGCCAGCCGAGGCTATCTGTCGATAGACGACGCGCTTGAGCTTGGGCAGCGGCCCGGACTTCCATTCGTCGAACCGCGTGAAGACGGTCTGTTGCCCTGAGGTCCAGGACTCCACCTTGAAGGCGCCGCCACCGCAATCGTTGCGCGACACCCATTCGAATGCCCACGGGTCCTGGGCCGTTGCGTGCTTCTTGGCCAGTTCGGAATTGATGATGACCGGTACCGGCACGACGAGGTCAGGCATTGTCAGCTTATTGAATTGATCGAAGGTGGCCTTGAAAGTGTGGTCGTCGACGACCGAGAACTGCTCGGGCTTCACGAGCGAACCTGCCGCCATCTGCACCGCTGGAAAGCCACCGGCTGCGATGGCCCGATCGAATGACCACTTGACGTCCTTGGCCGTTACCGGAGTGCCATCGTGGAAGGTCGCGTCCTTGCGCAGATGGAAGATGTAGTTCTTGCCATCCTCGCTCGCCTCCCAGCTTTCCGCGAGCTCCGGCGTCACGACCTTAGCGTCATAGGAGATCGTGCCGTCGGCAAGAGTCTTTTCGCCATGGCTGACGAGCCGGTCGTAAGCTTGCCAGACCACCATACGGCTGTGATCGTTGGCGGTCGGCACCATGGTGTCGAGGCCGTTGGGGCCCATCTCGGACACGATGACCAGCGTGTCCTTGGCGATTTCGGCGGCCCGGCCTGGTGCGACGAGCAAAGCAATGGACGCCGTGAGCAGCGCCGTCGCAAGGGTTGTTCGAGTGAGATTCATATCGTGCATCCTCCTGGTTTGGTTGAGCGAGGCAGTGTCAGAGGCCGAGGTCGCCCAATAGTTTCGGCCAGATGTGAGCCCACGGATGCGCTTGTTCGAAAGCGCCGGAGGCGGCGAGCACGGTGCGATCCGCAAGGTGGCGACCGATGATCTGGAGACCGATCGGCAGCCCGTCCTTGGTGAAGCCCGCCGGAATGGTCGCAGCCGGCTGGCCCGTCAGATTGCAGATGAAGGTGAAGCAGAGCCAATCGCCGGTCGTGACCATCTTGTCTTCGATGATCTCGGGTCCCTGCATGTAGAGCGGGAAGGCGGGCACTGCGAGCGTCGGCGTCAGCAGCAGGTCGTAATTGGCCATGAACCGCCACATGCGGTTGCAGACCATTTGCCGGATCATCTTGGCGTCCGTGAATTCTTCGGCGGTCCACTCACGCTGCAGCAGGGCGACGAGATGCGGCGACATTTCCCGCTCGTGTCCCTTCATCATGCGGCGCATGCCGGACAGGTCGGTATCCCCAGCGACGATGGTCCAGAAATGAGGAAACGGATCCTCCCAGCCTGGATTGGCCCGTTCCACCGTGCAGCCGAGATCCGTCTCGAAGATTTTGACCGCCTCGGAGACAACGCGGCGGACTTCCGGGTCGACGGGTGCGTAACCCCAGTCTTCGCTATAGGCGATGCGAAGACCCTTGATGCTTTCCTTGGTCGCTTCGACGTAATCGAAGTCGGCGGCTGGGATGGAATAGCGGTCGCGCGGGTCGGGCCCGGTGATCACTTTCAGCATCAGCGCCGAGTCAGAGACGGTCCGGCTCATCGGGCCGACGTGTTCGAGCGACTCCCAGCTGGACACGCCGGGATAGCGTTCATCCCGGCATCCTGGATAGAGCGGCACGCGGCCCATCGAAGCCTTGATGCCGTAGAGCCCGCAGAGCGCTGAAGGAATGCGGATCGATCCCCCACCATCGGAGCCGATCGCGAAAGGGGCGACGCCGGCTGCGACCGAGGCGCCGGAGCCGGCGCTCGATCCTCCCGAAGTCATGGCCAGATTCCAGGGATTGCGGGTCGCCGGGAACACCGGATTATGGCCGACGCCGCTGTAGCCGAATTCCGGCACGTTGGTCTTGCCGATGATGACGGCCCCGGCCGCCTTGAGCCGCTCGACCACGATGTCGTCCTCGTCCGGCACGAAGTCCCGATAGAGCGGCGACCCCATGACGGTCAGGATATCCTTAGTGGCGACGAGGTCCTTGATGCCGATGGGCACGCCGGCAAGCAGCCCGGGGTCTTCGCCGGTCGCGATCTTGGCGTCCACGGCGGCGGCCGCCTTGCGCGCAACATCGGGGGTCGGCGTGCAGAATGCGTGGATGTACGGCTCGAGGGTCTCCATGCGGCGCAGAACCGCTTCGGTGACCTCGACAGCCGAAAGTGTCTTGTCCTTGACGCGCGCCGCGACGGTGCCGGCGTCCATGCGGCAGATCTCATTGTCAGCGCTCATGGGTTTCCTCCTGTTGATGCGAGAGCGAAGTGGCAGGCAGCGAAATGGTCCAGACCTACGGCGCGAAGCGGCGGCATGGCGCTGGCGCAGAGATCGGTGCTCATGGGACAACGGCCGTAAAAGCGGCACGCGTTTGGGTCCGGATCGATGGGACTCGTTGGACTGCCGTCGAGGCGTGGCCGCGCTTCGCGCCGCCGCGCCGGATCGGGGATCGCGGCAACCAACGCCCGCGTATAAGGGTGACGCGGCGCAGTGAAGAGGGCCTCCACTGGCGCGATCTCGACAATCTTTCCGAGGTACATGACGACAACGCGCGCGCACAGCAGCCGCACCACGTTGAGGTCATGCGACACGAACAGGTAGCTCATCGCCAGCCGTTCGCGGAGATCGGCCAGCAGTCGGAGGATGACGGCCTGGACCGACACATCGAGCGCCGATGTCGGCTCGTCCAGGATCAAGAGCGAGGGCTCGACCGCAACGGCGCGTGCGATCCCGACGCGCGCGCGCTGGCCGCCGGATAATTGATGCGGATAGCGCTGGAGCAATTCCTCGGGCAGTCCGACCAGCCCGGCCGTCGCGCGGACGCGCTTTTCGATCTCGTCGGCGTTGCGCATGTCGAGCAGGCGCTTCAGCGGGTCGGCGATAGCCTGGAACACCCGGAAGGATGGATTGAGGCTTTCGGTGGCATCCTGGAAGACGATCTGGATCCGCCGCCGGCCGGGCGAAGACGTAAACCGCGCCTGTGACATCGCGGTGATATCTTCGCCGCCGAGCAGGATCTGTCCCGTGGTGGGATCGATCAGCCGGCCGAGCAGGCGCACCATGGTGGATTTGCCGCAGCCGGATTCGCCGACCAGGCCGACGCTTTCTCCGGCGCCGATGGTCAGACTGACATCATCGACGGCGTGCAGCTTTGCCCCGCGCGCCGCTCCCTTGATCGGGTAGAATTTGGTCAGCGATTTGGCTTCGAGCAGCGGCGCCATCACCGTGGAAACCTGCAGCGCACGCGATGCGTGGGCGACAATTCGGTCCAGGGAAGCTCGCCTTCGTCGCAGATTGGCTGGCGCCGCTCGCATCGTCCGCTGAAGCGGCACGGCGGCAGCTCGCTGCGCAAATCAGGCAATTGGCCCGGGATTGCGTTGAGGCTCTCGATGCGGCTTTCCGGGACGGGCGTGGCGGCCAGCAATTGGCGCGTATAGGGATGGGCCGGATGATCGAGCAGCGTCTCGGTCGGGGCGATCTCGACAACATGCCCCGCATGCATGACGGCGATCCGGTCGCAATATTCTCCGGCGAGGCCGAGATCGTGTGTGATCAACAGTGTCGACATTCGCGCACTGCGGCTCATGTCCCTGATCAGGTCCATGATCACCGCCTGAGTCGTGACATCGAGGCCAGTCGTCGGCTCATCCGCGATCAACACCGACGGACTGCAGGCGAGCGCCATGGCGATCATCACGCGCTGGCACATGCCTCCCGACAGTTCGAAGGGATAGGCTTCCGCCCGCCGTTCGGGATCGGGGATGCGAACCCGCGCTAGCGCGGCGATGGCCGCCCGCTTCAGATCGCGGCTCGGCAGACCGGCGTGCTCGCGCAGCACGTCCTCGATCTGCTTTCCCACTTTCCGGATCGGATGCAGGGCCGTGCGCGGGCTTTGGAAGATCATCGCCATTTCGCGCCCGCGCAGTTCGCGCATCGCGTCCGGTCGCGCCGCAAGGAGGTCGATGCCACCCATCGTGATGCGGCCGCTCTTAATCTCGGCCGCCTCATCGTTGAGCGCCATGACGGTATAGGCGGTGACGGATTTGCCCGATCCGCTTTCACCGACCACGCCCAGGATCTCGCCACGCGCGACGGAGAGGGTGACGCCTTCCAGCGCCCGCACCACGCCATGACGGGTGCGAAACTCCACCGACAGATTGTCGATCTCGAGCTGCGCCATCACACGCGCCTCCTCGGATCGAGAAGATCGCGCAGGCCGTCGCCCAGCATGTTGAAGCAGAACACCGCGAGCACGAGGGCGGCACCCGGGAACATGAAAGCCCACCATTCGCCTGAAATGATGAAGCTCGCGCCTTCGGACACCATGATGCCCCATTCTGGTGTCGGCGGTCGAACGCCGAGTCCAATAAATGACAGGCCGGCGGCGTTCAGGATTGCCCATCCCATATTCAGCGAAGCCTGCACCATCATCGGTGGCAGGATGTTGGGGATGATGTGGTTCAAGAGAACCCGCACCGGCCCATTGCCTCCCATGCGCGCCGCCTCGACATAACCGAGATCGCGCCGAACATTCACCTCGGCGCGCGCGAACCGGCAGTAGAACGGCAGGTTGATGATCATCGTTGCGATGATGATGTTGGCCACGCTGTTGCCGAGCGCGACCACGATGCCCATCGCAAGCACGAACAGCGGGAAGGCCATGATGGTGTCCATGGCACGGCCGACGATCCGGTCGGTCCAGCCGCCGAAATAGCCGGCGAGCGAGCCCAGCGCCAAGCCGACGACGAACGACAGAGCCACGGCGGAAATCGCCATGCCGAGGTCCAGACGCGCCGCCACGATGACGCGACTGAGGATGTCGCGGCCTAGCGCATCGGTCCCGAAGAGATGAAGGGCGCTGGGCGGCGCCAGCTTGGTCGTGGCGGAGGTGGTCAGCGGATCGAACGGCGCGACGGAAGGCCCGAAAATGGCGCAAAGCGCGAGCAGCGCGAGGATGATGACGGCCGCGAGCGTCAGCCGGTTCTCGCCGAAGGCATATCCGGTGTTGCGGGCGAGCGCGACAAGGCTCATGGCGTTAGCCCTCGAACCGGACGCGTGGATCGATGAAGGCCGCAAAGATGTCGACCGCGAGATTCAGCAGCACGTAAAGCATCGCCATCATCAGGACGAAGCCCTGGACGGCGGCATAGTCGGAGGCGATCACGGCCGAAACGGCATAGGCGCCGACGCCCTGCCAGCCGAACACCTGTTCGATGAGGACGTTGGAGCCCAGCAGGAAGGAGAATACCATGCCGAGAACGCTGCTGATCGGCAGCAGGACGTTGCGGAACGCGTAGGTGATCAGGATCTTGCCGACCGGCAATCCGCTTGCGCGCGCCGTTCGGACGAAGTCGCTGCTGAGTGCCTCTAGCATCGCAGCGCGGGTGATGCGGGCGATGGGGGCCAGCGCAAAAAGACCGAGCGAGATCGCCGGCAAAACCAGTTGAGACAGTGTCGCTCGGAACACGACCCAATCACCCGCGATGAGGGCGTCGACCGTGTAGGCCCCGGTGACGTGCGGCGGCGGCGAGAAGGCAATCTCGTTCAGACGGCCGAGTGGCTGGGGAGCCCATCCGAGCAGGAAGTAGAATATATAGACGAGAAGCAGACCGACGAAGAAGGTCGGGAAGGCCGCGCTGACGGTAACCAAAGCGCGGCAGGCGTGATCCACAGGTCCGTTGACGCGCGTCGCCGCCCACACACCGAGGGGAAGCGCCAAGCCCACGGCGAACAGCAAGGCGAACGCCGACAATTCCAGCGACGCCGGAAGCCGTTCGACAAGGTCGGTCAAGACCGGTTGGCCGGTGGTCAGCGAATGGCCGAGATTGCCGTGCACGAGTTCGTTGACGTAGCGCAGGAACTGCTCGGGAAGCGGGCGATCCAGCCCCAGTGTGGTTCGGATATTAGTGATCGATGCAGCGTTCGCTGCCGGTCCCGCGAAGAATGCCGCCGGATCGCCTGGGAGCGCGTGCGATATGAAGAAGGTGAGAACGATGACGCCCATCAGACTGGGCACGGTTCCCAAGAGGCGTTTCCAGACGAAACTCATCAGCGGTTCGCCCTGTCATCAGGATCGATCGGCAGCCAGGAGCGATTGGCATGCATCTCATTCATGTCTGGATCGTAGCAAGCGCTGTGCCACCTCGTTCGGGCGTCGGCGTCAACGGACGAGATCGCTGTAACGTCGGGCGGAGCAGGCATTCCATGATGCCGGGACGGCATAGACGCCCGAAAGACAAGGCCTATTAGCAGGCTGCTGCCGCTCTTTGCGTCACATGCATAAAATTCATGCGCGTCCTGCACCCGATCCTTTGGCTCAGGCTCAATGGACTTGCGGCGTGTTGACCCAGATGATCCGCGCCTCGTCTGGTCCGACGTTGCGATAGTTGTTGGTTAGATAGGCCTTGAAGAAGAAGGAGTCGCCCGGCGTCATCAAGTAGGTGGTGTCATCAATGGTCAACTCAATGGTTCCGGACACGAGGTAGCCGACCGCTTCGCCTTGATGCGTGATTAGGTCGACCTTCTCACCGCCCGGGGCGACCACATGAACATTCGCCTCAAGCAGGTTGCCGGCCGCGACCGGGACCAGTCGCTCATAGGTCACGCCGGTGCCGCCGCGGAGCGCGTCAACAGGCACTTTCAGCCGATCCTCCGGCTTTTGCACCAGTTTGTACTCGTCGATCTTGAGTCCGAAGAACGACGCCATATCGCGATCCAAGGCGTGGACCATCTTGTTGAGCATCGGCAGCGACGGCATGACCTTGCCGGCCTCGATCTTCGAAATCATGCTTTCGTCGCAGCCGACGGCCTGCGCCAAGTCTCTCATACGCAGTCCCCTGGAAAGCCGTGCGCGTCTGAGGCGGGCGCCAACTTTCAAAGTGCCGTTTTCGGAGCTCACAGTGGCGTTTCCCGGGAAATGTGATGGTCGATCCACCAGTGTATGCACAAAAATCACGTGACTGACCAGCATGTCGGGCCGGTGCCGATGGAGCGCCCTTGGCTCCAAACGAAAGTCGGAGGCCTACGATTGATACGATGGTGTCGACATTCCTCCGTTTCGGCTGCCTTCGAAGCCTCGCCGAGCCCGACTGTGGACTCAACTCCTCAAACGTGCCGGGGCTGTGGATCACATGCCTACACCTCCCATGCCGTCTGAGAAAGCCGTGCTGTGTTTAAGCGTGGCCAAATCAGAGGCGTTCCGTGCCGCGCATAGTCCGGCGGCAACAAGCCGCTGTATCCGGATCACCCGCAGTTCGAGGGTTTCGAGGTTCGGTAGACAGTTGGACGCGGCAAGACTGCGTGAGGCTTACTTGCGAACGGCGTGCGAGAACCCCGTCAATGTTCGCTATCAGCGGGGCAGTCCGGAAAACATTTACTTCAGGCGACTTTTTTCATGTCGCAGTTTTGGTAACGGTCTTCGATTTCGGAGGGGATCCGGCAGCGGACTTTGTGCGAATGCGCATGGAGCCCCCTTTTGGATGATCGATTTCGAACGAATTTGTCTTTCGCACCAGATCGCTTAGCTTGCGAAAGCCGAACGTTCTGGGATCGAAGTCGGAAGCTAGGTTGGCCAGTTGTTTTCCAACTTCCCCCAAAGGCACCCACCCGTCTTCGCTTTCCATCTGCGTGATGACCTTCATAATAATGGGCGTGGCTGCGCTGGGGGGTTGAAGGGGCTTTGAAGTTGAGGCGGCATCTTGACTGTTCGCAGCACCGGTAAGCAGGTTCTCGGTGTACACGAACCTTCGACAGGCCTGCCGGAAGCTCTCCGGAGTTTTCTGCTCACCGAACCCGAAAACATCGACGCCTTGCTCACGGATGCGGGCGGCAAGCCGGGTAAAATCGCTGTCCGAGGAAACCAGACAAAATCCATCGAACCGACCACTATGAAGCAGGTCCATTGCATCGATGACCAACGTGATGTCGGATGCATTCTTTCCCGTGGTGTAGGCGAACTGCTGTTGAGGTATGATGGCGTGTTTCGATAGCGTATCGGCCCAGCCCTTAGATCGAGGATTGGAGAAGTCGCCATAAATACGGCGAACGCTGGCCTCCCCTATCTTCGCAATCTCCGCGAATAGTCCATCCACGATCTTTGCGGAAGCATTGTCCGCATCAATTAGAACAGCGAGACGAGGCGAGCGGGGTTCAGAAGGCATGACGTATCCCCAAGATAGACGGTGATGAAAGCAGAAATTCTGGCAGACCGCGATGGTGTTGGGTCAGCCAGCCAAATGGGGCGGGTTTCATCGTTTTCTCCCAGAAGACGCGGCATGGACACGCGGATAGATATACAGATGTCTAAACCGAAGTGACAAGCTTGCGCGAGATCGCCGCTAGTCGTGAATTTCCGCTACTGGCCGCCTTTGAGACGTGCCGTGATGTTCGCTGCTCTGTTGCTTTCGGCGGAAAGGGGACTTGCCAACACAATCGGCCTTGCGCCCCTCGGGTTCATCAAAATTGACTGATAATTCGGAGGCCCGATGTAGGTGTCGTCAGGTAAACTTGACGCCCAAAACCTTGTTGCGTTGCCAGGCGACTTCGCAACGCCCCCTATTGTTGGATAGGGAAAACACTAGTTCAAATTGGGTTGGGACCGATGACGGCATCCTCTCGCTAACAATATAGTCGACCTATCTCGCTTCGGCCGCGATGAATTCGGCCCGGCGTCAGCCGGTCAAGGCTCGCGCTCTGCGCTGGTGTCGAAGGGCGCAGCCTGGGTTGATGCGGAAATCACCGCTGCATACCGTCGTCACCGCCGCGGGTGTCGAAAGCCGTGCAATGGCAACGCATTGGCGAAAATGGCAGGTTGTGCCGGATATCCGCAATGTTTGGCGTGCGATTGAAATTGCTGGTGCTTATCACCAAATCGACCGGCCGCACCTTATGGCTTTTATCCTGCCGTCGATCGGTCAGCGGTCTGCGGCTCGCCGGTCCTGCGCTATCGTTCACTAAATTGCGATCTGACAAAAACCAGGTGCAGCGCCCAGGCGGCAGTTGCATGCAGACTCATTGCAGTCGTTCTGCCCGAGCTCTTTGGCGGCCGCGCGTGGCTCATTTTCGCCGGATCGACCGAAGTCAGGATGCAAGAGTTGCGGCGGATGTGCTCATTGTTTGCAGGCCGGACGCAGGGAGGTGACAAGTCACGGCCCTCGGTCGGGCGTGGCAATGTCCGGAGCGGTGGAGAGCGGACGAGAGAGCGGGACATGGCAAGTATGCCAGGTGCCCGGCGATATCTGAGTGACGATCTGATAGTGAGCACAGTTGATTACGAGCGTGGGGCGTATATCAACAGACAGACCGAGCTCGATCTGACGTGTGATCCGCTTAGGTAAATGCGATAGCGAGCAAGCCGGAGCAGAGGAGGAAAAGACCGGCAACGGTTACACCGAGGAAACTGTAAGAAGCGAATTCTTCGCGTGTCATGGTACACCACCTATCGTCGGCAATGCTGGTTGCCACTTGCAATCGGCGCTTCAGATTAGCAGCGAGGCTAGAACGATTGAGATTGATGACTCAATTGTACGTAGGTACGCGTCCGATACCGAAAGGGATCGGGAGAGGTATACGGAGGTTTCTGATGTTTGCCTTTCACGTCCCATCATTCTGGAGTTTCAGGCTTATCCCATCCTGACGAGTGCTCCTCTGGACCGTGGAACCAGTACCGAACCGATTTCCCACTGATCTAGAAATTAGAGCCTTATGTTGAGTTATGATAAAGGACCAGCCCGTTAAAATAGCCAGTATCAACGAATGTCGGTATCGGTGGTTGCGTGTCCGCGATTTGAAGTGCGTCAGAAGAAGCTCATGATGTCCAGCGGATGAAAGTGCCGCCGAGGTAGGTGTTAGCCAGACGCCTCGTAGCGAGTCTTGGGTTCGAACCGGTAACGGCAGGACCAAGCGTAGACAGCAGCGTGCAGCGTGTGTATTGGGCCCACGTAATCGGATCGTCGCGGTCGTTGTTCGCCGAACTGGGATGCGCCTATGGTGCGCGAGCGCGCGCCCTGATAGACGTACGCTTGCCGATAACAACGTACGCTGCGGCGGCCGGTCTTCCCGAGGAGCTCCAATGCAAAATCCAAGAACGGGCCTGCGGTGGGTGGTCGCCGCGATCGCATCGATCGGCATCACGACCTTCGCGCCCGGCCACGCGGCGTCCGTTGCACCGGTCGCCGCGGAAAACGGGATGGTGGTTTCCGCCCAGCATCTGGCCACGAAGGTGGGGGTGGATGTGCTCAAACGGGGCGGCAACGCGGTCGACGCGGCGGTAGCGGTTGGTTATGCGCTCGCCGTGGTCTATCCGGCGGCCGGGAACCTGGGCGGCGGTGGATTCATGACCATCCAGCTGGCCGATGGTCGCAAGACGTTCCTAGATTTCCGCGAAACGGCTCCCAAGGGCGCCACCGCCGACATGTACCTCAACAAGGACGGCAACGTCATAAAGGGCTTGTCCACCAAGGGACACCTCGCCGTTGGCGTGCCCGGCACCGTTTCCGGCATGGAAGATGCTCGGGAGAAGTACGGCACCATGAAGCGCGCGGAACTGATCGCGCCGTCCATTCAACTGGCCGAGGACGGCTTCTTGCTGGACCAGGGCGACATCGACCTGCTGCAGACGGCGACCAACGACTTCCAGGAGGATACTGCCTCAGGCGCCATCTTCCTCAACAAGGGCAATCCGTTCCAGGTGGGAGAGAGGCTGGTGCAACATGAGCTGGCCGAAACACTGCGCGAGATCAGCAGGAAGGGCACCGACGGCTTCTACAAGGGCTGGGTCGGCAGCGCCATCGTGGCATCGAGCCAGGCTGGCAAAGGCTTGATCACACAGGAAGACCTGGATGGCTACAAGACGCGTGAGCTGGCGCCTGTCGAATGCGATTACCGTGGCTACCACGTGGTCTCCGCGCCGCCTCCGAGCTCAGGAGGCGTGATCATCTGCGAGATGCTGAACATCCTGGAGGGTTATCAGCTCAAGGAGCTGGGCTACCACTCCGCGGAGGCTGTGCACTACCAGATTGAAGCCATGCGCCACGCCTACGTAGACCGAAACAGCTACCTAGGTGACCCGGACTTCGTGAAAAACCCGCTCGATCGCCTGCTCGACAAGAATTACGCGGCCAAGATCCGTGCCGTGATCGACCCAAACAGGGCCGGCGTATCCAAGGACATCAAACCGGGCGTCGCGCCGCATGAGGGCAGCAACACCACGCACTATTCGATCGCCGACAAGGACGGCAACGCGGTGTCGGTCACGTACACGCTGAACGACTGGTTCGGCGCCCGGGTGACGGCGGCCAAGACGGGCGTCATTCTGAACGACGAAATGGACGACTTCACCGCGAAGGTAGGCGTGCCGAACCTGTATGGCCTGGTGCAGGGAGAGGCAAACGCCATCGCCCCGGGCAAGCGTCCGCTGTCCTCGATGAGCCCGACCATCGTCACGAAGGACAGCAAACCGGTCATCGTGGTGGGTACGCCGGGCGGCAGCCGCATCATCACGGCCCTGCTGCAGACGATGATCAACGCCATTGATTACGATATGAACGCGCAGGAAGCCGCGGACATGCCGCGCTTCCACCAGCAGTGGCTCCCGGACCTGACCAACCTGGAAAATTACGCGCTGTCGCCGGACACTCGCAAGATCCTGGAACGCATGGGCCACAAGTTCGGCCCGCCGCAACCAGCCAACCATCTGGCGGTCATCATCATCGGCGCACCGTCGCTCACGGCCAAGCCTGTCGGCAACAATCGGTTCTATGGCGCGAACGACCCGCGCCGCAACACCGGGCTGGCTGGCGGCTACTGATCGTCATCGCACGATCGGCGCGCGACGCGACATTATCAACGGAAGGCAGCCCGCCTCTCGCCGAGTGGAGGCGAATATCTCAACAGTTACAGAGTGCCTGCTCTGAATGGTTTGCGCTCGCTCTAACCATATCGCCCGATTCCTGCTCACGCACGTTATGTTCCCAATTGACGTATGATGAGATTGAGTTGGTCGCGCTGTATCGGAAGGACGCGCTTGCTTTCGATTTTTGCGACCTTGTTGGCCAAATCGCGATTCCAGCGCGTATGGCCTTTCAACATTCAGTTTCGGGAGTGCTGGGTTCGCGCAGGCAGGTGGAACACCTTCATGCGGAAGATTGGAGAAGATATCCGAGGTTGGGTCGGTGTGGGGAAAAGCGGTAGCGCTCCCCCGCTCGTCCCCGAGACCTCGCTGCCAGGGCTGTGGGTCGTGCGCGAGCTCGAGACCGTCATCACGCACCGCGGCCGGCCGGCGATATGCGTCTCCACCCGACTAGCTTTTTCGGGCCTGTCTTTGCCTCTCCCGGGCTGCCCGCACTTTGGCGCGGTTGCCACATACACGCATCTCACACCAGCGGCGGCGATTGTTCTTGGTCGTGTCGAAGAACAGCCAGCCACATTCCTGGCCTGCACACCGCTTTGTGCGCAGCAAGTCCTTCTCCATTAACAGCGTCAAGGTCGAAAGCGTGATGGGGCCCAGGATGGCCGCTTGAACGTCCTTACGTGGATCCCAGACCCAGATGTAGCTGCCAGAGCGCATCTTCATCTCGGCGTGCCTCAGGTTCTCGGCGTGGGCGGCTGAAAGCAACTCGAGCAGCTTCGCCGAGACCGGCCTCTGCTCGGCAAGCGCTGTCCCAATCTTCCAAATAAGCTCTCGCATCGCGATCGCTCGTTCAAAGATGCGTCGCGACCGACGCGGATGGCTGGTGAGCTGGGAACGCGCATAGGCGCAATCGGTGGGCGGCAGGACGCGCGCGTGTTCGATCCACTGCATGAGCGTATCAAAGTCCCTCAGATGTTCCTGGTTAGAGGGAGACCCGCGACCCGAAGACGTGTTGGTGAAGTCCCACGCCAATTCCCCGCCGACGAGATCTAGACTGTCGGCGCGCGACGGTGGGAGGAAAACTTTGATCCGGCGATTAGCGGTCATTGTAACCATCAAACTGCATATTCTGAGCAGCGGCAAGCGCCCGGCCGGTAGGGCCGCGCCGTGAAGTCGCTCTATATCTCAAGCATTTCTGCCGCCGATATGTAACCATCTATCCGTTGTTGACTGGCCGCGACGCGCGTGACAGCCTGCACCAACGAAACGAAATTTGAAGGTTACCATGCCCGGTCGTCCCAGCGCACTTCCCTTGCTCGTCTTGGCTGTCGCGGTCGCGTTCCCAGCCGCCGCGCAATTGGGCGGCAAGGATATAAAAATCGGCATTGGCGGGCCGTTGACGACGACCTCGGCCGGTTTCGGTGTCGAGATGAAACAGGCGGTGGAACTCGCCGTCGATGAGCGCAACGACGCAGGTGGCGTCGCGGGCGCCAAAGTCGTTGCAATGGTCCTAGACGACAAGGCGGACGCCGAGACGGGGAAGGCTGTAGCCAAGACCTTCTGCGATGATCCGGCAATCCTGGGGGTGGTCGGACACGTCAACAGCGGCGTCGCCATTGCCACTGGCAAGATCTATGCGGACTGCGGCCTCGCGGTGATCACGCCGATGGCGTCAAACCCGCAGGTGACGGAGAGCGGCTTTGCGACCATCTTTCGCCTGACCAACCGCGACGACCGGAAAGGGCCGGGTCTTGCGCGCTATCTCATGCAGAGGATGGGCAAGAAGCGCGCGCTCGTGGTCGATGACGGAACGCCATACGGCGTCGGACTGGCCGACCAGTTCATTGCGGGATTCAGCGCTGGCGGCACGGTGGTCGCGCGTAAATCCGTCAAGGTCGGGGACCGGGACTTCGCCGATTTTGTCAAGTCTTGGCCCAAGGACTTTGACGTGCTCTTCTTTGCCGGCATTCGTGAAGGCGCACTCATCCTCAAGGAGATGCGGGCGCAGGGCCTTGTTCAATTGTTCACCTGCGGCGACGGATGTTGGGATACCAAGGCATTCATCCAAGCAGCCGAAGGGGCCGCCACGAAAGCAGAAGGTGTTCGTATTCTCTCCGCAGCACCCGCGATCGGCACTGTTCGAGGATCGTCCGAGTTCGGCGCCAAGTACACAGCGAAGTACGGGCCGATTAACAACTATGCAGCGAGCTCTTACGACTCGGCGCGTGTATTAATGATCGCCATCGCTGAGGCCGCCAAGGCCAAGCAAAGCATTCCAACACGCGCCGACGTCGTGGCAGCGCTGCGCAAGCTGACATTCCAAGGAATCGCATACGCCGGGCCGGTCCAATGGACCGAAAAGGGCGACAACAAGTCTGCCGTGATCTTCATCAACGTGGTTGAGGGCGACCACTTCAAACAGATCGACCAGATCGGCGAATGAAGTCTGCTACGCATGAGCGCGTGCGCGGCTTCCGCGAGCACTACGCGGGCTTGCGCTCAAGGCCCGCACGGCCGGATCGGTGAAAACGCCGCTGCTGGAGAAGATGGTGTCGACTAGCAGCGCCGCCGGCTTGATGTCCTTCTCCCGGATGTCGGCGATGGCCGCTTCCACAGCTCGGGCGAAGGCGGCGCCCATCTCGACGATAAAAATTCGATCGGAAAATTTGAATCGGAGCGCTTCACCCGGCTCAAACCCGAGCGCCGAGAGGAAATCGGAGATCCCGCATCACGACAATGGTTGCATCCTGCTTGGTAGCCCATGTCTGGAATTCATTGAGCTGCAACTTGGCTCGGCATGCAGCGCTAACCAGCCGCCGGACGCAACTAATATAAGCAATCAGGTTGCGGAAGCATGGGGAAAAATCGGATTTCGCTTATGCGACGGACCTTGGACAATTCCTGTTCAACCAAATCGCAAGAATCCAGCGGCGCGCGTAGAAGAGTCACGCTCAATTGGCGGCATTCGGCGAGCTATGAAATTTCTGCTTAGCGAGTTAGGCTGCCCGCCGATAAGAAAACAGTACTTCGAAAATGGTGGATTGAGCGGCCCGGGACATAGGTGACATTTCGTACCGGACACATGGGTTACACTTTGCGCTTTTTTTGGCGGGAGGTGTGCCTTTCTTTTAGCTCTCCTTCAGCGCAGTAGAAAACGCGAAGCCGCTCATACAACAGTGCTCACGCGGCGACAATCGTCTTATCGCGTGTCATTCGAGTTAGGCGTTGTTCGAGTTCACTAGGTCACTTGAGCGATTTGCAATTATATCTATGAATGGGTCAGGCAAATCCCTGAACTCTTTCCATTCCTCTGCCTCCGCCAACCAATACTCAGCCAGTGAGTATTCCATTTCCCTTTTGGCAAGAGCAGCTCGCTCACGACACATGAGCTCCAACGCAGCAAATTGCATTCTTGAATACATCTCACTTTCCTAATCACCTAAAGTCTAACCCACTCCTCATAAGTGCCAACTAACAATTTGGTAACGTGCCTTGACACACGCGTGAGATTATTTCCGGTAAGTGTTCCTGTCGTTTCCGTTATAACCGCGGAAGTACCGCGCGATTTCCGCTCAGCTTGACAGCATATCGGAAACATCTTGTGGCTCTTTGTCCGCCGTGACAGCTAAGCCGCTCGGGGTACAATAAGCACATACCAGTTAATTAGATAATTTGTGAAAGGAAATGACCACGAAAGCTCAAGGCTTTACAAAGAGATTTCGCGAAGGAAATCTCTTGAAGGTCGCGCACGATTTGAGCAAGGAGCGCGGAAGCTTTCAGATTCCTAATCGCAAAAGGCAAAAGCTTCCCATTCCGGATGGGCAACGACCGGACCGCGACCATGCGGTCGCCGTGGCCGGCAGCACAGCGCTAAGGCGTTGCGCGTCTCTTTTTCGTAGATCTATCTGTTGTAAATTCCAGCAACACCGGTTTTGTGGCCGCTCAGATGATTGAGCAAGGCCGCGATGACATGCGGTGTGGGAGCTGTCTTCGCGTCCGTTACCGGCGCCGGATAGTTTCTGGTGCGAAACTGGTGCGGTACGCGCTCCCTCGTTGTACGAAATCATCGTCCGCTCACGCGGCCTCTATTCCTTGAGCCTTAACCGAAATTGGCTCATTGGATTGAGGAGACCAGCTTTTCCTAAACGTCTGTTGGGCAGGAGCCGTGGTCGCGACGTCTTGCACGGAGCGTCTCTTCGCAAAATGAACGCTTATGGAATGGTCACTTATGGCAGCGCAAAGCGGCCATTCGACAAACTGCCGACGCGGGTTAAGCGGCGCAAGCGACGTTTAAATGCTGTCTGTTGAGTTCACCATTCCGGCGGCTGGCCTTGCGCAGCCCGCTTTTGAACCCAGGTGAAATCTCAGAAAAAACGCGGCGTTGTCGTCGGGCAGGTAGTCCCATTGCTCAATCAGTGCGCGAACGTTGCGGGGACCGATATCCAACGTCCCTCTGGCACAGTTTCGTAACCCGGCGTCCCCGCGCCATCCAGGCGATACGAGGCCGCCTCGCACGGCATCGCCAAATCGTCTGCATCGAGGTCTGGTGACGCATCACCTTGGGACGCATTGACAGCCGCAACACCCAATAGCAAGCTCCTTCAGGCGTCTTTGGCGCGGCCTGTATCAGCCGCGCCGAGAGAATTCACCTGGAGTTCCAACAGTGGACAGATCAATCCTGCTCGCCGCCGTCTGCGCTTCGGCGCTTGTGGTGGCTTCGGCCGCTTCCGCCAAAACCTTGGTTTTCTGCTCGGAAGGCAGCCCGGAGAATTTCTATCCCGGCGTCAACACCACCGGCACGTCGTTCGACGGCAATGAGCCGATCTACAACCGCATTGTTGAGTTCGAGCGCCAAGTCGTTCAAGCCGACGCGCGACTTCAATGCCGACGACATCATGTTCTCGATCGAGCGGCAATGGAAGGAAGACAATCCGTATTTCAAGGTGACGAGCCCGAACCATTCGTATTTCGGCGACATGGGCATGCCGAAATTGTTGAAGTTGGTCGAGAAGGTCGACGATTACACCATCAAGGTGACGCTCAATCAGCCGGAAGCCCCATTCCTCGCCGACCTCGCGATGCCTTTCGCGGCCATCCAGTCGAAGGAATATGCGGACGCAATGCTGAAGGCCGGCACGCCCGAGAAGATCGACCAGGATCCGATCGGCACCGGTCCGTTTTATCTGGTGCAGTATCAGAAAGACGCCGTGATCCGGTACAAGGCGTTCCCTGAATTTTGGGGCGGCAAGGCGAAGATCGACGACCTCGTCTATTCGATCACGCCGGATGCATCCGTTCGCTGGGCCAAACTCCAGAAGGGCGAATGCGACGTGATGCCTTATCCGAACCCGGCCGACATCGAGGCGATCAATAAAGATCCGAACATCACGGTCCTGGAACAGCCGGGCCTCAACGTCGGCTATCTGGCGTTCCAGACTCAGAAGAAGCCTTTCGACGACGTGCGCGTCCGCAAGGCCATCAGCATGGCGATCGACAAGAAGGCGATCATCGACGCCGTCTATCTGTCGACCGGCATCGCGGCCAAGAACCCGATCCCGCCCACGATGTGGTCGTACAACGACGACGTCAAGGACGATCCCTATGATCCGGCGGCGGCCAAGAAGCTGCTGGCCGACGCAGGCTTTCCGAACGGCATGGAAACCGATCTGTGGGCCATGCCGGTGCAGCGGCCCTACAATCCGAACGCCAAGCGCATTGCCGAGCTGATGCAGGCCGACCTCGCCAAGATCGGCGTCAAGGCCGAGATCAAGTCATTCGAATGGGGCGAATACCGCAAGCGGATGCAGGCCGGCGAGCACCAGATGGGCATGCTGGGCTGGACCGGCGACAACGGCGACCCTGACAACTTCCTGCACACCTTGCTGGGCTGCGCCTCAGCGCAATCGGCATCGGGTTCAAATATCGCCAAATTCTGCTACAAGCCGTTCGACGATCTGGTCGTGAAGGCCAAGACCGCCAGCGATCAGGCCGAGCGGGCCAAGCTGTACGCGCAGGCTCAGGTGATCTTCAAGGAACAGGCGCCGTGGTTCACCATCGCGCACGCGGTGCAGTTGAAGCCTATCAACAAGAGAGTGGTCGACTTCAAGCTGTCGCCGTTCGGACGCCACAACTTCTATGGCGTTGACGTCAGGGAATAGCGGAAGACGAGGGCGGAGTGGCCTTCGCTACTCGCCGCTTTTTACCCTACCCCTTCCGGCGAGACGACAGAGAACGGCATGCTCCGGTTCGTTTTTACCCGGCTGAGTCTCGTGGTTCCGACCTTCATCGGGATCACGTTGCTTGTGTTCGTGCTTATCCGCTTGATCCCCGGCGATCCCATTGAGACGATGGCGGGCGAACGCGGCATCGATCCGGCCCGGCTCGCGCAATTGCGCAAGGACTACGGCTTCGATCAGCCGGTGCTGGTCCAATACGGCCTCTATCTATCGCGGCTGTTGCATGGCGACCTCGGCCGCTCGATCGTCACCCATGAGCCGGTGATTTCCGAATTCCGGACGTTGTTCCCGGCAACGATCGAGCTGTCTGTTTGCGCGATCCTGTTTGCGCTGTGCATCGGATTGCCGGCCGGCATCATCGCTGCGGTCCGGCGCAACTCCATTTTCGATCACGGTGTGATGGGGATCTCGCTCACCGGATATTCGATGCCGATTTTCTGGTGGGGATTGCTGTTGATCCTGCTTTTTTCGGTGCAACTTGGATGGACTCCGGTGTCGGGCCGGATCGCGGTGCAATACTTCAGCGAACCAGTGACCGGCTTCCTGCTGATCGATACGCTGCTGGACGGTGATTTCGGCGCGTTTCGCTCGGCCTTGTCACATCTTGTGCTGCCCATGATCGTGCTCGGCACGGTGCCGCTCGCCGTGATCGCCCGCATGACGCGGTCCGCCATGCTGGAGGTCCTGGGCGAAGATTACATCCGTACCGCCCGCGCCAAGGGGTTGCCGCGTTTCCGGGTGATCGCGATCCATGCGTTGCGCAATGCGCTGATTCCGGTGGTGACGGTGATCGGGCTGCAGGTCGGCGTCCTGTTTACCGGCGCGATCCTCACGGAGACCATCTTCTCCTGGCCGGGCGTGGGCAAATGGCTGATCGATGGTATCAACCGCCGCGACTATCCGGTGCTGCAGGGCGGCACGCTGTTGATCGGCGCGATCGTCATGATCGTCAATCTGCTGGTCGACGTCACCTATGGGCTGATCAATCCCCGCATCCGGTACACCCGATGACCGCCGAAGTCCTCAAAAACCCCGTCGTCGTCGTGGCGCAAGCAGACGCTCCGCCGCATCCGCTGTTGGAATTCTGGTTCTATTTCAAAGCAAATTTCGGCGCCGTGGCAGGCCTCATCGTGATCGTGGTTCTGATTCTACTCGCGCTCTTCGCCGATTTCGTTGCGCCGCATTCCCCGATCCTCACCAACAATGCGGCCTTTCTCAAGCCCCCGTTCTGGCAGCAGGGCGGATCGATCGCCTATCCGCTCGGCACCGACGCGATCGGCCGCGATATTCTTTCCCGTCTCATCCATGGAGCGAGGCTTTCGCTTCTGATCGGCATCGCGGTGGTGACGTTGTCGGTGATCGCCGGGACGATCCTCGGTCTGGTGGCGGGTTTTTTCCGCGGCGTGATCGAGATCGCGATCATGCGGCTGATGGACATCACGTTGACGCTGCCAAGCCTTTTGCTCGCGATCGTGATCGTTGCGATCCTCGGGCCGGGCCTGATGAATGCTATGCTAGCGGTCGCGATCGTGCTCCTGCCGCATTACGTGCGGATCGCGCGCGCCGCCGTGATCAGCGAAGTCTCGAAGGATTACGTCACCGCGGCCAAAGTCGCAGGCGCCGGCCGGCTCCGCTTGATGTTCAAGGAGGTGTTGCCGAATTGCGCAGCGCCCCTGATCGTCCAGGCGACGCTCGGCATTTCGACCGCGATCCTGGACGCGGCCGCGCTCGGCTTTCTCGGTCTCGGTGCGCAACCGCCCTTGCCCGAATGGGGGACCATGTTGGCGGACGCGCGCGAATTCGTGCTGCGGGCCTGGTGGGTCGTGACGCTTCCGGGCTTGGCGATCCTCGTGACCGTGCTGGCCTTCAACCTTTTAGGCGACGGACTGCGCGACGCGCTCGACCCCAAGCTCAAGCGATAGCGCATGATCATTGTTGAAGCGGAACTGATGCGTCGAACAAGCCACCACATGTTCAGTTCACCTCTGCCAACGGGAGAGGGGACGCACCGCCGTTGTGGCCCTGCTTCCTGAGGCCGAGAATCTGGGTAAGGTATTAAAGTTGATCTGATGCCGCTCCTCGAGATTGAAAATCTATCGGTCGCGTTTCCATCCCAAAACGGGTTGGTGCGCGCCGTGGATGGCGTCAACATCACGCTCGAAAAAGGCGAGGTGCTGGGGATCGTCGGCGAATCCGGATCCGGCAAGAGCGTCGGCATGTTGGCCCTGATGGGACTCGTGCCCTATCCGGGGCGCGTCGAGGCCGACAAGCTGTTGTTCGAGGGGCGGGATCTACAGACTTTGCCCGACCGCGAGCGGCGCGCGCTCACCGGCAAGGACGTCGCGATGATCTTCCAAGAGCCGACGACATCGCTTAATCCCTCATTCACGATCGGCTATCAGCTGGCCGAGACATTGCACATCCACGAAGGGATGGATCGCAAGGCCGCGCGGCGGCGCGTGGTCGAACTCCTCGAGCAAGTCGGCATTCCGGCCCCGGACAGCCGGCTGTCGGCCTATCCGCACCAGCTCTCGGGCGGCATGAACCAGCGCGTCATGATCGCGATGGCGATCGCATGCAATCCGAAGCTCCTGATCGCCGATGAGCCGACGACGGCGCTCGATGTCACCATCCAGGCGCAGATCCTCGATCTTCTGCTGTCCCTGCAACGCGATCGTGGCATGGCGCTGATCCTCATCACGCACAACATGGGCGTGGTCTCGGACACGACCGAGCGAGTCGCCGTCATGTATGCGGGCCAGATCATGGAACAGCGCCCGACGCAGAGCCTGTTCGCGTCGCCGCAGCATCCCTATACGGCCGCCTTGCTGGCGGCACGCCCGGAGGCGAGCGACGGCGGACGGCTCGCCACCATTCCGGGCGTGGTGCCGGGAGTTTACGATCGGCCGCGGGGGTGCCTGTTTCATCCGCGCTGCGTCTATGCGACGCCGCTGACGGACGAGGTGCGTCCCGATCTGCGCCCCTGGATGGACGGCCTGATCCGTTGTCATTATCCGCTCGGCGATCCGACACGGGATGAGCGCATCGCGGCCGATGGGGGCGGCGCCGGCGGGGCGCCGATCCCGAAGCGCGAGACTATGTCATGACGGCGCTTGTCACCGCCACCGATCTCAAGCGCAGTTACGAGATCAAGCAGGGCTGGTTCCGCGCCCCGGCGCATCTGCAGGCCGTGGGCGGAGTATCGTTCGCGCTTGAAACCGGCAAGACGCTGGCGGTAGTCGGTGAATCCGGTTGTGGCAAGTCGACGCTCGCAAGGCTTGTGACTCTCATCGAGAAGCCGAGCGCCGGCACGCTGATGCTCGACGGGGTCGATGCGGTCAATCCTCCGGCCAGCGCTGTGAAGACGTTGCGCCGCACCGTGCAGATCGTGTTTCAAAACCCCTATGGGTCGCTCAACCCCCGCAAGCGCGTCGGCGCCATACTCGAAGAGCCGCTGATCATCAACACCAAGCTCTCGAAGCAGGACCGGCGGGCGCAGGCGCTCGACATGATGGCGAGGGTCGGGCTGCGGCCGGAGCAATATGGCCGCTATCCGCACATGTTCTCGGGCGGCCAGCGTCAGCGCATCGCGATCGCGCGCGCCTTGATGTTGCAGCCGAAGCTGCTGGTTGCCGACGAGCCGGTCTCCGCGCTCGACATGTCGGTGCAGGCGCAGGTCCTCAACCTCTTGGTCGATCTGCAGCGCGAGCTGGGGCTGGCTTATCTCTTCATCTCGCACGATCTCGGCGTGGTGCGTCACATCGCCGACGACGTGATGATCATGTATCTGGGAATCACAGTGGAGCACGGGCCGAAGGAGCGCATCTTTGCGCGGCCGCTGCATCCCTATGCGCAGGCCTTGCTTGACGCGACGCCCGGCCTTGGCCGCAAACGCCAGCGGATCGTGCCGAAGGGCGAGTTGCCTTCGCCGCTCGATCCGCCGAAGGGCTGCGTCTTCTCGACCCGCTGTCCCTATGTGACGGATCTCTGCCGCGCGCAGCGTCCGCTCTTGCGCCCGCTCGACGGCCGCCTCGTCGCCTGCCATTACGCCGAGCGTTTCCTGGATCCTGCTGACGCCGTGCTGCGACTATCGTCTCGCCGTTGATGACGACGCGAGCTGGGCGTTTGCGCCATCTTGTCCGCGGCAGTCGGACACGGCTTCCACTATTTCAGCCTGAAATCCGAGCCGCTTCTCGCCGCGCGCCAACGCCGGGGGCCGTCACTGGCGCGCTCACATCGGAAGACCGCCGCGAGCGCGTCAAAGCGATGTGCCGATCATCCAATCTAGTCCCCAGCAATCGAGAGCCCTTGACCTAATCTATACGGCGCACGATCTTAAGCCCTTTGCAGAAGGTTCCGGATTTGCTGGTCAGCCGTTTACTTGGGACGAACGGCACTGCTTCTTGCTTCGGTGCGAGTTGGACGCCGCGTAGGACTCGAACCTGCAACCCGCGGAGTAGAAATCCGTTACTCGTCCAGGCTTCTCATTCTCATCGACAAGCCAAAGGTTACGTCTGTGCGGCCGACCACCAATTGACCACCGAAACCCCGTGAACAAACGGCGATAAAGGTGGTCAATCACGAGAAAACTTCATTGTTTTTATTGATCTTTTCGTTTGCTATTTACGTTCGGGACGCAGACGCCGCAACTTTGGAGTCTTCATACAACGAGATACAACGAGCTCCAAATCGCAACCTGAAGCGAATGACGGCATCGATGCTTGTGTGCCTCCGTAATTAAACACGCTTCGCACGAGGTCAGCCGAAACGCCGCCGGTTGGTTACATTTCCGCGTCACAGGCGCCGAGCCTCTCGCCTTAATGCGGGATCAGTTCTTGGACTGGGTACTCAACATCATTGCTGGAGCAGCGGGCGAAGCTTGCGGAGAACGGCCGCGCCTAACATGAGCCTGTTAACCCCGCTTTGCGTAGTCCGCTGAGGAAGTGTTCGCGGTCGGCGGGACTTCTGTACCTTTCGGCTCGCGCCCAAGCGAGGTCGAGGGTGTTTGCGGGCGGCGCTTCGCCGTTCTGGTTCAGTTCATGATAGCGTTCCCTGACGAATGCCTCCGCTTCGGACCGCGCTTCGCCGAGCCGACCCATCTGCGCATAGCAGGCTGCAAGGAGGCCGCGGGACCAGCGGTCGAGGGATCGCGCCTCCATGAGCACCTTGATCGCCTGCTCGTACTCGTTCCCCGAATACAGGGCAAGCGCGTGATACCAATGGTACAGGTTGGGCGGAAAGGGATTTAGTCGTTTGGCTGCCCCGATCCATGTGAGCGCCTCGCGCCACCGTCCCCAGTAGACCAGTATATTTGCGAAGACAGCGGCGACGTCGGCATCGTTGGGATTGAGCGCGAGTGCCCGGTTGAAATGGATTTCGGCCTTGTCGTCCTCCTTCCGCAGGAACAGCAGCTGCGCGAAGATGTGACCAGGCGTCGCTGTCGTCGATGTCGAACGCCATCTCGATCTCGCGAAGCGCATCGTCCAATGTCGCGGTGGCCGGTGATTCGAGAAACACGTCGCACACAAGGGTCCAGGCGATGTTGACGTGAGCGCGCGCATATTGCGGGTCAAGCGCGACGGCGCTTTGAAAATATTCCCTTGCCATTTGGCAGCGGCGCGCATCACGCGACGCGATTCATGGTGCTGGCCAGCGTCAAGCCCGAGGATCCAGACTCGCCTCTTATCTGCTGCTATCCCGGCCGGGCAGACGTGACGATCCTCGACAACTGGCATGTGTCCGGACTGCGCGGCACCGGAAGTTGCGATTTCGAGGTGCGCGACATATTCGTGCCTGCCGCTCACGCCCATCCCTTCATTGGATTGCAGCCGACCCAATCCGGACTGCTCTACCGGATGCCGCCATCGTCGGTGTTCGCGTGGAGCATCTGCGGGGTGCCGCTCGGCCTCGCGTCCGGCGCCATTGCCTCGTTCGCAGAGCTTGCCTGCCGGAAAAGCCGGCTCGGCACCCAGGCCTTGCTGCGCGATCGCGAAACCGTTCAGGCGATGGTCGGGCGGACGAGAGCGATGCTTCGCGCAGCCCACGCCTTCCTGATCGATGCCATGACGGAATTGATGGCCGCGACCGAGACGGGCGGCGAACGGCTTGTGGAGGCGCGCGCGTACATTCGGATCGCCAACGCACATGCGGCCGAGACGGCGATGTCCGTCACCGACATGCTGGCCGCCAGCGCGGGCGCCGCCGCCATCTTTGAGACCTGCGCCCTGGAGCGCGCGGTCCGCGACGTGCGCGCCGCCGCCAAGCATATCGCGATGAGTCCGAACAACTACATCATCGCCGGCCGGTTGGCGCTCGGGCTCGATCCCGGTACGGCGAGGTTTTGAACGTTACGCGACCTAACGGAGTTGTCCGATGTCAGTGGTTTGCCGGCCCGCGCGTGCGCAGGATCTGGAATTCGCCGACACGCTTGTCGTCTCCAGCATCAACCATCTCACGGAGCGGCATGGCTTCGGGACGATGGCCATATCGTCCCCTCCCAAGTTTCAGTCGTTTTCCTTACGTCGACGGCAGCGGACATATCGGACCGCTCGCGGTCTTGCACCCCCATGCCGTCGCTACCGCGTTCAGGACGGCCCTGCAATTGGCCGTAGAGAGCGGCTCGTCACAAGTGTCAGCGTTCCTGCCTGGCGCGAGCGAGGCGGCTCTCAACACCGCGATGGCGCACGGAATGCGGATCAAGTTTCCGATGTTGCTGATGTCGTCGCATGATTTCGGTAATTGGGCCCAGTATTTGCCCCGGAACCCCGGCTTCATGTAGCCACGGCAAATACCGTCCCTTAAGACCCTTAGTTCTAGAGCATGATCGGTTCTGATTGAATCAGAACCGAAGCTCTAGATTATTGTTTTGACGCGTTTTCTTCACGCGAACCGGCATCCACTTCGTTCGAAAACGCTTTAAGAGCTATAATGTGGTCTCGACCAACCACGACCAGGGGCAACCTATTGACGAAAATCAGGATCGGTCTGGCCGGGTGCGGTTTCGTCTCGGAACTGCACATGTATGCTTACAGGCGTGTCTACGGCGTCGATGTCGAAGTCAAAGCCGTCGCGGCGCGCGGCGACCATGTTGTCGATTTTGCCGGTCGGCACCGGATACCGAGGGCCTACCGCAGCTTTCGCGATTTGATCGCCGACGGCGAACTGGAAGTTATCGACATCTGCACGCCACCCAATCTGCACGCCTCCATGATCGTCGAGGCGATGCAGGCCGGCAAGCATGTCATCTGCGAAAAGCCGTTCGCGGGCTATTTCGGGCGAGACGGCGACAGCGCCCCCATCGGCAAGCACGTGCCGAAGGCGCTGATGTATGAGCGCGTGCTGGAAGAAATGGACAAGACCTGCGCGACGATCAGGAAGACCGGCAAGCTCTTCATGTATGCGGAAGACTGGATCTATGCGCCCTCGGTGACCAAGACCGCTGAGATTCTGAAGGCCACCAAAGACAAGATCCTGTTCATGAAGGGAGAAGAGAGTCACAGCGGCTCGCATGCAGCGCATGCGGCGCAATGGGCGACGACCGGCGGCGGCTCGCTGATCCGGATGGGATGCCATCCACTTTCGGCGGTGCTCTATCTCAAGCAGGTCGAGGCGAAAGCACGGGGCGAAACAATCAGGGTTGCGAGCGTGACCTGCGACGTCGGCAATGTCGCGGCGTGCCTGCGGCCGGACGAGCGAGCCTTCATCAAGGCAAATCCGATCGACGTCGAGGATTGGGGCACGCTCACCGTCACCTTCTCCGATGGCACCAAGGCGACTGTATTCTCCGGCGACATGATCATGGGCGGCGTGCGCAACCTGATCGAAACTTATACGAGCGGAGGGTCGCTATTCGCCAATATCACGCCGAACACGCATATGATGAGCTATCATACGAACGAGGAGAAGCTCGCGAGCGTCTATATCACCGAAAAGGTCGATCGAAAGACCGGCTGGCAATATGTCTGCCTTGAGGAGGAATGGACCCGCGGCTACTTGCAGGAAATTCAGGACTTCATGGAGTGCGCCGCGACCGGGCGCCAACCGCTCTCCGACCTCGCACTGGCCTTTGAGACGATCAAGGTCAACTACGCTGGCTATTGGGCCGCCGAAGAGGGCCGTCGCGTGACGTTGTGAGTAGGGTCACAGCCCGAGGGCATGCCTTTTCGGATCATGCTTTAGCTTCATTCGCTGCAACGTGCCGACGATGCCCTGCGGCATGAAGATAACGCAGAGGACCAGCAGGATGCCGTAAATCGTGTTGGCGGCGCCGATGAAGTTGGTACCGAACCACACGCGCAACCCTTCGGTGAGCGCGAGCGTCAACAACGCACCGACACTCGGTCCTAACAGCGAATAGACCCCGCCCGCGATCGCCGCGAATACGATTTGCAGCGACACCGCGATGCCCGAAACGGTTTCGGGGTTGAGATACATCACATATTGTCCATAGATCGCCCCGCCGAGTGCGGTCAGTCCGGCACTGATGACCGTTACCCGCATCTTCTCGCGCATCACGTCGATCCCGACCGCTGCGGCTGCCTCCTCGTCTTCCGAGATCGCTTCGAGCGCCTCGCGGCTGATGCCGCGGTCGATCCAATGCCAGATCAACAGCCCGATCAACCAGAGCAGCACGGCGATGACGTAGAAGTAGCTCTTTTCTGGGAATTGCAGCGCGTACCACGAATGCCCGACCGCCTTCAGCGTGAAGCCCAGCGAGCCGCCCGTGATGTCGCGGGCAGCGACGAGCGAGAGCAGCACCACCTGGCTGAGCGCCAGCGTCACCAGTGCGAAATAGTGCCCGACAACCCTGCGGCGAAAGCAGGGATAACCGACGACGATGGCCAGTAAGACCGACGCGATAACGCTGAGCGGAATGCCGAGCCACGGCGTGACATCCCAATAGCTCCACAGCAGCGCCGGCACATAAGCCCCGACGCCCAAGAAAGCGCCGTGACCGAACGACACGAAGCCGAAACGGCCCATCAGCGACCACGCCGTATAGATGAATGCCAAGATCAAAATCTGGATCAAAAGGTGCAGGAAATAGGTCGGTGTGACCGCGGGTAGCGCGATGAGGATCGCGATGCCGACGCCTAAGAACACGCGGGTCACGCTCATGGCGCAAACAGCCCACGTGGCCGGATGAGCATTAAGACGATGAAAAACGTGAAAGCGAACACATAGGAGACTTCGGTGCTCGCGTAATAGCCGCCGATCGTGATGATCTGACTGATGACAAAGGACGCGATGAAGCCGCCGATCATGTTGCCGAGCCCGCCCAGCACGCAAATCATGAAAATCACGGGACCGAACGTGTTGCCGATAAAGGGATGCACGTCATATTGCAGCGCCAAGAGGCAGGCCGCGAGGCCCGCAAGCGCCCCGCCGATGGCCGACACCACAAGATAGACGCGGCGTTGATCGATCCCCATCAGGCCGACGATCTCACGGTCCTGCGCGATGGCGCGGATCGCAATGCCGACATAGGTCCGCTTGAGGAAGAAATAGAGCGCGATCGCCCCGACCAATCCGACCCCAAATGCGATCAGCCGGGCGAAGCTCACATACATGGTTGCGATTTCGAGGACCGGCAGGCGCACTCCGATATTGCGGAAGTCGGTCCCGAACAGCAGCGTTGCAAAGCTTTGCAGGAAAAACAGCAGGCCTCCGGTCGCCAGCAGCTGATTGAGCGGCGGCGAATCCAGGACCGGCGCGATGATCAGAAGGTGAACGAGGACGCCGAGGCCCGCCACGCCGACGATCGCGATAACGCAAGCAAGTGGCAGCGGTACGCCATATTGGGTATAAACAAAGTAGACCGCATACAGGCCGCACATGACGATGTCGGCATAGCAGATCCACACCACGTCGATGACGCCGAAGATCAGGTTCAATCCGAGTGCCAGCAGGGCGAGCACGCCGCCCAGCAGAACGCCGTTGATCATCGCTTCGAGAAAATAGATGTCCATTCACAGCCCCATATATGACTCGCGGATGAAGCTGTTGCCTTTCAGTTCGGCAGCGGTCCCTGAAAGTTTGATGGCGCCGACTTCAAGCAGATAGGCGCGATCGACCACATCGAGCACTTGCTGGACGTTTTGTTCGACGATCAGCACGGTGAGGCCCTCGGCGCGGATCTTGCTCACGAGGTCGAACACCTGGCTCACGACGAGCGGCGCAAGTCCGGCAGACGGTTCGTCCATCAGCAGCACCTTCGGTTTCGACATTAGCGCACGCGCGATCGCGCACATCTGCTGTTCGCCGCCCGACATCGTTCCGGCGAGCTGCCTGCGGCGATCCTTGAGCCGTGGAAACAGGTTGTAGACCCAGTCGAGCTGCTCGTGGAAACGTGCGCGGGCAGCCGGGATGAACGCTCCGATGCGCAGGTTTTCTTCCACCGACAGGCGCGGAAACAATCGCCGGTTCTCCGGCACGTGCGCAATACCCTGTTCGACCATGAGGTGCGCCGGCAGGCCGCCGATCGAGCGCTCTTCGAGCCTCATCGCCCCTTCGCGCATCGGGATAATGCCGGAAATGACCCGCATCAGCGTCGTCTTGCCTGCGCCATTCGGACCGATGACACCCACCGCCTCGCCGTGTGACACATCAAGGGAAACACCGAATAGCGCCTGAAACGATCCGTAGCCGGCGGAGACGGAAGCGAGCGAGAGCATGTGACTTAAGCCTGTGCCTTGCCGAGATAGACTTCGGTGACTTTGGGATCGACCGCTGCCTGTGCCGGCTTGCCTTCGAAGATCTTCTCGCCGTGATCGAGCACGATGACGCGATCCACGACCCGCATCAGCACGCCCATGATGTGCTCGACCCAGATGATCGTGATGCCGATGCGGCTGCGGATATCGCCGAGGAGGTCGGCGGCTCGCTCCATCTCGCCGCGATCCAGGCCGCCGAGACTTTCATCGGCGAGCAGGAGTTTTGGTCTGGTCGCGAGCGCGCGAGCCAACTCGAGTTTTTTGAGCGCGGCGGCGCCGAGTCCGTTCGTGCCCACGGACGGATCGAAAGGTAGACCCACCAGATCGAGCGCCTCCTCGGCGCGAAGGTGCGCCTCCGCGCGCGAAATCTTGCCTGCCTCGCCATAATAGGCGGCAAGGGTGACATTCTCGATCAGGGACAGCTTGCGGAATGGTCGCGGGATCTGGAACGTGCGCCCGATCCCCTGATGACAGATCGCGTGCGCGGAGAGGCCACCGATCTCCTTGCCATCGAAACGGATCGATCCGGAACTCGGGCGCAGATTGCCCGCGATCAGATTGAACGTCGTGCTCTTGCCCGAGCCGTTCGGGCCGATGAGGCCGAGAATTTCGCCCGCACGCACGTCGAAGGACACCTGGTTGACGGCCAGGAATCCTCCAAAGCGCTTGCAAAGGCCCTCGACGGCGAGCATCGCGCGTCTCAAGCGGCGTAGATAGACGATTTCGGCAGCGGGAAGACCGGGTCCTGCGTGCGGATATTGGTTGGCCAAACCACCGAGATATGTTCGCCGGCGTTTTGCATCACGACAGGCGTCGAGCGCTCGTTTTGACCGGAGAGCGGCGTATCTGGCGGAAAAAACTTCACGCCGTAGCCCTGGATCGTGCCGCCTGGCGCAATATCCACGTCGAGTGCCGCTTTGCGAATGGCCTCGGGATCGAACCCGCCGTACTTCTCCTTGGCGACGGGCAGGACGTTGTTGAGCAGAACCCAGGTCTGATTGAAGCCCATCGAACAGTGCGGCGGAACGTCGTTTGCGCCAGATTTCGCCTTGTAGCGCTCGACCATGGTCTTGATGAGATCGCCGAGGCCGGGAGCCAGTTTCGAGGGATCGAGCAGTTGCGCCGGCACCGGGTCGATATTGCAGAAGTTGTCGATGTCCTGGCCGAAGGTCGTGCGCAACTTGTCGAGTTGGCTGTAACCGGCGCCGGCGCCGAACAGCATCTTGAAACGAAGGCCGTTCTCTCGCCCCTGGCGCAGGAACAGGGTGATGTCGGGATTGTACCCGGCGTGCGAGATCACATCGGCGCCGGAGCGCTTGATCTTGGTCACCAACGTGGAGAGGTCGGGTGCGGCGGCGGAATAGCCCTCCTTGAGCACGACCTGGAGGCCAGCCTGCTTGGAATAGGCCTCGTCGGCGGCCGCAACGCCGACGCCGTAGGGTCCGTCCTCGTGAATCAGTGCGACCTTGACGTCCTTGGGCTCGATACCGAGCTTGGCCTTGGCGTGCTCGGTAATAAAGCTTGCGAAGGCCTGGCCGTACTGATCGGAGTGAATCTGCGCGCGGAAGACGTAATGCAGATTCTTGTCCTTGAACACGGCAGTCGCGACCGCGGTCGTGATCCAGAGAATCTTTTTCTGTTGCTCGACCTTGGCCGCGAGCGGGACCGCATGCGCGCTCGAATAAACGCCGTTGATGATGTCGACCTTCTCCTGATTGATCAGGCGTTCGACCTCATTGATCGCAACATCGGCCTTGCTTTGTGAATCGGCCTTGACCGGCTCGACCTTGTACTTGCCGCCGACGCCGCCCTTTTCATTGCAGAGATCGATTGCAATCTCCGCGCCGACCGCGGAGGCGACGGAGCCGCCCGCCGCAAAGGGACCGGACAAGTCGTAGATCAGTCCGATGCGTAGGGTCTCAGCTTCCGCCCGCGCGCGCGTCCAATCGAGGCTGAATGCGGCCGCGGCCGCAGCGGAAGTCTTCAGCAGCGTTCTGCGTGAAGTCGGCATGGCGTTCCCTCCGAAATCGTCGTTTCACGACTGATTTTTCTGCTTTTTGGCCAAGTATTTAGAGGATATGTCGGAATGTCAACACGAAGCGCGCCGATCGGTCCTGCTTTCCTCGGCGCGCGCGCTCGCCAAAATTGCTCGACGATATGCTCGACGTCTCGTGCATCAAGCACGGGCAACTGCGGATCGAAACGAAAAGTGTGGGGCTGCATTCGACGCTCGACCAGATCGTGCATCTTTTCGAGGCGA
>WNGJ01001108.1_pt1 | contig 49703 bp, 38 predicted proteins | sample 5400611 | NCBI WGS metagenome assembly WNGJ01 (sample SAMN13153375, study PRJNA577476) | soil metagenome | isolation source: 40 cm soil or saprolite under Garry oak tree replicate 1 | place: USA:California | collected 2016-06-15 | reverse complement strand
GTCTTGGCGAACTCCCCCACGATTTTCGGGTGAGGTGGCCACGATGGCGGGAATCGGCGAGAGACTCTGGGAGATCGGGAAGTCGCCACCGGAGCACCTCGGGCTGCTCGTCTTCGGCCTCGTCGCGTTGCTGACCGGACTCATCAGCGTCTCCATGCTGGCCGTCGCGGGCGGCGGGGGTGCGGGCACGGCGATCTCGATGGCGGCCCTGGCCCTGATTGGCATCGGCGGGTTCTTCGTGACGTTGGCCCTGTTCCTCGGGGCCTACACGGCGGAGGGCGACTCGTGGACGACGACCGTCTGGCGAATAGCGCAGCTGCTCGCCGCGGTCTTGGTCCTGATCTTCATCTTCTGAGATTCGGGGACCCAACACATCGGGGCGGCGTCGATCACGCCGCCTCGTCACGCCTTTGACTCCGTGATGAGCGGGATCGTCACGACGCTTCCGCGACGCTCACGGAGAGGATCGGCGGCAGGAAGTCCGCGAGCATCTTCCACGACTCCCCTTCGTCCCGGCTCGCGAACAGTTGGCCCGTGTTCGTGCCGACGTAGACGCCGAGCGGGTCCTCCGCATCGACGCTCATCCCCTCCCGGAGGACGCCCAAATACGCGCTCGGTCCCGGCAGGCCCTTCGTGAGCCGCCGCCATGTCTTCCCGCTGTTCGAGGTCTTCCACACCGCCATCTGTCCTTTCGGGAAGACGCGGTTCTCCGCCCCGACGAGCGGCGCGACGAACGCGGTGTGCTTCGTGTGCGGGTGCGCTGCGATCGGGAAGCCGAAATCCGACGGAAGGCCCTTCGAGACCTCCGTCCAGGCGCCGCCCTGCGGGCCGCGGTGGTACATCCCGCAGTGGTTCTGCTGGAAGATCGCCCCGTCCCCGGAGGCGTCCCACGCGAGCTTGTGCACGCACTGCCCCCACTCCGGGTAGCGGTTCGGCATGAACTCCACGCGGACGTTCTTGTTCTCCGTCGTCCAGGACTTCCCGCCATCGCGGGTCTCGAACGCTCCGACCGCACTGATGCCGATCATCAGGTGCTTGGGATTCCGCGGGTCGACGAGGACGGAATGCAGGCACAGTCCTCCGTTCCCGGGCTGCCACTCCTTCCGGGTCGGATGGTAATTCAGGGTGTCGAAGTCGTCCCACGAGTCGCCGCCGTCGTCGCTGCGGAATAGGGAGGCGGGTTCCGCGCCCGCGTAAATCGTCTCGGGCGAGTCAACGGGCCCCGGCTCAATGTGCCAGATGCGGGTCACCGCAAGGCCGGAGCCTTCTTTGAACTTCGGCGACGCGGCCGTCGGCTTCACGTTCTCGCCCGCTCGGCCCCGGTAGACGCTGGGCCCCCACGGTTCGTTCGTGTGTGGTGCCGCGCCGTACACCGTGCGACCGTCGCGCGGATCGAGGATCATGTGGTACACCGCCATCCCCGTCATGACAGGGCCCTCGACGGACCATTTCCTCCGGTCCAGAGAATGGAACAGGAATCCGCCTTTCTTCGTCCCCACCGCGACGACCACGCTGCCCTTCTTGATCCGCGCCACGTCAACCACCTGCAACGCTCGGGAGGATATGGACCACGTCCCCGCGTCGGAGCCGCGCCTCGGGGAGCGACGACCACAGGAGGTCCTCGTTCACAAAGATGTTCACGTACTGCCGCCGCTGCCCCGCCTCGTCGACGACGCGGTCCCGGATCCCCGGGAACGTCCGGTCGAGCGCCCGAAGGAGCGAGGCGACGTCGTCGGCCTCGAGGACGACCTCATCCTGTCCGTCCGTGTACGAACGGAGCGCGGGCGGGATCCGGACGGTGACCCCGGTCCGGGCGATCTCGTCGGATGAGGCTCGAGTGGCCACGACCTTCCCCCATCCGCATCGGCGCCGGGATGAAAAGCCTTTGGCTGCCCTCGGCGAATCCGAGCGGACGGAGAAGGGTTATGCGCCGGAGCCCGTTCCCCGGAGCCGATGGACTCCCAGGAGATCTTGGATCTCTCGCTCGCCCTCGCGAAACAGTCGGAGGTGCCTGCCGACACGACGATCAACGTCGCCGCGAAGGACGTCCGAAAGGTCCTGATCGGCATCGATGTGGAGGCCGCCGACCTCCTCGTGGCGAAGGAGAAAGGGTATGACCTCGTGATCGCGCACCATCCGACGGGCGGGTCCGCGATCCTCGAGTTCCCAAAGGTCCTTACGAAGCACGCCGACATCCTCGTTCGCCACGGCGTGCCGAAAGCCGCCGCGGACGCGGCGGTCCGCGAGATGCAAGAGGAGCGCGAGCCGCAGGTCCACGCGGAGAACTACGACCGCCTTCCGTCGATCGCGCGGATGATTGGCATCGGGCTCATGTGCATCCACAATCCGTGCGACGAGATCGGTCGGCGCGTGATGGACGAGACGCTGCGCGCCCAACTCCCGCCGAATCCCCGGGTGCGCGACGCGATCGACGTGCTCTCGGCGATCCCGGAGTTCCAGTCCGCCCGCACGCGGATCGTCCTGCGCATGGGGAAACTCGAGAATCCGCTAGGGGCATGGGCGGTCCACCACGGCGCGGGCACGAACGGCGGCGTCCCCGTCGCCCGCGCGGCGTACGACAACCGAATCGACACGGTTTTCTACATCCACATCAATGCCGGGGCCCTCCAGCGGTTGTGGGAGCGGTACGGTCGCGAGGGTTCGAAGAACCTCGTGGTCACTGGCCACGTCGCCTCGGACAGCATCGGCATCAACGCGCTCGTCCGCGAAATGCGCGCGCGAGGTCTGCGCGTCGATACCTACAGTGGAATTGTTGATGTCTAGGCGCTATTATTATTATCTACGCCGATAAAATTCAATGGTAAACCTTAACTAGCCTCGGCCAGTTCCGGACCGAAGGGTTCCCCCTTGCCGTTTGAGATCGCCGTGGTGAGCAACACGCCCCTCACTCCGCTCAAGGACATCGACGACGTCGCGCTCCTCTTCCTCACGCAGATCGGATACATCCCGAAAGGCTACGATCCGAAGACGGACGCGACGAGCGTCCGCGAGTCCGTGCCGTACCGGCTGTTCGTCGAATGCCTCCTGGGCCGGATGGACAAGGGGTGGACCGTCGAGCAGCTCGCGGCGAAGCTCAAGACCACGAAGGCGACGATCTACCGGCACATCAACAAGCTGAAGGAGATGGACCTCCTCGATGAGGTGAATGTGAGCGAGCGGGGGGCCGTCCGAAAGGGCTATCGCGTCCGGTACGGGAACCTCTCGAAGGCATGGAACTTCGTCGAGTCGAATGTCGAGATCGCCATGGAGAATTACCGCAAGACGGTCGATCATCTCGAGAAGCTCGCGGAGCAACGGAGGTAGACGATGCCGCAAGATGTCATCGCACTGACGAAGGGATCGAGGTACCGCATCGAGTCCATGGAGACGCGGGAACGCACGAAGGTCACGAAAGGAATCTTCCGCGGGTACGCGACGATCGGCACGGACGATGCGATCGTGGTCGAGCTGGACGAGAGCCACCAGGAGATGAAGGGGAAACTGCGGCTGATCCCGCTGCACGTCATCCTGGCGGTGGACGTGATGGAGCAGGTTCCCGGCGAGACGACGCCCAAGGGAGAGAAGACCGGCACGATGTACGGCTGATGCCGGCCGAGAGGACAAGATTCATCCCCTCTTTCGGAATACGACCGGCGTGGGTTCCGCACGGGTGGGCCTCGGAGGCGTCCGGGCCCCGCGAGCCTGGCTCGGCCTCGCGTTCCTCGGCGTGTGGCTGTACTTCCTCTCGCAGCTTTCGCAGCTCTACCGAGAAGCCTTCGCGACCGCCGCGGGAATCTCGGTGCCCGACGCGACGGATGTGCTCCGGCTGACTTCGAACCTCGGCCAGATCCTCTTCCTCGCCGGCGTCGGGGCGGCGCTGTGGCGCGCGAACCTCGCCGCGGGCCTCTCCTCCTCGGGCGTGAGCGGCCTCGTGATCGCGTCCGCGGGCGTCGGCGTCTTGGTCCTCTTCGAGGTCGTGTTGTTCCTCGCGTCGTTCGGCCTGACGGGCCCGGTCGCCGCGCTCGGCGACGCGTACGCGGTCGGCAGCATCATGGGGGTCGCCCTCGGCCTCGGCGGGATCGCCTACCTGGGCGTCGGCCTCTCTCAAGCGTTCGGGCTGTTCGGCCGCCGGGAGGACGAGGCGGCGCCGCGAACGCCGGAGAAGATGAACTGATCCACGGGAGAGGGACCGCTCGATGCTCGCGCCGCCGCCGGAATCCGCGTTCCTCGACGCGTTGATCGGCGAACTCCGCGGGCGGACGCCGTCGTCGAAAGACGAGTTGCAACGGCTGAAACTTCGTCTCGCGCGAACCCACGGCCTCACGGGCCTGCCCAACGACGCCTCGATCCTCGCGGCGATCCCGCGCGAGATGCGCGAGGAGCTCCGGGACGTCCTTCGGGTGAAGCCGGCCCGGACCGCGAGCGGCGTGGCGGTGGTCACCGTCATGACGGCGCCGCATGCGTGCCCCCACGGCGTCTGCACGTACTGTCCCGGCGGCCCGCGATTCGGGACCCCTCAATCGTACCTGGGCACGGAGCCGGCGGCGAGGCGCGCGGCCGAGTACCGCTACGATCCTTGCGCGCAGACCGTCGCGCGCCTCCGGTCCCTCCGAGCGAACGGGCACGACACGGACAAGGTGGACCTGATCGTGATCGGCGGCACGTTCACCGCCCTCGAGACCGCGTATCAAGAGTGGTTCGCGAAGGGGTGCCTCGACGGGATGAACGGATTCGTGGCGGGATCCCTCGAGGAGGCGCAGACCGCGAACGAGAGCGCCGGCGTGCGGTGCATCGGGCTCACGATCGAGACGAAACCGGACTGCTTCCTCGGCGCGGAAGTGGAGGCGTCCGTGCGCCTCGGGACGACCCGCGTCGAGCTGGGGATCCAGTCGACCCACGACGATGTCCTCGAGCGGGTCCACCGCGGCCATACGGATGCGGACAGCCGGTCGGCGATGGCGCGTGCGAAAGACGCGGGCCTCAAGATCGGCGCGCACATGATGCCCGGTCTTCCCGGGTCCGACGTGGACCGCGACTTCGAATCGTTCCGCGTCCTCTTCGACGATTCGGCGTACCGGCCGGACTTCCTGAAGATCTATCCGACGCTCGTCCTTCCGGGCACGGCACTGTACGGCCTCTGGAAATCCGGTCGCTACGCGCCCCTGCGAACGACGGAGGCGGTCGAGCTAGTCGCCCGGATCAAGGCGATCGTGCCTCGGTGGTGCCGCATCCAGCGCGTGCAGCGGGAGATCGGCGCGGCCGACATCGAGGACGGTGCGAAGAGGGGCGACCTTCGTGTCCTCGCGAACGAGCGACTCCGGCGTGTCGGCCTACGTTGTCGGTGCATCCGCTGTCGCGAAGTCGGACTTCGAGCGATCCTCCCGCGACCCGAGGACCTCTCCCTCCTCCGCGACGAGTACGAGTCGTCGGGCGGCACGGAGGTGTTCCTGAGCATCGAGGATTCGAAGCTCGATGTGCTCGTCGCATACGCGCGGATGCGGGTGGACCGCGCAGGAGCCACCGTGCGCGAACTGAAGGTGTTCGGTCGCGTCGTGCCCATCCACGCGGAGGCGAGAGGGCGGTGGCAGCACCGGGGGTTCGGCAAGCGCCTCATGGCGGAGGCCGAGCGGATCGCCCGCGAGGAGTTTCGCGTCCGGAGCGTCCGTGTGACCGCGGGCGTCGGAGTGCGGGGCTACTATCGGTCGATCGGCTACAATCGCGACGGCCCATACATGTCGCGGGTCCTCTGATCAGGACACTTCCTTGATCCAGCCGAGGCGCTTGAGTTTGCTCGCCTCGACGTCGTCCGCATTGCGGAACGACGATTCCGCCTCGGCGAGGCAGTCGACCGCGAGCCGCAGTCCTTCGCGCGTCGGCGCCTTGACGTCGACTCCGGCTCGCGTGATCTGCTGCCGGACGATGGGCATCGCCGCCTCTTGGCCGCCCATGACGTCGCAGAAGTCCATGATGATCGCGTCGGCCACAGTGATGTATTCGTTCGTGACCCCGTCGACCGCGATCCCCTTCGCCCTCTTCCCGCCCGAGTCCGAGATGACCGACTTCGCGAGCGCGAGGAATCCCGCTTCCACGTTCTCCCCGGTCTTCGCGGAGCTCAAGAAGCCTTTCACGTCGAGCGCGTCCTTCAGCTCGTCGAGTTCCTCCTGCGCGGCCCGGCGGGAGGCGACGAGGTCCACCTTGTTTCCGACGACGACGATCGGGATCGCGTCCGTGATGTCGAGAAGATGGGGGATCCAGTAGTCTTGGAGGCTCTCCGCCGTTTCCGGTCGAGAGACATCGTAGATGAGGAGGGCGCCTTTCGCTCCCTGGAAGGAGCTGTCCTGGATGCCCTTGTACCCTTTCTGCCCGAGGACGTCCCAGATCATGAAGGTCAGGTCTGTCGCGCCGCTCGGGGACTCCAGCCGGAGGTCCTTCTTCGTGACCTTCGTGCCGATCGTCGTGATGTAGTCGTCCGAAAACTTGTCGACGACGAAGCGTCGGATCATGCTCGTCTTGCCGACTGCGCCGTCGCCGAGGAGGAGAACCTTACGCTTGACGTGGTCATCAACCATGGCGACGCCTTCCCATGCGAGGGCCGCGCTTATAACGCTTGCTGGCTCAATGTCAGCGCTGCGAATACGCGGCTCAGTTCGGGTGCAACCGGAGGCGGGGCCGGATGAACCGCTGCGCGATTGCGTCGGCCTGGGGGAGGAGCGCGACGTTGCCGTCCCACTTCGCGAGGGTGTCTGCGTGCGACCGCTCGAACTCCCACACCGCGAGCTGCAGCTTCCGGGGGAGCCCGTTCACGTAGCGGCCTTCGATCACCGCCGCAAGGACCGTATGCTCGCCTCGGACCATGATGACCTGTCGCTGCCCGAACCGGAGTTGCTCGAGCGTCCCGCGACGATCGTCGAACGAGTCGCGCACGAACTCTTGGAGGATGATCAGCATGCCGCTCATGATGTCGCTGTCATGCACGATGCCTTGCTTGCGCGACCAGTGGCGGATCAGCATGCCGCTGTCGTGCATCAGGTACAACTCCTCGAGTCGCGCCCGACGCATCGCGTACAGCCCGATCCCGAGGACGCCTGCACCACCGAGGCCCGCCGCCGCGGCCGCGCCGATGTTCAGGGAAGGCTGAGGCGCGGCGTAGTGGACGGCGAAGGTGAGCGACCGGTCGATTGTCCGCGCTTGCGCGCCGTCCGCGTCGGTGTACACGACGTGCACGTTGACCGTCGTGAATACCGGCGTCGTCGAGCTCGGTGCAAGCTGCGTCGTGACGTTGAACCACTGATCCCCCTTCGCGTCGTCGAGATGGCCGACGTACTGCGAGGAAGTCTGGCACCCCGAAGCGTCGCACATCAGCTCGGGGCCAAAGTTTGCGGTGATGTCGATCGTCTTCGCCATCGTCTGATTATTGGTCGAGGAGTATGGCGAGTCGAGCCAAAAGATGAAGTCGACCCGTGGTGCTTCTCGATCGACGATGATGACGGCGAGCTGATAGAACGACCGCGGAAGCGCGGCGTTCGCGCTGCCTGCGGCGATCAGAAATGCGAAGAGCACCAGGGCCGCGCTGAAGATGACTCGCGATACGTGTGTGTGGCCCGATTGCACCGGTTGGCGCCCCCCCAACCTGCTGTCCGCATGGCGGACTGACTGATACGGCGGCAATCATTCGTCAAGGGTCTATTGAATGTTCCGATGTTTGTTGCACGGACCGAACTGCTCGCGAAATACTGATTATCACCAAGCAAATCACGGTCGGAGAAGGCGTTCGGCGTCGTGAGGACGCAGGAAGCGGGCGACGCCTGCCCCCTCGGATGGGGATCGGTGGCGCATGCGGGCCCATGCCGCTGGCAGGCCGAGATACAACGCCGCCGATCGGACCGTGTCGTGCGAAATCCCGCCACCCATGACATGGAGCAGGGGGAGCCGAACTCCCGCGGATTCCGCGGCCCGACTCACCTCGACCGAATGGCGTACCCCTCGGAGCCCGGCGAGGACACTCGTCCCGGTAGCGCGTGAGAGGACCGCGCGGAGCGGGACGAGATCGCTCCTCTGGGCGACCGTCAGACCCGGAAAGTCCGTCGCGAGTCCTGCCGCGATCGTCCGGACTTGCACAGGGTCGAGCGGGACCACCTCGACCCGATACTCGAACGAGTCCTTCGCCCTCTTGGCGGCCGCGAGGTCGGCGGATCCCTCGACGCCCGCGACGAGGCATCGGAGGTCGGAGTGTTTTCGCGCGACCATCGCCAAGAGCAAGCTGGCCAGCCCTCCCGAGAAGGCGAGGACCGGTCGCTGCTGATCGTCGATCGCGATGTCGACCGCCCTCTCGACGTCCCGCACGAACGCCTCGATGCGGCGCGGCGGTCCCATGGTCTCACGGGACGACGGACGTATCGCCGGAGAGGAGCTTCGCGATCGTGTCCGCGAGCTCGGGCTCGGGCACGCGGATTTGCTTCTGAGAATCTCGCTCGCGGACCGTGACGCCCTTTCCTTCGAGGCTCTCGTGGTCCACCGTCACCGAGAACGGCGTCCCGATCTCGTCCATGCGTGCATACCTCCGCCCAATGGAGCCCGAGTCATCATAGAACGCCGTGAAGCGTTTCCGGAGGCTCGCGAAGATCGACTCGGCCCGCTCCGGGATTCCGGCCTTGTTCACGAGCGGGAAGACAGCGACCGTCACGGGCGCGAGCCGCGGGGGGAGCCGGAGCACGAGTCGGTCCCCCTTGGCAAACGCGAGGTCGAGGAGGGCCCACACGTTCCGGTCGACGCCGAACGATAGCTCGAGGACATGCGGGACCAGCTTCGATGCGCCGAACGTCACGGCTTGCTTGGTGTGGGAGCCCGCTTCATGGCCTTTCAGGTCGTGGTCCGTGCGGTAGTGGACGCCGCCGACCTCGCGGAAGCCGCCCAGGCTTTCCTGCCGGATCTGGATGTCGAAATGGATTTTGTTGTAGAAGGCCCGCTCCCTTTCATCGAGTTCCGCGAACCGGAACGCGTCCCGCGGGACCCGGAGGGCGGAGAGGTAGAATCGCTGGACGGCGAGAAGGTGGTAGACGTACCAGGGCGGCAGGCCCCGCTCGACGACGGCTTCGGCCGCGATCTCGTGCGCGGTCGGCTCGTTCTTCTCCGCGGCCCAGGCGATGCGGATGCGCTCCCCGGCCGAGGCGTCGAGAGGCACGAGGTCCGCGAACGTCGCGGGATCGAAGAAGATCTGCAGTTCTGCCTGGAGGAATTCCCGCATCCGAAAGGTCCCTTGCCGGGGGCTGATTTCGTTGCGATACGCCCGGCCGACGATCGCGAGCCCCATCGGGAGCTTGCGCCGGAGGGCTTCGAATTCTCTCTTGAAGTTCAGATACACGCCCTGCGCGGTCTCCGGCCGGAGATATGCGCGGTCCTTCGCGGTCGGCCCGATTCCCAGCGGAAACATCATGTTGAACTCCCGCGCCGGGCCGAGTTCTCCCTTGCAGTTCGGGCAGCGGATCTTCAGATCACGGATGCGGGCGTCGATCTCCGCGGGCGTGAGGCCCTCCTGCTCCGCGTGGGTCGCGGCTTCGAGGAGATGGTCGCCTCGGTACGATTCGCCGCACCGCGTGCACGTCACGAGGACGTCGGTGAAATGGTCCACATGGCCGGACGCCTTCAGCGCGGCCTCCGGCAGGATCGTTGTCGTGTCGATCAGATAGTAGTTGTCGCTCAGGCCGAGGAACGTCTCGGTCCAGAGGTCCTCCCAGCGCCGCCGCAGGAGGACGCCATTGTGGCCGTAGTCGTAGAAGCCCCCGAAGCCCCCGTACAATTCGACCGCGGGCCAGAGGAAACCGCGACGGACGGACAACGACATCACCTCGTCGTACGAGGCCATCGCCGCCGGAAGGGGAGGCGTCGGGATAAAGCATGGGGGTAATTCCTGGCGCCGCTCCGAATTCACCGTGGGGTTGGCCATCAGAGACGGTCGCGGGGCCGACTGACTTTCCTCGGCGTCGATTCATTGCCGCTCGCCCAAACGCGTCCGCCGGACACGACGAGACGGACATCGCTCGCGGCGGCCCGGACGAGCGACGCAAAGCCGTTCGAACCACCCGGGGCATCGAGGACGACGAGATCGGCGCGCTCTCCCACCCGAATCGCGGACGCGGCGTCGGGGTCCGCGAGACGACGTCCGCGCAGGGCCATCTCCACGATGTCGCGGGCGCTCATGTCGCCTTTCAGCCGCGCGATCCGATACGCGAACTCGATCTCCCGCAGCATCGATGGCACGTTGATCATCGCGTTGTCCGTTCCGAGGAGGAGCTCGACCCCGGCCCGTTGCATCCGCGGGATATCCGGGGTCATCCCAAAGAACGCATTTGACCGCGGGCACACGACGATTGGCACGCCGGCATCCGCGCATCGCGCGAGGTCTGCGTCCGTCGCCTGCACCATGTGGACGAGGAATGCCGGTTTCAAGTCGAGAACTCGATCGATGTCCTCCCGGATTCGCTCCGAGCAGTGGATCGCGAAGATCTTCTTCGCGCGGCGCACGTCCGCCGCGAGTTTCTCGATTGATTCGGTGGGCCAGTCCACGAAGGAACTCAGTGCGATTCCGTCCGACGCGCGGAGGATCGCCTCGACCTCGCGGCGCTCGTAGGTGATCCCGGTGGGCCGACCGAGGGCGACCCCGCGAAGCGGGAGCGCCGCGACGGAGGCGTAGAGGAGCTTCAGGCCTTTGAGCCCGCCCTCGCGGAAGTCGGAGAATCCGGTCGTCCCGGTGCGGAGCATCGTGGTCATGGCGCGCCGCATCGCCGCGATGACGGCCGCGTCCTTCGCTTTCGCGAGGACGCGGTGCTTCAGTCCGTGCGGTGGAGCGACGAGTTCCTCGATCGTCCCCTTGAGTTCCTGCGTGACGACGGCATCGCCCAGATGCGTGTGCGCGTTCCAGAGACCTGGGATGACCAGTCCGCGAGCGATCGCGGGTCCTGTGCGGCGGGGCCCGACCTCCACGATGACGCCGTCGTCCCAGCCGATCGTCCCCTCCCGAAACCGGCGCCCGTCATAGAACGATCCGGCGACACGCTCCACGGCCGCGCGATGCGCCGTCCTTCCTTAAAACGTTGGCCGCGGCGGCGGAAGACCTCGGAATGTTTATGGCGTAGGACCTTTTTCTCGCGACTTGCGCCGCCGTAGCTCAGCCCGGCAGAGCGGCAGTTTCGTATGTGCAGGCGAAGACGCCCGCGCCGAAGGAACTGCAGGTCGGGGGATCGAAGCCCTCCGGCGGCTCCCTCCGCGTCGCGCGCGTCCGATTTGACGATGGCATCCTGTCGACGTCTTTTGCATGTTTTGCGCGAGGCGGGCAATTACTATCTCAATCGGAATCGGACGCTATCAGTCCCGAGAACCGAATCGGAATTTCAGTCGACGATACTACGTTCACGAAAGGTATTTTACGGGACTCGGCCTTCGCCGCCCGGTGGCCCGGAGGAGGCTGCGCATGCGTTACACGTTGGTAATATTGGTGGTGGCGATCTCAATCTCGGTACTCGCATCATCGGCGAGCGCGGGGAAACCGACCGCGGCCGGATCCGCGACGATTTCCTTCACGACGAATGTCTTGCTCCAAGATAACGGGAGCAGCGAGCCGGCTGTCGCGATAGGCCTCGATGGGACCGTGGTTTACACTGCTCTCTCCTGGAGGCTGTTCCAGACGAACGTATGGAAGGCCCCATTCGGCAGCGCGCCGGTCTTCCAGGGCGCACCCGATGCGCACATCGACGGCGCGGTTGGCGGCGAGGATGCGGACGTCGATTTCGGTTCCACCGGTACGTTGCACTTCAGCACGCTGATGGCGATCTTCAACCCACCGTCGACGGCCGCGAAACTCGGAGTCTCCGCAATTACTTGCCCTAACGCCGACACCTCGAACAACTTCGCGAACTGCAAGGCCCAGCTCATCGATACGAACCAGGCGGACCGCCAGTGGGTGACGTCCGACGGACCGACCGTGTACATCTCGTACCACGACAGCGGTTCGAGCACCCTCATCCATGTGCAACGTTCCGATGACGACGGATTTACATGGCGTTCCGTCGCGAGCCCGATTCCGGGCCAGGATGGCCTCACGGGCATGTCGACGTTCAATAACGACCAAGGTCCGATAGTCGCGGATCCCACGACCCACTCCGTTTTCGCGATTTACGCGGCGGGCCAGGGCGGTCTCCAAAAAGGGACCAACGCGAACTTCAACAACATCGTTGTGTCCCGGAGTACCGACGGCGGATTGACCTGGCACCCGGCTCTCGTCTATCATGCTGCTGTCAACACGGCACTGAACAACGTCTTCCCCGCCCTCGCGGTCGATCCGTCGAACGGCAAGCTGTACGCGTCGTGGTCGGACGCCCACACGACATCCTTCGCCGTGTCATCGGATCACGGGGCGACGTGGAGCACGGCGGTGTCGGTGAATTCCGGCGACGCGGTGACGGCCGTGTTCCCATGGGTGGCCGCGTACAACGGCAAGGTCGACCTCGTATACTACGGCACGACCGCCTCGAGCAAGGACGATGCGAGTGCGGTCTGGGACACGTACCTCGCGCAAACGACGGACGATGGCGCTTCGTTCACCCAGGTCAAAGTGTCTGACCGTCCGAACCATGTGGGCGTGATCTGCACCTTCGGCACGGGCTGTGCTCGCGGCACCCGAAACCTCCTCGATCTGTTCGAGGTCGCGATCGATCCGCAGAATGGGAAAGCGGTGGTGATCTTCGTCGACGACACCCTCACAACATACACTCGATCGGACGGGACCGTCGCGCCTTTGCCGCAGGTCATCGTCGCACAAGAGGCGTGAACGGTACCGGTTCCGCAGGTGGAACCCCTTTACCCTTTTCCCGGGATCCGAGGGAAACGCGCGGAGGAGGAACCATGCACCGAAGGACGTGGACGTCAGTGGGTGTCGGCTTACTTGCGATCGTCGTCGCAGCGATCTTGATCGCGCCAAACGCCGGCGTACTCCGTTTCGATGCGTCGCGCCTTCCTCCCTTCGTGCTCGATCCGGCGACGCGACTCCTGGAGATGATGGACGCGGGAACCGCCGCCGGTCCGGCTCTCGTCGCGAGCGCGTCGGTCCTGCGAGTGGGACCGAACGTGCAGGTGTTCGACAACCGCCGGCCGCAGAATGAGATCGCCGCCGCCGCGAACCCCGCCGATGCGAGGAACCTGCTGATCGGCTCGAACGACTACCGCATCCGCGGGACCGTCTGGGCCGGCGTATACACGTCGACCGACGCCGCGCGCTCATGGACGGCACAGCTCGTGCCGGGTTATCCCGGCGGCCCGGAGGGCACGCTGAGCGAGTTCCAGGCGGGCGGAGATCCAATCGTCGGGTTCGCGTCCGACGGGACGGCGTATGCGGGCGGGATCTTCTTCAAGGCGTCGGGTTCGGGGGGCGGCGTGAAGGACGTCACGATCGCGCTCTCGCGCTCGGACGACGGCGGCGTCACATGGAACGACGCGGTGATCGTCGCGCCCGGGAAGGGCAACAGCCCGTTCAACGACCATCCCCAGATGGCGGTGGACTCGACGGGAGGCCCGTTCGATGGGCACGTGTACATCTCTTGGACCCGGTTCGGCGGCGAGGGCCAGATCGACATCTACGTGGCGGCCTCGGCCGACCGGGGCGCGACGTGGTCCGCGACGAAAGTCAGCGGTCCGATCCCGCACGGAGACGCCGAGGGCTTCTACCAAGATTCGATGGTGGCGATCGGGCCGGGCGGGATCGCTTACATCGTCTGGGACGAGTGGTTCCACGACAACGGGAACGTCCCGCGGACGAAGATCTGGATGACCTCCTCGACCGACGGTGGTGCGACATTCGCGCCGTCCTGGATCGTGGACGCGGATGTGATCCCGATTCATCTGCCGAACGCGTCGTATCGACACGACTCCTACCCGACGGCCGCGGTCGACACGTCGGGCGGCGCCCACGACGGTCGGATCTACCTCGCGTGGTCGGACGACCGCAACGGGGACGCGGACATCCTCCTGAAGTCGTCGGACGATGGCGGCGCGTCGTGGTCTTCCATCGTTCGCGTGAACGACGACGCCGGGACAGCGGGGCAGTTCATGGAGTGGATCGTCGTCGGACCGGACGGTCGCGTCGATGTCTCGTTCTACGATCGGCGGGACGACCCGAACGATTACCTGCTGAACGAATACATGGCCCGATCGACGGACGGCGGGTCGAGTTTCGTCAACGTCCGCGTGAGCAACGTCTCCTCTGACCCGGCCGTCTGGCCGACATTCATCGGGGACTACAACCAGATCGCCGCCACGAGCCGCGCGTCGTATCCGGCCTGGTCCGATTTCCGGAACGGAGTCCCCGGCAACTTCAACCAGGACGCGTACACCGCCGCGGTCTTCGTCTGAGGTCGGAAGCACGCAGACCGCGCGCTCGTCGTTGCCCGAGGCACTTCGGGTCGCTCAGATCTGGACGAGCCGCAGGATGTGCTCCTCGACGCCCTTGAATTCTTCCGTGCGGCCGGACCACGATTCGAGGACGGATTCGAACGCCGACTCGATCGTGCCGAGGACATCCTTCATGCGCGCCTCGAGCCCCTTCGTGTGGGAACCTCGGGTGAACACGACGAGGATCGAATGCTGCCCGTGCACCATCCGGATGCGGTAATCGCCGTACTTCAACTCCTGCAACGAGCCGTTCTTCGACCGGAGGGCATCCGCGACGAAATTCCGGACGGCCATGAGCATTCCGCTCGCGATGTCCGAATCCACGTCGGGGCGCAGGGTGGTCGAGTAGTGACAGATCAGGATGCCGCTGTTGTGGAGCAAGAAGACGTCGTCGATCGACGACCGGCGGTGCGGCAGCACGTCCATGTAGCCGAGGAGCAGGAACAGGAGGAAGAGCGCCGTCAGGACCGCGATCCACAGGAGGAGGACCTCGAGGCCACCGGATGCGCCCGTGACCGTCGCGGTGAAGGAAGCGGCGCTTGAACCGCCTGCGAAGAGAGGCCCATCGGAGCGCGCGTAGTCGAGGTTCAGGCGAGCGACGACGCTATCTCCGTCTACGAGGCGTGCAGTCCCCTCGATGCGGATGCCGAACTGTCTCACTCCCGGTGAAACCCCGTCGAAGACCCACGCGTACGTCGTCCCGTTCGTCGTGGCCCACGGGATCGACGAGTTCACGAGGAGCGTCTTCGCGGGGAGCGTGAAGTTCAGCCACACGCGCTCCGCGCCCTCGTTGCCGGTGTTGTTCCAGCCCAACGTGAGGTCGACGGTCTGGCCCGGACTCACGGTCGTCGCGGAGGCGCCGAATACGAGGACGAACCGGGGGGTGATGACGCGCGCGGAGGCGAGCGCCGAAGACGAGCGCAGTCCCGTGCCGGTCGCGTTCGCGACGTCGAGCATCGCGCCGACGTCCACCGGGACGGATGGCGGAGCGTCCGCCAAGACCCGGAGCCTCAGCGTGATCGCGAAGGGGCCCGGGGTGGCATTCCGCACGACGTACCGGAGGAAGCCGCCGCTCAAGGTCCCGGCGATGGGCTGGGAATCCTCGAGGTTCGCCCACGCAGGGAGAGTGGCGTTCAACCAAAGCCAGGAGGCGGTGTCGTCGCCGGTGTTGTTCAGATACAGGATGACATGGAATGCGTCCCCGGGCCGAGGAGTCGCCCTGTCGGTGGCGGCCGCCACGAGGATGCTCGGGCCGTGGATCGTGGCCTCGGACTTCTCGGAGAGCGCCCCGAACGAATGGCCGGCCCCATCCGTGTAGGCGAGGTCCATCCGGAACTCGAGGCGGTCTCCGGGTTGCGCGGCCGAATCCGCGCGGACCGTCACGTTGAACACGTACGCGAGTCCGCTCACGTTGTCGAAACGCCAGGAGAGGGGACCGAGCACCGCGGCGCCAGACATGGCCGCATCGTCCCCGACCACCGCGAGGTTCGCGCTGACGGAAGCGTTGAACCACAATGCGCGCGCGACGCCCGAGCCGACGTTGAAGAAGGAGATGGTGAAGTTGAACGCGTCGCCCGGCGAGACGTGCAACGGCACGGCCGTCGCTCCAGCGCGGATCACCGGCACGACCACGGTCACGGTCGCGGAATCGGACGTGGTCGCCTGCAACTCGCCCGCCGAGTCCGTGTAATTCAGATACGCGCGGCCATGCAGCGTCTGCCCGTCGTAGTACGATGGGCCGGAATCCACGACGGTCCGGACGGTCATGTGATGCGGACCCACCGCGACTCCGTTGAAGTTCCAGGTGAGGGGCGCGACCTGGACGCCGCCTTCATTCGCGGCGTCGTCCCCCTGGTAGACCAGACCGGCGTCGAGGGACATCTCGATCCGGGCCGTTGCGGCGGGCTCGTTCCCGCTGTTGTTGAAGTACACGTCCAGCGGGACCGTAGCGCCGGGATCGACGGGCACGAGATTCGGCTCCATCACGAGCGCGAGGGAAGGCCCGGAGACGCCGTAGACGCGGAAGAAGAGATCCGCACCGGTGCCGACCCACGAGCCCGTGTTGGCGTCGTACCATTGCGCCTCGCCGTTCGTGTAGCCGCCCGGCTGGTTCGTCGCCCACTCGTATCCCTTCGGACGGGGCTCCGAGTCGGCCGCGACGATCCAGTACCGCTGACCCGCTGTCAGCGAGACCCAGGGATAGAATCCGAACGCCACCCAGGTCCAGTTCCGGACGCCCTGCTGCGCGCTGCTCCCGATCACGCTCCCCGGGTGATTCCCGGAATCGCTCGCGACGAAGAGCTGGAGGATGTCCGACCCCGAGTTCGGCTGGTCGAAGACGAAGAGTTCGAGGTGCGTGAGGAGGAAGTCGGTCCGCGCGACGAACGACTGCGCGACCTCCTGGTTCACGTACACATTCTCGAAGGAGTTGTCCCACGGCGTCGGCGCGTAGGCTTCCCGGAGCACCTCCGGCCCCGCGGCGACCGGTCGCGCGGTCCAGGGGACGGCGAGGAGGAAAACGGCAAGGCAGAGGATCACTGCCGCTCGCACGCGATTCGGACCTCTGGCGCGCTCCCCCCGACCGGGAGGCCGTGTAGACGTCACCGTGCCTCGACGTCACGACCCTCGGGTTGTGCTTAAAAAGCGTTGTCGGCTCGATAATCCGAGGTGATAACAGAGCGCGCAAGCCCGCTTCGTGATAATCAGATGTGGGACCTTCCTCCGGAGCCGGCTACGGATCGCCGGCGACGATCGAGGACCGATGTGTCCGCGCCGCTTCGAGCCGCGAGAAGGCGACCTGCAGCGCGGCGGCGAGGGCGAACGAGGGCAGCGTCGCGCCGATCGGGAGGGCGAAGAGAAGGATCACGAAATACAGGACCACGCCGGGACCCCAGCTCGCGAGCGCGGGCCACCGCCATTGAGGCGCCGCATCGAAGAATTCTGCCGTGGCGTAGGCGCCCCGTCGCACGATGAACGAATCGGCGATCACGACACCGAGGAGCGGGACGAACAGCCCGCCGATCAGGAGGAGGAATCCCTCGTAGGCACCCCCGAGTCCCTGGCCGGTGGCGAGCAGGAACCAGGCCGAAGCGGTGCCGACGGCCGTCGCGACGACGATCGTGGTCGCCTGACGGCGCCTCGGTGCGAGGTTCTGCACGGACACCGCGACGGAGTAGACGTCCGCGAACGCGTTATCCGTCTCGTCGACGAGGATGACGACGAGGGGAAGGACGCCGAGGCCGAGCAGCCCGATCACCGCGAGGAACGCGGCCGGATCCGCCGGATTGAGGCCGAACCTCGTGATTCCGAGGAACACGAGTCCTGCGCCGAGGACGTAGAAGAGCGTGTTCGCAACGGCGTACCCGACGCCCGTGCCCACCGCCGAGGCCCGCGGGTTCCGTGCGAAACGGTTGTAGTCGGAGACGAGAGGCCACCACGAAATCGGCATCGCCACGACGAGGTCGACTCCCATCAGGAGAGAACCCGTCCCCGCGAACCCCGGGGCGGTCGCCGCGGGTCGCAGACCCAGATCCAGACCGTGCAGGAACAGCGCGATTGCGATCGCGGCGGTCGACGCATAGACGAGCCAGATCGCGAAGCGCTCCAACCAATCCCGGATGACCGCGAGCGGACCCCCGAGCGCGAGGGCGGCCGTGATGGCGCCCCAGACCGGCACGAAGATCGCCGCCGTCCAGGGACCGAGTGCGTCCCGGGACAGGAGGGCCGCCGCCTCTCCCATGATGACGAGCTCGAACGCGGTCCAGCCGAGCAACTGCACGACGTTCAGCGCGGTCGGCGCGTACGATCCGACGCGGCCCAGGATGGGTCTCAGGCTGACCATCGTGGGGACGCCCGCCCGGCTCCCATGGTGACCCGCCCCCGCGAGCAGCGCGCTTCCGGCGATGGACCCGATCAGCGAGACGAGGATCGTTTCCCACAGGGTGAGCCCGAACAGGGTCACGAGCAACGCGCCGGCAGCGAGGACGAGCAGGCCGACCCCGAGGCTCGACCACAGGACGAACAGGTCGGACGTCCGCAAGACGCGGAGGGATTCCGGAACCGGCTCGACGCCCCACTCCGGTGGACGGCGGAGACGGACCATCGGGCGCTCAACCGCGGGCGATATATAACGTGTTCGCGGGTCGCCGTCCGCTATCCGGTTGGTCCTGCCGTCTTGCCGAACTTCGCGTGCGAATGGCGGAGCGCGCTGACCAGCGGCAGTTCCTTGCCGGCGAGGAAGTTCATGAGGGCGCCGCCGCCGGTGCTCACGTGGTCGATCGCGCCCTGGATGCCGAGTTGCTCGACGGCGGCGACCGTGTGCCCTCCGCCGACGACGGAGAAGCCGTCCGCCTCGGCGACGGCGGTCAGGAGTTCCCGCGTCCCGACGGAAAACGGCTCGAGCTCGAAGACCCCGGCGGGACCGTTGTAGAAGATCGTCTTCGCTCGGCGGATCTCGTCGACGTACCGGGCGATCGTGTCGAGGCCGATGTCGTAAATCGGGAGCTTCGCCGGAAGGGCGCGCGTCGACACGGGCTTCCCTTGTCCGTGATCGTTCAGGACGACATCGGACGGCATCAAGATCCGACCGCGGAACGTCGACAGCAACGCCTTGCACTCGACGATCAGGGGATCGTAGTCGTCCACCTCCCTCCGCATGAATTCCGTGGTCGGCGACCCGGGATCGAGGCCCGAGGCGTCGAGGAACACGTTCGCGACGCCGCCCGAGGTGAGGATCTTGTCCACGATCCCCTTCTCGAGCATGTGCTTCGCGACGGCGATCGAGTCGTCCGCCTTGACGCCTCCGAGGTGGGCGACCTTGGGCCGTGCGGGGTCTTGGACCGCCCGCGCGAGCATCGTGAGTTCCCGCTCCATGACGCGACCCGCCATGGAGGGCAGGACCTCGCAGAACCCGACGAGGCTCGGCTGGGCTCGGTGGGCCGCGGCGAACGCGTCGAGCACGAAGTACTCCGCGAGCGGTGCGAGACGCTGCACGATGTGCGTCGTCGCCATCTTCTCCAGCTTCGCGTCCGCGAGCGCTTCCTCCTCCGAATAGAACCGCGTGTTCTCCAGGACGACGACGTCCCCGACGCGCATCCCCTGGATGGCCTCGACCGCGGGCCGCCCGAACAGGCTCGGCACGAACCGGACGGGCCGGCCGAGGAGCGTGCCGATCCGTTCCGCGTGGACCTCGAGGCTCGTGAAGTCGTCCTTCCCGGGCCGGGACTGATGGGCGAGGAGCGCGACCTTCGAACGACGCAGCTCTCGGATCGTCGTCAGATGCTCCCGGATCCGCGCGTCGTTCAGCAGTTGCCCCGTCGCCGGATTGATCGGGGAATTGATGTCGACCCGGAGCAGGACCGTGCGGCCCGAGAGGTCGAAATCATCCATCGTGAAGAAGTCCCGGGCCATCCGGACGGCGCTACATCCCGGCGCATAATAGTCTTTTTGCACGTGGTGGGGACGGCTCGCGGGTCGCCGGCACGCGTGTCCGTTCTCAAACAGGGAAACTAGGTTGGAACCTTTTTAGAGGGGACGAGAGGATGGTATGACTCCACCGAGGTACCGTTACGCCCCAGGACCTCCTCCTCCCAGAGGGAAAACTCATCCGGACCACGCGGGGCGGCCCGAACGCGCTGAAGCAGCTGCTCCTCGATCTGAAGAAGTACTCCTTCTCCGGGTACGTACGGACGGTCCGGTCATCGGGCGGGCGGCGCTCGGAAGGGATCGTCCTGCTCCGCGGCGGGAACCCGGAGGCGACCCTCTATCAGCGTGGCGACGGGCAGGATCGAGGACGGTCCGCCCTGAAGAAAGTCTGGCAGGACTCCTACGACGACGCGTGCGTCCTCGAGTTGCACGCGCGGGTGGACATGGACGGCCTCGTCCGCGAGTACGCGGATGCGGTCCTCGAGCGGCCCTCGAAGGTCGTCAAGCGGACGAAGGTCCCCCACGCCATGGGCCGCCCGGAGGTCGAGAAGCAGATTCGCGCGTGGCAGGAGAGAGGATACGACGTCTCATCCGTCGAAGCGACCCTCGAATCGGATCCGGCCGTCCTCACGGCGTCCGTCATCGCGATGCGCGAGGCGGTCAAGAAGGCGGAGGCGGTCTCGGAGATCCTGGACCAACTCGATGTCACCGGCTTCGAGTCCCGCGCGGCTCTCCTCCGGGAGAAGCTGCAGAGTCCCATCCGGTATCCGGACGTCGATGCGGAAGTCGAGGGCCTTCGGGATGCGATCGATGGGATGCGCCGCATCGAGGCCCGCCGCGAGCTCGAACTCGCCCGGGAGCGGGAATCCGCGGAGCGCACGCGGAAGGTGCTCGAGCTCGTGATGCGACAGACCGAGGCCTTGCCCCCAGAGTCGAAGCCGAAGACCGAGGATATCGTCCGCGTCCTCGAGGAACCGACGCCCGTCCGAGACCAGGCGACGAACCTCGTGCCCGCGTCGACGTTCGAGTCGTTCGTGGAAGGGGAGAGCAACCGCTTCGCACACGGGGCCGCCGTCGCGGTCGCGAAGAATCCCGCGAAGGCGTACAACCCGCTCCTCATCACCTCGGGCCCGGGGCTTGGTAAGACCCATCTCCTCCATTCGATCGGCAACTACATCACGTCCCATTCCGAGAATTCGAAGGTGCTCTACCTCACGTGCGAGGCCTTTGCGACGAGCCTCGAAGAGGCCCGCGTTCAAGGGGACGTCGGGGCGTTCCGGGAGCGCGTGCGCGGCCTCGATTGCCTCATGATCGACGACATCCAGTTCCTCAGCGGCATGCCGGAGATCCACGAGGAGATCTTCCACACGTTCAACGATCTCCACGAGCGAGAGAAGCAGATCGTGTTGGCGAGCGACCGTCCTCCGAAGGCGATTCCCAACCTCGACGAGAGACTGGTGTCGCGGTTCGAGTCGGGCCTCGTCGCGGGCATCGAGCCGCCCGAACTGCCCACGCGGATCGCGATCCTCGAGCGTCGGGCTCGTGACGCGAAGGTGACGATCGACCCGGAGGTCCTCGGGTTCATCGCGAGCCTGGTGGAGAACAACGTCCGCGAACTCGGAGGCGCGTTCAACCGGGTCGTCGCATTCTCATCGGTCATGGAACGACCGATCACGCAGGACCTCGCCCGCGAAGTCCTTTCGGGCGGGCCGGCGGAAGCCGCAACCGCCGCACCGGCCGTGTCGATTTCCACAGATGCCGATCGCGATCTCCAGCCAGGCCGCAGTTACCTGATAAAGGAGGATCGACCCGCGGCGGCGTTCCGCCTGTTCGCGCGGTTCCTCGGTGGCAGGAGCCGCGGCCTGGTCATTACCCGGACGAATCCGAAACGGCTTCGGGAGAACTTCGATCCGCCGGCGGGGCGGATCCTCTGGCTCACGGATCGCGAGGGGTCCACGGAGGAGACGATCGCGCCCGCCCTGGAACGGCTCGTCTACGAGATCGAGGACTTCATGTCGAAGAACCCTCGCGGTGCCGTCCTCCTCGACGGGATCGAATATCTCGTCTCGAACAATTCGTTCGATGCCGTCCTGAAGTTCGTCCGCCGACTCCTCGACGCGGTGTCCGAGAGCCACTACGCCTTCGTGATCTCCCTCGGCTCCGCCACCCTGAAAGATCAGGAGCTGAAGACCCTCGAACGCGAGATGGAAGTCATCGAAGCCGCGTGAGCGATCGAAGGCTATCCCCGAGCCTCAATCTCCTTGTAGAAGTCCCGGATGTACCGGAGCGCCTCGCCCCACGACTCCTGCTTGACGAGCGTGCTCGCCTCCTTCAGGATGCTGATCGGCCGCCCGAGATCGTCGCCTTTCATCTTGAGGTCGAGGAGGGCGTTGCGGGCCTTCCGCATCTCCTCCTGCACGAACGCGGGCACGTCCCGCTGCAGGCGGTCGCGGGCGGCCTTCCCGAAGCGTGACGCGCCGGCGATGTCGCGCCGGTCCATCGCCTGCCGCCCTTGGCGGAGCAAACGCTCGGCATCGCGGACCTCCATCCCCATCGTCCGCGCATCCCGCACGAGCCGGTCGCCATCCTCGATGACGGTGCGCGCCTGGTGATAGTCCTTCGCATCGGTCTGGAACGTCCCTAGCGACGCCTCGTACTCGTCCCACGCCCCGTCGTAATCGCCCGCTTCGAGGCGTCCGACGGCCGCTTGGAGCTTCGGCATCGCAAGCTGCGTCCCGGCGTCTCCTTTCGCCGCCTGGATCTCCTGGACATACGCATCGATCCGGGCGCCGATGAACTCGACGAAGGCGATGTCGAGTGCCCTTCGAGCCTCCGAGATCAAGCTGACGGCCCGCTCGATGTCCCGCGCTTTCCCGGCCTGGATCGCCTCGTTGATGATCCGTTTTCCATCCTCGATCTCGAGCCCGATCCGCTTGGCGGAGACGAGCAGGGGCTTCACCTCGTTCACGAGCTTCGGCAGTTCCCGGTACAGGAGTTTGCGATCCCCGGAGGGGACCCTGCGATCGGCTTCCTGCTGCGCCCTCCGCAGCTTGTCGATTCGATTCTGCAGGGGGATGCGGGTCGTGCGGCCTGCAGGCCGACCCGCTGCCGCCGCCGGCGCCGCGGCGGGAGGCCGAACGGGTTGTGCGGGCATCGGCGGAGCTCGGGCGATTTCCGCTTCGGGCCGGGGCCTCTCCGCCGTCGCCGCGGATTCTTCGAAACGCACCCCGCAGTTCGGGCAGTGGTCCGCATCGGAGGGGACGCTCGCCTTGCACACGGGGCACTCGTACTCCGTCGCCTCTCCCTCCGTGAATTCCGCGCCGCAGCCCGGGCACACGGTCGCATCCGCGGCGACGAGCGTCTCGCACACGGGGCACAAGAATTGCTCGCCGAGATCCTTCGCCGTCTCCGCGACGGGATGGGTCTTCGTCTCCGCGACGACCTCGTCCGACTCGGGGCTCTCCCGGGCCACGTTCTTCAGCGTCTCGAAGATCTCCCGGTGATCCTCCTTGCCTTCCATGATGGAGGCGAGGATTTCGTCGATGCTCCGGCCGTCCTTTTCCGCCACGTTGACGGTCTCGTGAGTTGACTCGCCGCCGAGGTCGAAGAGCGTGAGGTCGGTCTGGCACGAAGGACATACGCGCGCGTCCGCGGCGATCGAGGAATCACAGACGGGACAGACTTTCGTTTCCTTCGGTGGCGTAAGCCGACACCTCGAAATCGTCGACGCGTTTTCCATCCCTGAGCGTCGTACTAAGACTTTCCGGACTCAGTTTAGAGAATGATAAGTGCTCAAGGTGGATAATCAGCGCAAAACGATTAAGTGAGCCCTCTCCCCGTGCGATGGAATATCGACGGCGGGGTCATGGGCTTTCGCACATCAATCGACGGTCTGGACAAGGTACTCCGGTCGGAGATCACTCCTCCGAAGGTCATCCTCGTGACGGGACCGCCCGGGTCGATGAAGACTTCGTTCTGCTACACCCTCATGTCGCGGTACCTCAAAGACACCGGCGAATTCGGTCTGTACACGACGCTCGAGGAGACCGTCCAGTCTCATCTCCGCAACATGGAGTCGTTGGGCGTCGAGCTGTCGATGAACATGCAGATCAGCGACTTCACGGACCTTCGGGAGATCGACGCGGTCGTCGGGCCGGAAGACCAGACGGACTACCTCGCGTTCATCGAGCGGATGATCGGACACTACCGCAAGGTCCACGGTCACAAGTTCAAGCTCTTCGCGCTCGATTCTCTCGGGGCGTTGTACTCTCTCATGGAGAACACGACGAACATGCGGAAGCGGATGTTCTACTTCTTCAAGATGCTCCGCGACGCGGATCTCACCTCGCTCGTGGTCATGGAGCGCAACGCGGACGGGGATAGCCAGCTGCTAGGGAACGAGGGGTTCCTCGTCGATGGCATCGTGTTGCTCGGGCTCGACCGCTCGCGCGGAAAGCTCGTGCGGTACCTGCAGGTCGAGAAAATGCGGTCCGCGGATCACTCGATGGAAAAGCACGCGATCGAAGTCCGCAAGGGCGGCCTCACCGTGCTAGGACCGATCTTCGAGACGGGAGGGTCCTGATGACTCCCATTCACCCGCCGACGCCTGAGAGGCTCGGCGCGACGAACCAACCTCCGGAGGCACCGTAGATGACCGAAGCATCGATCCCAGACGCGCTGGACGCACTGAAGAAACTCGCAGAAAGCCTGAAGTCCCAAGACCAGGAGTTCCGAGAGCGGGACGCCTCGCTCCAGGAGCAATCGTCCAAGATCGAGGGGGACCGTCGCTCCCTCGAACAGGAGCGCTCCGCCATCGCGGAGGAGCGGGACTCGATCGTCGGACGCGAGAAAGGCCTGCGCGCACGAGAGAAAGAGCTCGAGCAGAAGGAACGGGCGATCGATCAGCGCGAACAGGAGTTCGAGGCGGCGCGGCAGAGCGTCCTCGCGAAGGAGAACCAACTCGTCTCGCGCGAGCAAGAACTCGCGAAACGCCTCGAGTCGCTAGTGAAGCGCGAGGAGGACACCGCCCGTCGCGACTCGGACACGAACGTTCACGCGAGGGATATAGCGACTCGGAAGACCGAGATCGCGTCGAGGCAGGAGCAGATCGTGAAGCTCCTTGAAGAGCAGAAGGCGACCCTCGAGGCGCAAATCGCTCGGAACCGCGAACTCATGGACCGCGAGAAGCGACTCGCGGCGGAAGAGGACAACATCGCATCCGCCCGAGGGAAGGTCGCCGAGGAAGCGAAGCGGCTCATCGAGCGAGAGAAGCAGCTGCTCGCCCAGGAGCAATCGGCTTCCCGGGTCGCCGCGGCGCCCGCGGCCACCGGCCCGTCGGTAGTGCCGAAGCCCGGGTCCACGCAGCCCGCCCCCGCGGCGGGAATGCGGCCCCAGCCCGTGGCCCCCATGCCCGCACCAACACCTGTGGCGAAGCCCGCGACGCAAGTTGCGGCGGCTGTGCCTGCGGCGAAGCCAATCACCAAGCCGGCGGTCGCCGCCGAATCCGAGGGCGAATCGGAGATCCCCTGTCCCGCTTGCGGCACGATGATCTCATCCGACGCGATCATGTGTTACGCGTGCGGCCACCGCCTCCAGGAGGAATCCGCCGTGGAAGAGACGACCGAATCCGAGGGCGAATCGGAGATCCCCTGTCCCGCTTGCGGCACGATGATCTCATCCGACGCGATCATGTGTTACGCGTGCGGCCACCGGATCGGACCCGAGGACGACCGGGGCGCGAAGAAAGCAGCCGTGAGCGTGAAGAAGGTCCTGAAGAAGAAGGTCATCTGACCTGGCTCCAGCCCGATTGCGAAGGCCCTTCGCGGTCGGCGAACTCCCTTTTACGCGGGGATTTTCGACCGATTCGCGCAATTTTCGACCATTTCCATACTCACGGATGGATAATAATAATCTCTGTCGTAGCCTTCCGGGTATCGGAGAGCGCGATCTTCGGAGGTCTTGCCTTGTCTGATGTTGCCGGACGCAATGGCGCTGCCCTGAGCCTTCTGATCGTTGTCTCCCTCGTCCTCGGCGGGTTGTTCGCATCCGTCCTCGTGATGAGCCCTGCCGCTCGCGCGGCCGCCTGCGACCAGGTCGGCGGCGTCATCACCGGGGACTGGACGATCACCACGGCCCAGGTCTGCAGCGGGATTCTCTACTCCGTCGACGGAACGATAAACATCAACTCCGGAGGCAGCCTCACCCTAGTCGACGGCGGCCTCAGCTTCTCGAAGGACCAACTTCACGCCGGTTACGCGTTGAACGTGAACGCGGGCGGCGAACTGGTCTTGGACCACTCGATTGTGACGACGCAAACGGACGCGATCTCGCCGTACGTCAAGTTGGCCCTGACCGTCTCCGGCGCGAACAGCCGATTCAAGATGATCGACGGGTCGTCGCTGAAGTTCCCCGGTTGGTTCAATGCGACCGGCGCGACGCTCAACATCTCGAGCTCGAAGATCACCGGCTTCACGGATTCCGATATCGCGGGCCTTGGCATCGACACGGACGACAACAACGACGCGCCCACGATGTCTTGGGCCTCGACGTCGGCGAGCATCTTCGCGTCGCGGATCGAGCGTCTGTACGAGTACACGAGCGGCCCGAACGGGACCGGCAGCATGGTCCTCGGCCTTACGGCCGGGACCAGCGTCTACGCCTACGATACCTACATTGGTCTGGACTTCTCCGATGTCGTTGGGTGGCACAACACGCTGAGCCTCGACGGGACGTCGAACGCCTACCTGTACAACGTCACGATTGACCGCAGCCAAGACCCGGCGTCGATGTCGGACTTCCTCCCCGCATACGTCCCCACGGCCGCCGGCGGGAGCGTCTATCTGCTCCGCTGGGCGCATGTGACCACGTACGATTCCACGGCGTTCCCGGTGAGCGGGGCTGCGATCGCGTCGACCCTGAGCCCGAGCGCGGGCGCGGCGCAGTACCCGGACAACGGGTTCGCGACCACGCCCACGACGCGGACGATCTGGTATCTCGGCCGAACGTCGAGCGGCAACAACGCGTGGGACCAGACGGATTCGAGCGGCACCGCCGTGATTCCGCTCTACACAGACCAGATCACGACCGCGAGCCTGCCGAACGCGGAGTCGTTCGGGAACTACGAGGAGGTCGCGACGTTCTCGTCCTATACACAGACCGCTGGAGCGTTCTTCCCGCCGTATCCGGCCATCAACGCGCCGGACAACAACATCTGGATTACGATGACGTTCCCCGGCCTCCAAGTGCGGACGGGTCCCGATCTCGTGCTCCAGGCGGCTCCCGGCACGATGACCGTCGTTCAGAACCAGGCCTTCACCGTCTACGCTTTGATCACGAACAGCGGGCAGACCGCCGCCACCAATGCTGCGGTCGCCGCGTTCCCGAACGGAATCCGGGGCAATGAAGTCGCGCGCGCGACCGGCATCAACGTGGCGGCAGGAGGCTTCGTGAACCGGTCCATGAGCATCCCCGGGATGGCCCTCACGGGTCCGGCGACCCTCGAGCTCATCGTGGATCCGGACAACGTGATCAACGAAGGCGGCGTCGCCCAAGAGGGCAACAACTTCGCGAACATCACGTTGAACGTGATCCCGCCGCCTGAGGGATTCACCGCAATCCTATCGCCGGAAAATGGCCAGTCGTTTGAACCCGGCAAGGACCTCAGCGTGACCGGCTACGTCCGCGACACGGCGTCGAATAGCGGTCTCGAAGGCGTCCCGCTCACGATCGAACTGCGCTCCGGATCGACGCTCATCGCAACGAACTCGACGGTATCGGGAAGCCAAGGCTTCTTCATCGGGACGTTCACGGTCCCGAGCGGGACTCAGGACGGGACCTACACAGTCGTCGTTACGCCCGCCTCGAGCACCATCTCGTCCGACCAGCGGACAATCTCCCTGAAGACGCCCGGATCCATCCTGAACCAGATCGTGCCGATCCTCGGCATTCCCTTCTGGCTCCTGTTCGTCATGATCGCGGAGGTCTACGGCCTCGGCAAGATGGTCGAGTGCGGCGAGTGCGGCGCCTTCATCCCCGAGGACGCGACGTCGTGCCCGAAGTGCGGCGTCGAGTTCGAGAAGGACATGGCGAAGTGCTCGAACTGCCAGGCCTGGATCCCCGTCGACGTGAAGCAATGCCCTGAATGCGGCGTCGAGTTCGCGACGGGCGAGCTCGAGATGGCGGACTACCAGCAGAAGATGCGCCTGCAGTACGACGAGGTCGTCGGCCGGTTCAAGGAAGAGGCCTCTCGACAGCTGGGCCGCAACCTCTCGGAGAGCGAGTTCCAGGAGTGGTGGCGCAAGCAGCCGACCTTCCTGACGTACGAGGACTGGCTCCGGGAGGAAGAGGAGATGCGCAAGATGGGCTCGCGGCCGTGCCCCACCTGCGGGACGCTCAACTCCGTCACCGCGAGAGTCTGCCACAAGTGCGGCTCGCTCATGGGAGGCCAGCGCCCGCCCAGCGGTGGTGCCGGTGGTGGGGCCGTCGTGGCCGCGGCGCCGCGGAGGCCTTCCCCTCCGGGACCCGGCACGTCGGAGGGGCAGGGGCCCCAGGGAGCGCCCTACGGCGCGCCCAGCGGAACCCCGCCTGCGACGGCGACGATCGGGCGCCGGCTGTTCCAGAGGTCTGGGGCGCCTCAGCCGGTCGTCCAGAAGCGGGTCATCAAGAAGCCGCTGAGCGAGGGCCAGGAAAGCACCGAGGGCTCGGAAGGAAGCGAGAAGTCGGAAGAGGATCTCTGAGATCCCCTTCCTCCACCCCTTTTCTTGGATTGTTCCGGCTCGTCAAGGGCTCGGCGAAGCCTCATCCTGTCCGACCACCGATGGTTGCGAGAGCCCTCTGGCTAGGGCGCGGAGCTCGCGGGGACGCCCTGATCTGCACGCGCTTCCGATACCTCTAGGACCCGGAATAGGTTGGACCGATTCGCCGCGTGTCCGACGGCCTGCGCTTCCCGTCCGAGATGAAAGGCGGCAGAATCGAAGGACCCCAGCAGCCGCCGGTGCTCGCCGTCTCGCGTCCCCCGATTTTCCCGGATGACCTTAGTTCGCCGTTGGCAGCCCTGCCGTCGGCTGTTCGCGCGGCGGTGCGATGGGGCTGGAAGCCTCCCTGCAGTGCCGGTACAGCGGGTGCTGAGACGAGCCTGCCTCCGGAGCACGCTCGATGTGCACCGTCAAGGGCCGGGGCCTGCGTGTGACCTCGCGGGCTACGCTTCTTCGACGGCTACGTCTCGTGAGGGCTCCAGAGCATGAAGCGGCGCCACGCCGGTCGACGACCTAGAATCGTTTGCCTTCCGGTCGCGGAAAGGCTTCCTTACGCGGAGGGGGCCGTGCAGTCCGGTCTCTCGTCCGATCCGTGCCCGAGTCGTGGGCCCTGATGCGGGAGCCCCGCGGTCTCACCCCGCCCCGGTGGCCGAGCGGTGACGGCCCGCCGAGTCCTCGATCTGGGTTCCTCGTTCCCCTGGACATCATGGTCTCCTGAGGGAACGGTCCGGATCCCGCAACAACCCACCGGTCGGCGGCTTCGCAGAGCCTGGGTTCATTCGAGCGCGCTTCCTAGGGGCGTGCGGGAGTCCATTTCGAGCAGGAGCAACACTCAGAGGCCCAATTCCGCTTCCCGCGGGTCGGTTGGTCCGGCGCGGGTGCGGTCAAGGTGTTCGGAACTTGGAGGCGGCACCCAACACCGAAGGGTTACCCGTGGTCTTTGGAGTGAGCGCCCGATCGCTCGACACCCTCGAGAGGGACCCGAGTCTGCGCTGGGGTCCGAAGCCCTGGGGGGGAATTCTGGGCTCTGCTCTGCGGACCCTAGTAGATGACCATGCCGATGAACGGGATCACCTGAGCGTACCAGGTGGACCGGCACGCCGTGATTGCGTCATTCAGGTGGTTGATCGGATTGTAGCCGGGCCCCAACCCGACGCAGTTCCGCGGGTTCGGTCCGTTGCCCAAGAGCTGCTGGTACGTGTAGTTCGCGGGCCCTGCCATCCCCGAGATGAGGATGTTGATGAACATCGAGTCGGTACCCCAGTTTCGGCCCCAGTCTATTTTGAACGGGGTGTTCACCGCCACGAGGACGATCGTGGGCGTGCCGCCGACCTCCTGGTTCGCAATGTTGATGTCGAACACCTGGGCATACTGGAAGTCGTTCACGTTCGTCGCGATGCCCGGGTAGGCGCCGATTCCGCCCGCGTTGGCGGGTTTGTTCGGGTCGACCGGCTTCACAATGTACTGGGCGAAGCCGCCCGCGGACTGCGAGCTGGTGAAGAACGCCACGGTCCAGCCATCGATGAAGATCGTCGTGTTCCCGTGGTTCGCCATCTTGAAGTGGAAGAGCGCTCCGCCGTTGTTGTTGAGCTGAGCCCGGGTCACCCGGTACGGCTGGAACGTCGTGGTCGTGCTGTACGTCTGGCCCAGGTTACTTACCCAGACCTCGCCCGTCCGGATCTGGACGTACCCGATGTACTGCCACAGCTCGCTCGGGATTCGACCGCCGCCCCCGCCGCCCCCGCCGCCCGTCTGCTCGACGACATGGAGCACGAGGCGGGTCGTCGTCTGGTGGCCCTTCAGGTCGGTCGCGTTCAGCAGGATGATCGACTCGTCCCAGGTGAGGGGCGGGTAGGGCGGGCTCATGCAGATGATGTTGCCGAGCGCGTAGATGTCGTCCCCGGGCACGCGGTCCGGCGCGACGCCGTCATCGTGCATCTTCTGAGGGGACGAACACGTCGGGTCGATCCCGTACCACATGGTGAGCGTTGCCCACACGGAATTCCGGTTCATGTCGCCGTCCGGATCCACGACCTTCGCATAGAGGAAGAAACCGAGATTCGCTTGGATCGGGTCGATCGCGTCCGTGCCCTGCATGTCGTCCGTCCACTTGTCGACGAAGACCGGGGGCCGGGTGCCTGCGGGCGCGTTCAGCTGCCCCGTCCAAACGATGATGCTCTTCTGGATGTCGACGATCGTGATGGAGATGGTGTCCGACGACCGAAGGGCGTAGTTCTTGTATTCCCATCGCTCCCCGATGTCCCAGACGCTGTCCTTGCCGTCCAGGAGGCCGCTGGGAGTGCCGAGGAGCCCGTTATACGGATGGAGGATGACGACGTCCGTCTGCGGGGCGCCGGAACCCCTCTGCGAGACGACGTAAATGATCGTCGGGACGGGCTGGAGCGCCTCACCGCCCAGGTGGAGCAGGGTGATGTTCACCCCGACCTCCGTCGGGCCGATGTAGATCGGGAGCATCTCCGGCCGCACGTCCAGCCGGGTCTGCGCGGTGGGCGTCGGGATGTTCGAGACCCAGATGATGATCACGGAGAACAGCACGACCGTCATCGCGAGGATCAGGATCGTGCCGATGACTTCCGACACACCCGACTCGTCTTCGCGCAGGATCGTCTTCATGGAATGTGGCCTCCCGGTGGGCGGGAAGATGACCGCACACCCGAACCGACGATATATAAACTGTTCGTGGTAGTTACCATTCGATGATAGCGTGAGAATCACGACGGGCACGCTCGGCCTGCGTCGGCCCGCGCGGCACCCGACCGCAACATGGCGGGCGGATTGGCCTTGGGACGCGGCCGGGGAGCCGTCCCGCGACGGTTTCACGCAATTCTTGGGGCGGGTTTGTTTATTTCTATGGTTCCATGCGAATAGAAATATTCTCTCCCGGCAAATCCGATGTTCTCCCGCATGAGAACACATCCGTATCGGAGCGGATAATCGGCCGGTAACATTCTTATGGAGCGGCTCGGGATGGGAGCGCCACAATCCCACCGGTCCCGCCCTCCGGAAGTGCGCGCGGGACTCGACCCTGGGAGGTCATCGGATGCAGAATCGAGCCGGACGCGACGCGAGGGCGTTCAGCCTCTCGGTCGTCGGGGCCCTCGTGTTTGGCGGATTCTTTGCGGCCATCCTCGCGATGAGCCCACCGTCCCAGGCGGGCACGTGCGACCAGGTCGGCGGCGTCATCACGGGCGATTGGACGATCACCAACGCGCAGGTGTGCAGCGGGATCCTGTACACGGTCGATGGGACGATCAACATCAATTCGGGCGGGAGCCTGACGCTCATCGACGGCGGCCTGAGCTTCGCGAAGGATGCGTCCCACACCGGCTACTCCCTCAACGTGAACGCGGGTGGCGCGCTCGTGTTGGACAACTCGACGGTGACGACGCAGACGGACGCGATCTCTCCCTATCTCAAGCTCGCCTTCACAGTGGCGGGGGCCAACAGCCAGTTCACGATGAAGCACGGAGCGAGCCTCAAGTTCCCCGGTTGGTTCAACGCGACGAGCGCGTCGCTGAACATCACCGATTCGAAGGTCACGGGCTTCACGGATTCCGAGATTTCCGACCTCGGACTCGACACGGATGACAACAACGATGCGCCCCTGATCGCGTGGTCCGCGACATCCGCGAGCGTGTACCGATCGACGATCGAGCGGATCTATGAGTATACGTCCGGCAATTCGAGCAACATCGACCTGTCCGCGACGAGCAGCCTGTACGCGTACGACTCCTACGTCGGCGTGGACTACGCGTCGAATGGGTTGACGCCCGGGCGCCACAACGAGCTCCGCGTCGACGGCAGCTCGAACGCCTACCTGTACAACGTGACCATCGACCGCACCCAGGACCCGGCGTCCCGGGTGGACTGGGAATCGGCCTTCCGGCCGACCGCCGCAGGGGGTAGCGTGAACCTCCTGCGCTGGGCTCACGACACGGTCGTGGACTCGAGCGGCATCCCGATCGCCGGCGCGACGATCTGGTCCACCCTGAGCCCGAGCAGCACGACGGCTCAATACCCCGACAACGGTCTCACCGCAACGCCCACGTCACGGACGCTTTGGTACCTCGGCCGCCAAGCGAGCGGCGCGAACGCGTGGAACCGCACGAACCCCGACGGCGTCGCGACGATCCCGCTCTACACGGACCAGATCACCACGGCGACCCTGCCGAACGCGGAGTCGTTCGGCAATTACCACCAGGTCGCGACGTACTCCGGCTCGACGAGCGCGGGAGACGTCTCCTTCAATCCCTATCCGGCCGTGAGCGACGCGGACAACAACCAGGCGCTCACGATCTCGTTCGCCAACCTCCAAGTATGTCCGACCGGGGTCACCACGTGGTCGTTCGACCGGCAGATCGTCGGCGATGTCTCCGTGGCGACGTGCCTCGAGGTCTCTGGTCATGTCAGGATCTCGACTGGCGGACTGTACGTCGACCAGGGCTCCGACGGGAAGAGCCGGGCCTATGTCAAGATCCTGTCCGGCGGGTCCCTGACCCTTGTCGACTCGACCGTCTGGAGCAACTTCCCGCTTCCGTTCTATGTCGCGAACGGCGGCGCCCTCGTGACGAGCGCGGGGAGCGCGCTGAACCTCTCGGCGCGCGGCTTGCCCGGCCTCCTCCGGGAGGACGGCGCCACGTCGAGCGTCTCGATCACGGACTCGACGGTCGACGGAAACGTCACCCTGTACGGCGGGGGGGCGACGCTGGTCCGGGTGACGCTCACCGGCCCGGGCGTGTCGATCGACACGGTCCAGCGCACGAACCTGTGGGACGCCAGCCTGAGCGGCGTGACGAGCCTCGCGATCTCCACGGACGACGGCGACGTGAACACGGTCGATGTGGACGTCCGCAACACGACCTTCGATTCGCTCCAGACCTCCCAGCTCGTCTTCGGCGGCTCGCAGAACGTCCAGCTGACCTCGGTCCAGACATACGACCCGGACGGCACGTGGTGGGAGACGATGATCACGGGCGGATCCCGCGTGGCCCGCTACTGGTGGCTCACCGTGGATGCGGTGGACGGGACCGGCACCTTGCTCGCCGACGCGAACGTCGGCATCACGGTGCAGCGCATGGACCCGAACACCCTGATAAATTTCACGGTCCCGAACCCGTCTCCGGGTGATATCTACTACACCCCGTCGACGACCTGGCCCGTGAGCGCGCCGCTCGGTTTCATCGTCTACCGCGCGTTCTCGGAGTCCCGGACCGTCTCGACCCGCTCCGTCAACGACTCCTATCTCGCGCAAGGGTCGGCCGTGATCGAGGGGACGACGTACACCCCCGACGCGCCGGGTTCGTCGCTTGTCATGTCGGACACCGTCCTCGGCCTGACGTTCTCGAGCCTCACCCCGGACCTCAGTGTCGCGTCGATGAGCGTCTCCGGCGGCAACGGCGCCTCCCAGTTGCAGCCGATCAACACGGACATCTCGGTCACGGTGACGGTCCGGAACGTCGGGCAAATCAACGTGCGGAACGTCACGGTCAGCTTCTTCGAGGACAACGTGGACCGGAATCTCGACGGGATCATGGACTTCGCCCCGCTCGATTACCGGGCGACGGGCCTCTGGATCGACGACCTCGTGATCCCGCTCGTCCCGAAGAACGGGACCGCGACCGCTTCGATCGTCTGGCACCCGCTCGGGGCGCTCGAATCGAGCCGCACGGTCTCGGCGGTGGTGGATCCTCCGGTCTTCGCCGTCACGGACGGCGGCCTCGTCCGCGAGACGGATGAGGCGAACAACATCCTGGCGCGAACCTTCACCCTGTTCACCTGGCCCGACCTCGCGATCTCCTCGGCGGATGTCCAGTTCACCACGGACCCGGTCGTGAACAACGACGTCGCCGTGCGCGTGACGGTCCACAATGTCGGGACGAACCGCGCGACGGGTGCAACGCTTGAGATCTGGGAAGGCGCGCTTCGGGTCGGCGGTCCGGCGACGTTCGACATCACGCCGGGCGTCGACACGGTCGTCACGGTGACGTGGCGCCCGGCGTCCGTCGGCGCGCACATCCTCACGTTCGCGACGAAGCTCCCGAGCGGCCCGGACATCCGAAACAAGGACTACGTCCTCGGCAACAACAACGCGACGTTCTCGGTCGGTGTGCAGACGCCCCCGGACCTCGTGTTGCGGCAGTCGGACTACGGGACGATCCAGAACGTGACACAGAACCACGGATTCACGATCACGGTCATCGTGTACAACGTCGGTCAGACGACGGCGGTGAACGTCTCCGTCGCGGCGTTCCTGGCCGGCTTCGAGATCGGCCGGGTGAACGGGCTGACGATCGGGGCGTCGCTCACGACGCCGCTGAACGTCAGCGGGATCTCCGCGACGGGCCAGCAGGCGATCCAACTCCGCGTCGACCCGGACAACCGGATCAACGAAGGCGGCGTCGCCAACGAGTCGAACAACGCGGCGACCGTCACGGTGAACGTGCAGCCCCCGCTGGGGGACGTCATCCTCATCTCCCCGGCCACCGGCCAGACGCTCGAGCCGGGTGCGGACTTCGCCGTGACGGGATACGTGCGGGATCAGAACGGAAACGGGATCTCGAGCGTCGACCTGACGATCGCGCTTCGGTCCGGTGCAGGGACCGTCGCTTTGAACACGACGACCTCCCAGGTGGACGGCTTCTTCATCGGCAGGCTGACCTTGCCGGCCGGCCAGGCAGACGGTTCGTACGATCTCGTCATCACGCCGTCGTCCGGCCTGATCCAGCCGTACACCCAGGCGGTGACGGTCAAGACGAACCTCCCGTTCCTGAGCCAGCCCGTGCCGATCCTCGGCCTGCCGTACTGGCTGTTCTTCATCATCCTTGCTGCCGCGGCCGCCGTCATCATCGGCGCCACGGTGTACTGGAAGGTCTACGGCCTCGGCAAGATGGTCGAGTGCGGCGAGTGCGGCGCCTTCATCCCCGAGGACGCGACGTCTGGATCCCCGTCGACGTGAAGCAATGCCCTGAATGCGGCGTCGAGTTCGCGACCGGGCAGGTGGAAATGGCGGATTACGAGGAGAAGATGCGCGTGCAATACGACGAGGTCGTGGGGAAGCTGCGGGAGGAATCGTCCCGCCAGATCGGCCGGTCCCTGTCCGACCGCGAGTTCCAGGACTGGTGGCGGAAGCAGCCCACCTTCGTGACATTCGAAGACTGGCTCCGCGAAGAAGAAGAGATGCGGAAGATGGGGTCGAAGCCGTGTCCCGTGTGCGGCACCTTGAACTCGGTGACGGCCACGGTGTGCCACAAGTGCGGCTCGCTCATGCGGGATCAGCGCCCGCCCGGTGGTGGCGGCATCGTGGTGGCCACGCCCGCGGGTCGTCGGGGCGCCGCCCCCTCTCCGGCACCGTCGGAAGCGCCGTCGGGGCCCCAAGTCGCTCCGACGGCATCTCGGGCCGCCGCACCCGCACCCGCCGCCGAATCGGACGCCCTGCCGCGGCGCGTGATCCGAAGGCCCGTCGCCCCTCAACCGCCGCCTGTCCAACGGAAGATCATCAAGAAGCCGGCGGAGAGCCAGGAAGACCAGAGCTCCGACGCCGAGTCGAGCGACAAGTCCGTCGATGACGACCAGTGAGTCCACCGCTGCCTCCGATTGCGCGCGGGCCCGTGGCGTCGCGCGGTTCGGCGCGTCCCGAACGAATCCGGCAAGACGATGGGTCGGCCGGCTCCTCCGCTTTGCTGTGGCGCTTCCCGGCGGCGTCTGGATCGTCGTCCTCGTGATCGTGAGCCTCGTCCTCGAAGTCCCCGGTTCGATCGCCGCCGTCGTGCGCGTGTGATACCGGCGAAGGCCTTATGCGGCCCGCGCGATGCCGCGACGGATGCGGCGGGAGGATCGGAGGGTCGTGGCCCTCCTGGCGTTCTTCCATGGCGCGGTCCATGCGAACGTCCTGGCGATTCCCGTGTTCCTGCTCGCCTGGCGCAACGAGTTCCCGACGGACGATGTGACCCTGGGCTTGCTCGCGTCGATCGCGTACGGCGGATACGGCGTCGCGAGCGTGCCGTTCGGGTTCCTGGCGGACCGCCGCTCGCCGGGACGGCTGCTCGTCCTCTGCGGTCTCGGAATCGCCGGGTCCCTCGCCGGGATCGCCCTGAGTCCTTCGATTCCCGCGCTCGCAGTTGGGCTCGGGACGCTCGGGCTGTTCTCCGGAATCTACCATCCGACGGGGCTGTCCGTGATCTCGAGGACCGTCGCCGAACAGGGTCGAGGAATGGGCTGGCACGGGATGGGTGGGAGCCTCGGGATTGCTTCCGGCCCGGCTGCGGTCGGCGCCGTGCTCGCCTTCGGCGGGTCTTGGCGTCTCGCCGCGGCGGGCCTCATCCTGCCATCCTTGATTGCAACGGCGCTCCTCCTGGCCGGGCTTCTTCCGCCGGCGGCGGCCGAGCCGCCGGGGGCTCCGCGGGGGTCCCTGCGCAGACTCTTCACGATCCCATACGTCCGGATCCTGCTCGTCTACATGTTCGCAGGGTTCGCATACCAAGGCGGGCTGACGTTCCTCCCTCGATTCATGGGAGCGGCCGCATTCGCCGTGGCGCTGGGGCTCGGCGCGATCGGCCAGATCCTCTCGGGCAGGCTCGCGGACCGAACGCATCCGGACCGCATCCTGTTCGGCCTCAGCCTCGTTGCGGCGGGGATCCTCCTCGCCCTTGCGCTCCTCCCGACCTCGGGCGCCTTCACCGTGGCGGCGCTGGCTTTCGGCTTCGTGCTCTTCTCCCTGGAGCCCCTGCAGAACACGCTCGTCGCCGGTGAAGCCCCGCGGTCCGTCCGAGGTCTCGCCTTCGGATTCTCGTTCCTCAGCGTCTTCGGTGTCGGCTCGATCGGGGCGGTGCTGGCCGGCTGGATGCTCGCACAGAATGCGGCGAGGGGCCTCTTCGCGGTGCTCGGAGCGTGCCTGGCCGTCTCCGGAGGCCTGGCCCTCGGGGTGCGCGACGCGCGATCGTCGTAGGCGGATCTCACGACGCAGGCACGGCGACGCCTTGCGCCTGCAGCGTTTCGCGGACGATCTTGATCATGCCGTCCGGGTCTCGGTAGTATGACGACACGATTTTCGCGACGTCGCGGTAGTTCTTGATCTCCATCCGTTTCATGTAGTCGAAGAGGTCCAGGCGGCGCTTGACTTCCTGTTCCATTCGCCGCTGGTTCCAGTTCCGCGCGAGGGAGATTTTCTCGTAGACGTACGAGTGACCTGAATAGTTGAACGTGTCATCCGCGGGGTTCCAGGTGTACGCGGAGTTCGTGATCAGTTCGTTCGACTCCGGATCCGTGCCGACCACCTCGACGATCGCCTTGACGCGCCGAGTCATGTCCGTGCCGACCTTCACCTGCGCCTGCAGCAGGACGATGTCGAGCGCTGCGACGAGCGCACGCGGCAGGTTGATCGGATCGTTTTCGAGCCGGTGGACCATCGCCTGCACGTCGTCCGCGTGGAACGTCGTGTATGCGGACTTCCCCGTGGCCATGGCCTGGAACACGACGAACGCCTCGGGCCCACGGACCTCACCGATCATCATGTACTGCGGGCGCTGCCGGAGGGCCGCGGTCAAGAGGTCGAACATGTCGATCTCGCCGGCGGGCTTTCCGGTGACTTGCGACTTTCCACCGAAACCGGCGCGGGTGAGCAAGGGGACCCAGTTCTCGTGGGGCAAGTTCAGTTCGCGCGTGTCTTCGATGGACACGATCTTCATCTGGGGCGGGATGAACAGCAGGATCGCGTTCAGCGTCGTCGTCTTGCCCGACGCCGTGCCGCCGCAGATCAGCATCGACTGGCCGTTCTCGATGGCGAGCCACATGTACGCCATCATCTCCGGCGACATCGTCTTGAAGCGGACGAGGTCGAGCGGCGTGAAGGGGTTCTCCCGGAACCGCCGGATCGTGAACGAGGACCCGCGCTTCGTGACGTGCATCCCCAGGGTCGCTTGAAGTCGCGAGCCATCGGGGATCGTCGCGTCGAGCATGGGCTTGGCGACGGAGATGTGCTTGCCGGATCGCTGGGCGAGCCAGATTACGAACGAGTCGAGCTCCTCCGCGTTGTCGAATTTCAGGTTCGAGGGGATGGAGCCGTACTTGCGGTGGTAGATGTAGAACGGCACGTTCACCCCATCGCAGGAGACGTCTTCGACCTGGATGTCCGTCATTACGACGTCGATCGGGCCGTACCGCATGAAGTCCCGGTACACGTAGTACATGACGCGCTCCTTCGAGACCGGGTGCAGGTCGACCCCGAGTTCCCTCAGGAGGCCGTCGACGATTCGCCGGAGGTAGTTCTGCTTCTGCTCCTTGTCCGCATCCTCGAGCATCTCGAGGTTTTCGACGAGGATCTCCTTCAGGACCTCGAGGAGCTCCGACTCCTCCTCGAGGAGTTTCGGTTCGATGGCTTCGTAGAAATACTCGTTCGCCATCGTGTCGTAGAGGATTCGCACGTAGGAGAAATTCTTCAGGATCGGCTGGATCTCGATTTCGTTCATGTTGCGTCGGACGATCTTCGGGATCGTGGTGATCTTGCCGAGGGTCGTCTCCTCGATGCTGCTCACCTTCGGCGCCTTGACCTTCACGCCTTTGTCGCCGAGCAGCTTCCGGTTGAAGCGTCGCTTCGCGGAGTCGAACGCCTTGCGCGTCGGCTTCTTCTGCTTCCCTCCAGACGCGCCGGCTTGCTCGCTCTGTCCCGCGTACTCTTGCTGCATCGATTGGGCCATTCGGTCACCTCAGATGATCAGGAACGCGCAGAACCCGATCAGTAGCATGACGAAGCTGTGGCGCAGTCCGTTCGGGATGCTGCCGGTGTCCAGGACGCCCGCGAGGATGCCATCGCCGAGGCCGTGCACGATGATCGCGATGAAGAACGCGAGGCGGATGCTCCGCACGACGCCGACCAAGTCCGTTGCCAAGGGGCTCGCGACGGCCGTCCCGGTCTGGCCCAGGGCGTTGCTCGCCTCGAGCATCTTCGGCAGGAACGTGACGTTCAGGATCCAGATCGTGACGAGGAACACCATGAACGAGATGTAGATGACCGCGATGTACGTCGACATTGCGATCCGCCGCTCGTCTTCCGTCAGCTGGTTCTCCTTCGTGTCGTGGCTGACCATCGTCAGGACGTCGGCAACATCGCCCCCCGCGTCGGACGACTTCACGATGATCGCGATGACCCGCTGCACCATCGGGGTCTTCACGCGCTCGGAGAACAGACGGAGGGCCTCGGTCGCAGGGACGCCCCAGCTGATCTGGGCCGCCATCTTCTTGATCTCCGGCGTGAGTTTGCCGTAGCGCCCCCCCGACGAGACCACGATTGCCTCGGCGAGGGTCATGCCGAACCGCCCGGCCTCCGCGACGTCACGGAGGAAGTCTGGGAGGCGGCGCTCGATGAGTTTGATCTCCCGCTGCTTCTTCGCGAGGAAGAACCCGTATGGACCGATGAAGCCGAGGGTTCCGAGGACCAACCAATAGATGAAGCGCTCCGCGGGCGTTTGATCTCCACGGAAGCCCAGGTTCACCGAGTTGATCAGGTTGAGGAATCCGACGAAGCCGAAGAGGACGAGCAGCACCGAGCTGAGGGCGATGATCGCCTGGCGCCGGTCCGACTTCTGGTACAGCCGCACGCGGGCCTTCTCGAGTTCCACGTTCGCCATGTGTCAGCTCTCCTGTTCCATGTTCCAGATGACGAAGATGAAACCGAACTGGCTCATCGGGATCATGAGGCCGACGACCACGTACAACAAGAGGAGGACGAACCCCGAGCCCGTCTTGCTGATGAGTGCCATGATGGCCATGATCACCACGAGGAACAGGGGGAACGCTACCACGACGGTCACGAACGACTCGGCGAGCATCCCGAGCGTCTCCATCCTCTGCCGCATCCCGAGGCGGTCTTCTTTTTCGAACTGCTCCGCCTTCACGAGGAAGTACGGCTTGAGCTGGCCGCCGCTCGTCGACGTCGTCACCACGCCTTGCAGGAAGTCCTGGAACTTCGAGGACGGGGATCGCTGGGCCGCCTTCCGGATGGCGGTCAGGATGTCCACGCCGAGGAGCTCCGTGTCTCGGGTGATCCATTCCGCCTCCTTGGCGACCTCGCCGTAGACGGTCTGCTTCGAGAGCTCCTTGAAGATCACGTCCACCGGGACGTCCGCGGAAGCCATCGCGGAGATGAACGACATGGCGCCGGAGATCTTCTTGTCGATCTTCCGGCCGCGCTTCTTCGCCATCGAGGCCGGCTTGCCGTGGTACCCGATCGGGAGCCCGAAGTAGTACATGGAAGAGAAGAAGATCGGCAGCGCAGCGACGAGGCCGAGGATGATGATGAGGGTGAAGATGTCGATCCGGAGGATGAACAGGAAGATCGAGGCGATGAACGCCGCCACGACGGCCCCGATCGCGGCGAACGTCGTGTTCATCCAGGCGACGGCCAGATACTCCTCGGGCCGCAGCCGGATGTGCGCGCTGAGTAGGTTGTCCTCGAGTTCGGTATCGTCCCGTTTCCGGGTCTGAACGAACTTCCCGAACATGCGCCAGGCGACCTGTTCCTTCGCCGAAAGGCTGACGTTCACCGGCTTCGCGCCTTTCGGGAGCTTGACCATGTGATGGCCCTTGCCGGCCTCCTCGCCGGGGCGGAATCGCTTCGTCTTCGTGAGCGTCCCGCGGGTCTCGAGCTTCTCAAACGCGGAGCTACCCAACGGTCTCACCCCCTGCTTCGACGGCCTTCATGGCCCCGTGATCGGCCCAGCCCATCTCGTCGCGGACCCGCTTCGCCGTCTCTTCGGGGTATTGGTAGTATTGCACGACAATCTTCGCGATCTCGCGGAAGTCCACCATTCCCTTCTGGACCATGTAGTTGACAATGTCGATCCGGCGCTGGAACTCCGCTTCCATCTCCTCGTGGGTCATGTTCTTCATTTCCATGATCTCGTCGAAGAGGAACGAGTGCCCCTTGTAGACGAACGTGTCCGTCGCCGCATCCCACTCGTACACCGTGTTCGTGATCAGCTCGTTCGTCTCCGGTTCAAACCCGACGAGTTCGACGACCTGCTTGATGCGCCGGACGATCGAATCGCCGATTCGCGCGTGCGTCTGGATGATGACGAAGTTGAGGGCGGTGAGCAGGATACGCGGCGTGTTGATCGGCGGGTTCTCCAGCCGGTTGACCATCGACTTGACGGAGTCCGCATGCATCGTCGACATGGTCGGGTGGCCTGTCGCCATCGCCTGGAACATCGTGTAGGTCTCCGCGCCGCGGACCTCTCCCACGAGGATGTAGTTCGGCCGCTGCCGCAGCGCCGCGCGCACGAGGTCGTACATGTCGATCTCGCCGCCCGCCTTCCCATCGGGGCCGCGCTCGCCGACGCCGGACCGCGTCGTCCCGGGGATCCAGTTCTCGTGGGGCAGGTTGATCTCCCGCGTGTCCTCGATGGAGACGATCTTGGCACCCGGCCGGATGAAGAGGCCCGCACTGTTCAGCGTCGCCGTCTTTCCGCTCGCGGTGCCGCCGCAGACCATCATGGACTTGCCGTTCTCGACGGCGACCCAGAGGTACGCGACCATCTCCGCGCTCGCCGTGCCGAACTTCACGAGTTCCGTCGGCGTGAAGGGCTTCTCCTTGTACCGCCGGATCGTGAACGAGGAGCCGCGGGTCGTGACCTCGCGGCTGTACGTCGCCTGGACGCGGTGTCCTTCGACGGACGTGCCGTCGAGGATCGGGTTCGCGACCGAGATCTGCTTCGCGCAGCGCTGGCCGAGCATGACGGCGAACGAGTTCAGAGCGTCGTCGTCGTCGAAGATGACGTTCGTCTTGATCGACTCGTACTTCTGGTGGAAGATGAACAAGGGGATGGCGGTGCCGTCGCAGGAGACGTCCTCGATCCGCAGGTCGGCCATCAGGACGTCCACGGGACCGTATCCGACGAAGTCGCGGATGATGTAGTAGACGATCTTGTCCTTCGAGGCCGGCTCGAGGCGTAGGCCGCGGGACTTGATGAACGAATCGACCGCTTCCTGGAGGTACTCCCGCTTGTCCTTCTCCGCCATCTTGTCCCATTCGTATTCGAGGGTGCGGTTCAGGGAGTCCTTGATCATGTCCAGGAACTCCTTCTCCCGCGCGTCAAGCTGCGGCTCCCAGACCTCGTAGATGTACTCCGATCGCTCGTGGTCGTACACGACGCGGGAGTACGTCAGCGGCTCCCGGATCGGGTACACCTCGATCTCCTCGAGTGTGTCGCGGGTGAGGTTGGGGATTCGCGTGAGATACGATCCGCGGGTCCCGGACCACTCCGCCTTCTGCTGGATCGCGCCCTTCGGCATCATCACCTTTCGTTGCTTCGGCATGTGTGGTCCCCTTAGAACTGCACGCTCTGCGTGTTATCTCCGACGCCGATTTGGACCTGCGCGTGCAGGAGGCGGAACACGCTCAGCGGCATCACGAGGGCGTTGTTGTAGAGCTTCAACTGCATGATGTAGATCCCCGTGCTCGGATTGGAGCGGGATGTGATCTGGTAGACCGGAAGCGCGCCGAGCATCCCCGTGAACGTCTGGTCGAGCGGCGTCGACACGTACGTGCCGCCCAGCTTCAGGGCGTCCGCGAGGGTCTGATTCAGGAACGTGTACCACGCGAGCGCGTACCGCGAGGTGTGGTTGATCCAGACGACCGCGTTGCTCGCGAATCCGCGGTAGTCCTGGCGGTCGAACGCGAACACCTGTGTGTTCACAATCTCCGTGCTCGTCCCGGCAATCGCGCCGGTGCCGTACAGGCTCACGAGCCCGAAGGAGATGTCGAGGGAGTTGTTCGTCTTGATGACCGCGAAGGTGGGCTGGGCCCGGACGACTTGGCCGTCTCCCTGGTACCGGATCACGGCGCCGTTCTCGTAGGCGACGCGCTGCGGCACGTAGTAGCGGTTGGCCACGTCCAGGTCGATCGTGCCGTTCGACTGATCGCGGACGGGGGTGGGGACCCCCCGGATGAGGTAGCTGAACTGGACGGTGAACGGGCCCGAATCCGGACTGGACTTGAGCGTGCCGATCGTCGGGGCGGCAAAGATGGGCACGCCGTCGACCCCGAGGCCGATCGCGGCCGATGCGGTCGTCGGGATGTAGAACGCGCCCGCGTTCCGGGCGGCCTGGGCCGCGAGGACCTGGAGGTCGATCGCTCCCTTGAGGCTCCCGAAGTTGCCGAGGGCGGTGTTCATGTGGGACGCCTCGGAGTCCTTCATCCACACGGGGACGTACTGGTTGACGATCAGGCTGAGGAACGTGAGGAACACGAGGAGCGCCATGATCGTGCCGACGGTCGAGGCGACGCCCCGTTCGTCCGACCGAAGCTCGCGGATCAGAACACGCATGGATTCACCTGAGGAGAATCCTCCGTATGCATACCGTCGGCCCATCCTGGGTGACGCTATTTATAGGTGTCGCGCTGAAAATCTGACCTTGAGAATGAGTCGATTTTCTCCATGAAAAGCGCCCCCGATTCGGCGGCGAATTTCGACGACATTTTACCGGTCGACTGGCGGCGTTCAGCGGCCGCGTTTCGGCCCTCGGCGGGCCGCGGCGTAGACGAGGGAGGCTTCGCCCGCCATGAAGCGCTTCATCCCCTCGATCGACGCGTACTCGTTCGGCGCATGGGCCCGGGATCCGTGTCCGAGGCCCGTCGACACCCAGGGCAGCTTCAGGTACTCGTCGAAGGCGAACGCCGGCATCGTGCCGCCGCTCGACGGCCAGACCTCCGGCTCCTTCCCGTGCGACTCGACAGCGTCGACCGCCGCTTTCGCGATCCACGAGCCGGGGTCCGTCTTCGCGGGGCCGTACGGCCCGTGCACCTCGATCTGAAGGTCTCCGAAGCCCCGCTTCTTCAGATGGGCCTTCAACTTCCGCAAGGTTCCCTCGACGGTCATGTCCTTGACCAGCCGAATATCGATCTTCGCGTACGCCTCGTGCGGCAGGACCGTCTTCGTGCCGCCGTGGTCGATGTAACCCGAGTAGATGCCGCAGATGTTGACGGTCGGCTCGAACAGATAGGTCCGCAAGAGCTTGTCCTTCGGCCGGTCGTACTTGAATTTCGCCGTCCGCTCCTCTTTCAGCCACGCGTCCGGATCGAACCGCTTCGCGAGCACGTTGACCATCGCGATGTCCGTCTTCGTCGGCGGCACGACGTCGTCCCAGATGCCGTCGATCGCGGGCCGCTGGTCCCGGTCGACGAGCGTGTTCAACGCCTGGAGGAGCCGCCAGACCGGCGATCCGATCCACACCGCGTTCGCACTGTGGATCTCGCTGTCCATCGGGCCCCCTGCCTGGGGGTTCCCGCGGGACCAGATCGTGAGGTAGAGACACCCTTTGACGCCAAGGTAGATCGTCGGCACGCCGCGCAGATCTTCCGAGTAATCGTTCGCGATGGCGCCGTCCGCCCGGAGTTCGCGCCGGTGCGTGCGGATGAACTCGATGAAGTTCGCGCTGCTGATCTCCTCTTCGCCCTCGGCCAGGATCTTGAGGTTGACCGGCATCTCGTCGACGTCGCGGATCGTCTTCCACGTGAAGAAGTGGTTCGATAGCGCGCCTTTCGAGTTCGTCGAGCCGCGCGCGATGATCGCCTCGCCGACCTCGGGGACCTGGCGGATTTCCGCCGCGAAGGGGGGCGCTGTCCAAGCGTTCAGGTCGCCGACCGGCTGCACGTCGTACATCTCGTACACGACGAGCGTCACGGGCGCTCCGACGTCGAGCTCGCCAATCACGAGCGGGTGGCCGCCCTTCGACCACGTCTGCGTCTTGCAACCGATCTCGGCCATCATCCCGCGGACCATCTCCGCGCACTCTTGTACACCTTCCCCCGTCGCGCTGACGGACGGTTGGCGCAGCAACCTGCGCGTGGACTCGAGCGCTTGCGGGAAGCGGGACTCCAACGCGCGATAGACGGCGGCCGGCGCAATCGGCTCCATCGACGCGGGCAACGGCCGCGCGCGGATTAAAGTTGACTCCGGGGGCTCGAGGGACATCGAGCTGGTTCCACGTCGAGTACGTCAAAGATCCCGACGGGAATTGGGTCGAGTTGTTCGAGCGCTCCGATCCGATCGGTTGCACGCCGCCGAACGCCTATTGAACCGAGGGTCCGTCCTGCGCGCGGAAACCTTTTTCCCTTCCAGTTTCATGGTCCGCGCGAGCCGCGGTAACTCAGTTTGGGAGAGTGCGAGACTGAAGATCTCGAAGTCGCCGGTTCGAGCCCGGCCCGCGGCATGATCCTCCCGCAACCCGCTAATCCGCGCCCCATTCGATAGAATCTTATGGCCCGACCCGTTTCGACGCCCGTCCCGCCTTAGCTCAGCCTGGTCAGAGCGGGTGACTGTAGAGTGCTCCCGCGCCCTGTGCGCGGTGCCCGCTGCCATCATCAGGCCGCCGGTTCAAATCCGGCAGGCGGGACTCCCCCTCCGGCTCCCGAACACAGCGGCGGTCCACCGGCAGTGTGGCCCGTGAAGCTTCAATACTCGCGGACGCGATGGGCCGCGCGGTGGGTCGATGGACAAGAAGGCGAAGAAAGCCGTCCTGCAGATGATTCCGTACGGCGCCTACGTCGTCGGGACGAAGACGGACGAGGGTTCGGACCACTTGATGTTCGGCACGTGGCTCATGCAGACCTCGTTCAAGCCACCTCTCGTCGCGTTCGCGCTCTCCGAAGACAGTCGCACCCTCTCGCACGTTCGCCGATCGAAGGCGTTCGCGGTCTCGTTCCTGACGGATGGCATGAACGGGATCGCGGAGAGCGTCGTCGATGGGTCGTTCGAGAAGGTCGCGACGGAGCACACTGCCTCCGGACTCCCGGTTGTGGCTGGCGGTGCCGGCTGGATCGAGTGCCGGACGGTCGACATCCTGGAGCGCGGGGACCATCGCATCGCATTGGCCGAGGTAGTGGACATCCACCAGGGGCGCGGCAAGCTGATGCCGCTCGATGCCCTGAAGTGGCACTACGGCGGCTGAGACCTCGCGGGCCCACGGCGACGGAGTTCATTAGCCGAGGCTTCATTCCCCGGTCATGTCTGGATTTCCGGAGATCGTCCGCCGACTCCCTGAGGCGGAAGCGCCGTTTCGCGGCATCACGCTCCGCCTGTTGCAGGGCCCGACGGCCTGCGCGACGTTCGTCGAGGCGATGCAAGACTCCGAGGTGCCGGAGCACTCCCACGGCACCCAATGGGGGGTCGTCGTCGCTAGGGGAACTCGTCTTGACGATCGGCGGGAAGACGCGCGTCCTGGGGCCGGGAGAGGAGTACCTGGTGCCGGCCGGCGTGCCGCATTCGGCAACGCTCAAAGCGGGCGTGCGGGTGATCGACTTCTTCGATGATCCGAACCGGTACCGACCGCGGCGATCGTGAGTCGCGGGATTCCTCGGGAAACGCTTGTGCATCGACGCGGTGTTTGTCAAATCGGCCTCGCGAGCAAATCTATTAATACGCTCGCGGCCGTTGAAACACGTCAGACAAAGGTCCGACCCGCGGGCCTTGCTGGGATGGGCATGGGACTCCTTCGTTTGCTCCTCTGGCCGCTCCGGAGGGACCGGAAAGCGGAGGAACGCGATCCGCCCCGTCGCCGGCGCACGTCGCGAGGGACGCGGGAGAGCCACCATCCGGGCGTCTACCGGATCGAGGTCGACGGCGAGGCGAACCGCTTCCACGGCGACGGACCCCCGTTCTCCTTCTGGTCTTCCTCCCGCATCATCCTCATCCTCTCCTTCTTGTTGTGGTGGGTCCAGCCCGCCGGTCCGATGATCGCAGGCTTCGTCGGCGGCCGCCGCTCCGGCTCACCGATGAAAGGCGTGACGGCGGCGCTGCTGCCCGTCATCACGATCTACGTCGCCAACGCGGCGTACGCGCACAACTTCGCGTCCCGACAGATCGACTTCGTCGCCTCCCTCCCCCTGGTCGTGAGCGACGCGGTCTCGAGCATCCTGCCGTTCCTCCTGCCGTACAAGGAGTTCATGGTCGCCTACATGCAGGGGTTCGTCCAGGCGCTGACCACCACGTTCGGCATGGGCACGAACGGTTACCTCATGGTCATCATCTTCGCGTATATTGGCGGCTTGATCGCGGAGCAGACGCGAAGGGAGCTGACGTTCGGGTCCGGGTCCGGATCCTCGGTCGGAGTGAATTTCGTGCAGCCTCTGCTCGGCGCGCGACCGTACGTCGACGAGGAAGAGGAGTCGTACGAGGACGATGAGGAGATCGACCGGTCCCGGCGCCCGGTCCGGGCACACGCCCGCGGTCACGCCCGCCCGATCGTGGTCCCGGAATCACGGCGGAGACGCCATCGCGGTCCGTCGGACCGACTCGACGATTATCGTTCCGTGCCCGCGGAAGTGCTCGACATGCAGGGCCGTCACGCGACCCGCCTCCGTCGTCGCCCGGACGACGACGAAGAGGACGAGGACGACGACCGCGAGGTCGTCGAGGTGCGCCCGCATCGATCCGGTCGCGCCCACGACGACGATCGGCGCGCCCGCCACCACGGGGCCCGGGCGAGGCCCGACGAGGAAGAGGACGAGGAGCCGCCGGAGCGGGAGAGCCGCCCCGCACGGCTGCGCAGCCAGGCCGAGGAGCGCGCGATCCAGCGGTTCGTCGAGCGCGCCCTCAAGAATTACGATCACTCGAAGTTGTAAGCGACAACCTTTTTACCGCAGGGTCCTCTGACTGTTTCCGCTCCTGATGTTCTGCCCGAAATGCGGCTCGCTCATGTTCCCCACGAAGGGGAAGGTGCATTGCAACTCGTGCGGCTACGAGCGGTCCCTGTCCGGGAAGGACGCGACCGTCACGAAGGTCGCGCGGGCGGGGAAGGAGAAGCCCGCGGAGACGCTCGTCCTTGACGAGATCACCGAGACGCTCCCGAAGACCCGCGTCGAGTGCCCGAAGTGCGGCCACTACGAGGCGTTCTGGGTGATGCGGCAGACCCGCGCGGCGGACGAGCCGACGACCCGGATCTACCGGTGCGTGAAGTGCGGGCACACGTGGCGGGAATACTGAGCGACGGCCCGGGAACCTTTATTATCGTCCATCGGATTGCGGACCGAAATTCATGGGGGAGCGGCAATTGTTCGAGGCCAAGGTCAAGGCAGACGTCCTCAAGGAGGTGGTCGACGTGGTATCGACGCTCGTCGATGAAGCGAAATTCAACGTCGGCAAGGACTCCGTCGTCGTCAAGGCCGTCGACCCCGCGCACGTCGCGATGGTCGACCTGTCGCTGGACCGGGGGGCTTTCGAGACGTTCAAGGCGGACGAAAGCGAACTCGGAATCGACATGGACAAAATGAAGGAGATCCTCCGTCTGGCGAAGGCCGGCGAGACGATCTCCCTGAGCCACGACGAGGACAAGAACCGGCTCGTCGTGACGGTCGGCAACACGACGCGGCGCATGGCCCTCGTCGACACCGCCGGCATGAGCGATCCGAAGGTGCCGAGCCTCAACCTGCCCGCGAAGGTCGTCGTGCGGACGGACGAGCTGCGCCAGGCGATCCGCGCCTCGGAGAGCATCAGCGACCATATCGCGCTCAAAGCCTCGCCGGAGGGATTCGAGATCGTGTCGGAGGGCGACACGGACAACGTGTCGCACATGGTTCCGAAGGACCTGCTCGAGGAGATCCAGGCGAAGGAGGCGGTGCGGTCCCTGTTCCCGCTCGACTACTTCTCGAACATGGTGAAGGCGATCAGCTCCGCGCCCAACGTCTCGCTCTTCCTGGGCTCCGACTATCCGGTGAAGATGGAGTTCAAGATCGCGGGCGGAAAGGGCGACGTAAAATTTCTCCTAGCTCCGAGAATCGAATCCGATTGATGCATAGCGCCGCCCGGAGGGCGAGCCTACCGAATTCGGACGAGATCGTCACACGCCAAACGCGAGTCTCAGCGCGGCGTAAGCGGCCATCCCAACCGCAGCCGAGGCGGGGATTGTGATGATCCACGCCCACACGATGCGACGCGCGACGCCCCATCGCACCGCGGAGAGGCGTTTCGTCGCGCCGACGCCCATGATGGCCGAAGCGATCACGTGGGTCGTGCTCACGGGGATGCCGGCGAGGGCCGTGCTCGCGAGGGCGATGCCGCCGCCGGTCTCCGCGGAGAA
>WNGJ01001067.1_pt1 | contig 49753 bp, 44 predicted proteins | sample 5400611 | NCBI WGS metagenome assembly WNGJ01 (sample SAMN13153375, study PRJNA577476) | soil metagenome | isolation source: 40 cm soil or saprolite under Garry oak tree replicate 1 | place: USA:California | collected 2016-06-15 | reverse complement strand
CGACGCAGGCCTTGATGAATTGGGGCTTGACCAGCGGGGCCAGCAGGTTCAGGCGATGGAATGCGGCAGAGACCTTGTCCAGCCCGAGCGCCTCGCGCCCGACGGGTTCGGCCTCGATGCCTTCCAGAAGTGCCGCGCCGGCCTGGTACGCGCGCGCGGGCGCCTCCGGCATCCGCACCGCGGCGAGCAGCGAAAGAACCAGCCGGACCTCGGCCGCCAGATCCCGCAGTGGTACGTATCGACCCGCGCGCGCCGGCTGCGTTCCGGCACCGAGGCGCGCTTCCAGCACCGTGTACAGAAGAAATTCGGGCAACGTGACGCGAGCGTCCGCCGCGATCAGCTTGCGCGCCAGCGTCAGCAAGCGGTCGCGCGCCGCCGCCGGCAGCTTGCGCAGCGCGGGCATCGCCAGATCGACCAGCGGCAATCGCCAGCCCGGCGGCATTTTCGCGGCCGCATCACGGATCGCCTCGACCTGTTTCGACGCATCCGGGCCGAACGCCTCGGCCACGATTGCCTCCTGGCGCGCCGCGATCGCCTGTTCCTGCTCGATCAGCAGACCCAGCACCAGCACTTGCGCGCCGGTCGTATCGGACAGCGCCGCCCGCAGGCCCAGCGATTCGACCCGCTCCAGCAGCTGCTCGACGAACGGACGCGAGGTCGCCTGCGGCCGCCCGATCGCGGCCGGCATCGCCGCTGCCGCCGCGGCCAGGCCCGTGACCGGGCTGGCCGCGGGCGCGGCGGTCGACCCGGACGAGGCCGCCGCAGCTGCAGCGACCGGCTGAGTCGTGAACGGCAGGGGCGGGAGCTCCGCAGCCTGCGGACCCCCGGCGGGTTCGGCCGAGACCACCAGCTCGGGGGCCGGCAGGAAGTCCATCGGGCGTCCGTAGATGCGCCGGATGCGTTCTTCCAGCGGGGGGTGGGTGGCCAGCCAGCCGTCGGCGAAGTTCAGGCGGACCGGCGCCAGGAACATGTGCGAGAGTGACTCGGCGTGCGGGTGGTCGATCTGCCCGCCGGTGCCGGCGCCCAGCCCGCCGATCTTGCGCAGCGCGCGACCGATACCCTCGTTGTTCCGCGTGAATTGAAGGGTGCTCGCATCGGCCAGGGACTCGCGCTGGCGCGACACGCCGGCCTTGATCAGCCGGCCGAAGAACACGCCGATATAGCCGATCACGACGATCGCAAGTCCGGCCAGGAACAGCACGTTGCCGCGCTCGCGCGAGTCGCTCGAGACCCGGACCCGATCCATGTCGGCCAGGAAGCGGCCGAACAGCGCGAGCAACAGCAGACCCTGCAGCAGACCGATCAGCTGGATGTTCAGCGTCATGTCGCCGTTCAGGATGTGGCTGAACTCGTGCCCGATCACGCCCTGCAGTTCGTCCCGCGTCAGCCGGGTCAGCGCCCCGTGCGTCACGGTCACCACCGCGTCGCGCGGGTGCAGCCCGGCCGCGAACGCGTTGATCGTGTCCTGCCGCTCCAGCACGTACACGCGCGGCGTCGGAATGCCCGAGGCGAGCGCCATCTCCTCGACCACGTTCAGCAAGCGGCGTTCCAGCTGGTCGCGCGTGGAAGGGTCGACCGGCCGGGCGCCCACCATCCGCGCAACGGCCTCGCCGCCCTCGCGCAGCTCCAGGATCTGCAGCACCGAGCCGCCGACGATCATCAGCAGCACGACGGCGGTCGTGGTCGAAATGAAATAAGGCGGCAGCGCGTCCATCCCGTAGCGCGCCCACGCGCCGTGCGGTGCGAAAACGTACAGGTACATGATGCCCAGCGCCGCGTTGACCGCGACCACGATCGCGATCACGGCCGCGACGAAGAGCCAGATAAGACGCTGGCTGGTGCGCCGCGCCTCGTGCTGCTGTTCGAAAAAGCTGGTCGCCAAGGATGCCGCGCGGCGTCAGGTCAGAACTGGACCTTGACCGCCTTGCGCTCCTCGTCGCTTTCGGTGGCTTTCAGCAGCTCGGCCGGCTGGAACGAGAACGCCCCGGCGATGAAATTCGATGGAAATTGCTGCACCGCATTGTTGTAGGTCATTACCGAATCATTGAATGCCTGGCGCGCGAACGCGATCCGGTTCTCGGTGCTGGTCAGCTCCTCGGTCAGCTGCATCATCGTCTGATTGGCCTTCAGGTCCGGATAGGCCTCGGCCACCGCGAACAGCCGCCCCAGGGCGCCGGAGAGCCCGCCTTCGGCGGCCGTCAGCTGGCGCATCGCCGCGGCGTTGGACGGATCGCTGGCTGCGGCCGTATTGGCCGTCACCGCCGAGGTGCGCGCCTTGACCACCGCTTCCAGCGTCTCGCGCTCGTGAGCGATGTATTTTTTGGCGACCTCGACCAGGTTGGGGATCAAGTCGTAACGGCGCTTCAACTGCACGTCGATCTGTGCAAACGCGTTCTTGAATTCGTTGCGCTGAGCAACCAGCCGGTTATAGGCGGCCATCACCCAGAAAACGATCGCCGCGATCAGCGCGAAGAAAACGATCAGCCCCATTTGCCCGTCCCCCACGGTTGGTCCTTGCCTCTCCGCCTGGCGCGTCGCAAGCGCGGCGGGGCGGCGCAGAGACTACCCGCGATCAGCGGTCCGGCGCAATCGCGCGCCGGTGCCGGTCGCCCCGGGGCGGTAAATGCAAGGACGTCTACGGACGGCCTTCGTTCTTGGCGCCGCTGGGCGATGCCTCCTGGCTCTTCTTGATCGCGGCGACCTCCTGGTCCGAGATCAGATCGAACAGCTTGACCACGCGCCGCACCCCGCTGACCCGGCTGGCCGCCTTGGCCGCGGCTTCGCCCTCCGAGGGCGAGACCTTGCCCATCAGGTACACCACACCCTGCTCCACCGTCGTCGTGACCACGCCGGTCGGAACCCCCTCGGCGCCGAGCAGCGCGGTCTTCACCTTGCCGGCCAGCAATGTGTCGTCGGTGCGATCGCCCAGCGACGCGGTCTCGCCCACCGTCAGCTCATTGACCACCTGACGCACGTTCTCGACCTTCGCGGCAGCCTGCTCGGCGAGCGCGCGCATCTCGGCGGTCCGGACCTGGCCGGCCAGCAGCACCTTGCGGTTGTAGCTGGTCACGTTGATGTTCATCGCCGTCTTCGGAATCTTGTCGATCAGCGCCGCGTTCACGCGCGACTCGATGGCCTTGTCCTCCACCTGGATCCCGACCGGGCGCCGGTCGGTCGCGACCACGGTACCGCCGACCGCCGCGGCGCCAACCAGCGGCACCACGCAGCCGTCCAGCATTGCGACCCCGAGCCCTGCTGCGACGACGACCCATCCGATTGTCCGCTTCATCGAGTTTCCTCCTCGGCGCCAAAGGCGGCGCGTAGCCATTCGATCCGATCGGCTTCGGCAATCACGACATCGAACCGGCACGGTGGCCAGCGATCGCCGAAATGGACTTGCAGGTACCGCTGCGCGGCCAGCCGCAGCCGCCGGCGCTTGGTGCGATCGACGCTGGCTGCCGCCAGCCCGCGCCGCGCGCGGCTGCGCACCTCGACGAACACCAGCGTCGGTCCGTCGCGCGCGACGACGTCCAGCTCGCCGACCCGAAAGCCGACCTGTCGCGCCACGATCCGCAGACCATGCTGCCGCAGCATCGAGCAGGCCGCCTGCTCGGCCGCATCACCCTGGCTCTGGCGCGCGCTGCGCGCCGCGCGAATCCGCAACGAGCGTTCTCCGGACCATCGCCGCTGCCCCCAAGACCCGCAAACCGGCCGTTGGTTCCGGGATTGTGAATAATGCGACAGGCGGCGGGATCCGGTTGGGTGCCCGTCCCGCGGAGCGATGTGACATGGATGATCCCGATACTCCCGATCCGTGGGCTCGCCAGCCGTTGTGGACAGCCTCCGGGCTGGCCCAGCAGCAGTTGCCGCGCGCATTGTATGTAGTGGCAACTCCGATCGGCAATGCGGCCGATGTTACGCTGCGCGCGCTTTGGGTACTCCGCAACGCCGATTGCATCGCGGCTGAAGATACGCGCGTGACGGCGCCGCTTCTGAAACGTTATGGCATCAGCACGCGTCTGGTTGCCCTGCACCGCCACAACGAGCGCGGCGCAACCGGGAAAATCCTGGCGCGGCTGTCGCAGGGCGAACGGATCGCTTTGGTCAGCGACGCGGGAACGCCGGGGATATCCGACCCCGGCGCGGTACTGGTCAGGGCGGCGCTGTCGGCCGGCCAGCGCGTGATCCCGATACCGGGTGCGAGCGGCCTGACCGCGGCGCTGTCGGCGGCCGGGTTGCACGCGACCTCGGTGTGCCTGCTCGGGTTCCTGCCGTCACGGGTGCAGGCCAGACGTCGGCTGTTGCAGCAGGCGGCCGCGCGCAGCGAGGGCTTCGTGCTGTTCGAGGCGCCGCATCGGATCGCGCGCACTGCGAGCGAGCTGGCGGCCGTGCTGCAGCCCGATCGTCGAGTCGTGCTGGCGCGCGAACTGACCAAGCTGTTCGAGGCGGTCGTGCAGACGACGGCTGCCGATCTGCCACGCGCGGTCGGCGAGCAGCGCGAGCGCGGCGAGTTCGTGGTGATCGTCGACGCCGGAGCGCCGCCCGAACCGGATCCGGCCGCGCTGGACGAGACCAGCCGCCGCTGGTTGCAGGAGCTGTCCGGCGAGATGCCGGCGGCGCGCGCTGCGGCGATCGTTGCGAAGGTGACCGGCCTGCCGCGCGAAGTCGTCTACCGCACGCTGCTGGCGCAACGGGGTTGATTGCCGTTGCGGCCTTGCGGCGCGCAGCGCTTGCGGGCCGGCGGCTAGAACGGCGCGTCCGCCACGACCTGCGCGATCGCTCCGGTCAGCTTTTTGGCGTAATCGATCGGCAGGAACTCGTTCGGCCCATGCGCGTTGGACTGCGGTCCGAGCACGCCCGTGATCACGAACTGCGAGCGCGGGAATCGCTCGCCCAGCATCGAGATGAACGGGATGGCGCCGCCCTCGCCCATCCAGACCGGCTGCAGCCCGAACGCGTCCAGCGAGGCCCCCTCCAGCGCCTCCTGCAGCCAGGGCGCGGTCGGCGGCGCGTTCCAACCCGACCCGGCGCTGTCCGGATCGAATCGGACCCGGGCCCCGTAAGGCGGATCGGCTTCCAGCAGCAGCTTCATCCGCTGCGCTGCGCGGTGCGCGTCCACGGTCGGCGGAAGCCGCACGCTCAGCTTGAGCGCGGTTCCCGGCCGCAACACGTTGCCACCCTCCTGCAGCGGCGGAAGCCCGGCGGCGCCGATCACGGACAGGGTGGACCTCCACGTGCGGTTCAGGATCGCCTCGACCGGATCGGTCGTGACCGGGCGCGCGTGCTCGCCGTCGGGCCCGTCCGGACCGTCGCCCTGTCGGACCCAGGCGAACTGCTGCCAGATGCGGTCGCCCAGCACCGCGCCGGCCGTGAGCGCCTGTTCCAGGCGATCGGGCGGCACCGGCGACTGGAACACCGGGTCGCGCAGCCTTCCGGTGCGCGAGTCGTCGATCCGGTCCAGCAGCAGCCGCAGGATCCGGAACGAGGACGGAACGATGCCCGAGGCATTGCCGGAGTGCACGCCTTCGCGCAGTATGTCGACGCTCAGGACCCCACCGACCAGACCGCGCAGCGACGTGGTGACCCACAGCCTCTCGTAGTCCCCGCAACCCGAGTCCAGCCCGATCAGCAGGCCGACCTGCCCAAAACGAGCGGCCAGGCAATCGAGGTAAGCGGGCAGGTCGAAGCTGCCGCTTTCCTCGCAGGTCTCGATCAGTCCGACACAGCGGGGACGAGGTACACCGCAGGTATCGAGCGCGGCGATCGAGGTCAGCGCGGCGTAGACGGCGTAGCCGTCGTCGGCAGCGCCCCGGCCATACAGGCGCCCGTCCTGGATCACCGGCTGCCAGGGTCCGAGCCCCGCGCGCCAGCCCGTCATCTCCGGCTGCTTGTCCAGGTGCCCGTAAAACAGCACCGTCTGATCGCCGGACTGCCCTGCGCCCGCAACGCCATCGCGGGTGGAGGGCGCATCGAAGAACAGGCACGGAGTGCGACCGTCCAGTGCGACGATCTCGGCCTGCAGTCCGCGCACCGGCTGGGTCCGGACCCAGGCAAGCGCGTCGCGCGCAACGCGCTCCAGATGGCCATGAGAAGCCCAGCCGGGGTCGAACGCAGGAGACTTGGCCGGGATCCGGATGTAGTCGCTCAGACGCGCGACGATGTCGTGATCCCAGCGGTCATCGACAAACTGGCGTGCGGTGGAGGAAAGCACGGGGTTTCGGGTCGGGCGATCGGCGCCGCAGCGAGCATAGCGCGCCTCAGGCGCACCCGAAGTGATCCGCCAGCGCCACCAGGCTAGGAACCGAAATATCGACCGGCACGCCGGCCCGCGTTTCCCCCTTGCCGCGGCCGTGTTCGTCGGGGCGCGCCACGAACGCGGTCCGCAAGCCCGCCGCGCTGGCGGCCGCCAGATCGGTCGAATGCGCGGCCACCATCATCGCCTGCGCGGGCTCGCAGTCGAACGCCGCAGCCGATGAAAGGTAGACGATCGGCTTCGGTTTGTAGTCGCGCGCCAGCTCGGCGCCGACAATCGCGTCCCAGGTGAACCCGTTGCGTCGCGCCAGGTCGACCATCAGCGAAATGTTTCCGTTCGAGCACGGCGCCAGTCGAAACACCGTCCGCAGCCTTGCCAGCCCTGGAGCCACATCCGGCCAGGCATCAAGCCGGTGCCAGGCGAGGTTCAGTTCGATCCGGGTGGATTCGTCGATGTGATCGAGCCCGAAGCGATGCAGCACCACGTCCAGATTGCGCCGGTGCAGCACATCGAGCCTGGTAAACGGCAGGCGCCCACTCCGGACCGGCTCCATCGCCGGCTGGTACTGGTCGCGCCATGCATCGGCGAACCCCTCCCAGTCGATCGCCAGGCCCGGGGAGGAAAGCAGGTCCCCCGCTTCACGTGCGATCGAGCCGCGCCAATCGACCAGCGTGCCGAACACGTCGAAAAGGAGCACTCGAACGTCTGGCATCGCGGCGCCCCGGCTAATGCGCGAACAGCGTGGTCGGACGGGACAGGTAGCGCTCCAGCAGGCGCGACCAACCCAAGGCTGTCGCGCGCTGCGCCGCATCGCCGATCAGCACCCGGCTCAGGCCGGCCTGGCGCTCGATGCGCGGCGAACGTAATTCGGCCGGCAGGCCCGAGGCATCCGGCGAATTCAGCAGCAGGGCCAGGCGATCACGCAGCGCCTCGGCGTTCATCGCGATCTTGAAGGCCCCCAGCTGAACCGACCAGTGCGTTGCCGCCGTCGCCGGTTGCGGCGGCGGATCGCCGTTGGTGGTCCGCGCAACCGGATCGGGGGCAGGCTGGTTCGGGAGCACCATGCTGTGCGTCGACCCGGAGCCGGGCGACGGCACCGCAAAAGCGACTGCCGTCGGGGCCTCGACCTGTGGCGCCGCCGGGGCAGCCGTCACCGTGACGGGCGGCGGCGCGGTTTGCGCGATCTGCCCGGGCAGGATGCGCTCGATCTGGACTTCGCCGCTTCCGGCGCCGGCCAGTCCCAGGCGCGCAGCCGCCGCGTAGGACAGGTCGATGATCCGATCGTGCAGGAACGGTCCGCGGTCGTTGATCCGCACGATCACCGAGCGGCCGTCGCGCGTGCTGGTGACGCGCGCGTAGCTGGGGATCGGCAGTGTCGGGTGGGCTGCCGTCATCGCGAACATGTCATAGAGCTCGCCGCTGGCGGTTCGATTGCCCTGGAACTGGCGCCCGTACCACGACGCCATCCCGCGCTGGTGAAACGGCGCATTCGAGGTGTCCGGCACGTAGGTTCGGCCCAGCGCAGCGTAGGGGCGGTTGGCGTAGGGATTCAACGGCTCCTCGCGCGGGACCGCATCGGGTGTTGCCAGCAGGCCCGGTGGAACGTGATCGGGCGGTCCGTCTTCGCGGTAAAAGCGGGTCTCCTTGGGTGCCGAGGCGCAGCCCGCCAGCACCAGCACCGCGACAGCGATCGGCAGCGCGGGCCCCGCGGCCGATCGCGCCAAGGTCACATCTGCACCAGCTTGCGGTGGCTCTGCACGCACATCAGCATTCCGCACGCCATCCCCAGCGTGACCAGGGCCGTGCCGCCATAGCTGATGAACGGCAGCGGCACGCCCACCACGGGCAGGATCCCGCTGACCATCGCCATATTCACGAACGCGAACGTGAACAGGATCATCGCGATCGCGCTGGCCAGCAGCCGGGTGAACGGCGTCGACGCCTGCAGAGCGATTGCCAGCGCGCGGCCCACCAGCACCAGGAACAGCACCAGCAGCACCAGGTTGCCGATCAGCCCGAATTCCTCCGAGTAGACGGCGAAGATGAAATCGCTGGTGCGCTCGGGAATGAATTCCAGGTGCGTCTGGGTTCCCTGCATCCAGCCCTTGCCGAACATCCCGCCCGAGCCGATCGCGATCATCGCCTGCAGCGTGTGAAAGCCCTTGCCGAGCGGGTCGCTCATCGGATCGACCAGCGTCAGGATCCGGTTGCGCTGATAGTCGTGCATCAGCGTCCAGGCCACCGGCAGCAGCGCCAGCGCGCCGCCACCCATCACGCCCAGCCAGGCCCACGGCAACCCGGCGAAGAAGATCACGAAGAAGCCGGCCGCCAACACCAGCAGCGCGGTTCCGAGGTCCGGCTGGCGCGCGATCAGCGCGACCGGCACGAGCACCAGCAGGGCAGCGACCGCGAAATCCATCCTGCGCACCGCGCCCTCGCGGCGGTCGAAGTACCAGGCCAGCACCAGCGGCACGCCCAGCTTCATGATCTCGGCCGGCTGGATCCGCATCGCCCCCAGGTCAAGCCAACGCTGCGCGCCTTTGACCGACACGCCGGCGACCAGCACGGCCGCCAGCAGCAGCAACCCGACCAGGTAAACGGGCAGCGCCAGCCGTTTCAGCATTCTCGGCGGGATCCCCGCCACCGCGAGCATCACGGCAGCGGCCAGAGCGAAATTGCGCAGCTGTTCGCTGAAGCGGCCCGGGTGGTCGTACGCGGCCGAGTACAGCGTCACCAGCCCCAGCCCGCCCAGAACGCCGAGCGCGGCCAGCAGCACCGGATCCAGTACCAGAAGACGGCTGTACAGCCAGATACCCAGGCGCTGCGGCAGCGATGGTGTGTTCATCGCCGGTTCCTCATCGGCGGCTCTTCGCGTCGGCCGGGGACGCCGCCGCGACCGGTTCGACGTGCTCTTCGGTCGGGGGCGGCGCCGCCGGCATCTTCCCGAGCAGGTAGTAGTCGAACACCTGGCGCGCGATCGGCGCAGCCGCCATCGCCCCCCAGCCGGCGTTCTCGACCAGCAGCGCGAGCGCGATCCTCGGCTTGGCGTCGGGGTCGGCCGGCGCGAACGCGATGAACAGCGCATGGTCGCGATGGCGCTCGTCGATCTTGTTCTCGTTGTACTTCTCGTTCTGCGCGATGCCGACCACCTGCGCGGTGCCGGTCTTGCCCGCGGCGTGGTACGGAGCGCCGGCGAACGCCGCCCGTCCGGTTCCGTTGATGTTCACGTCCACCATCGCGTCGCGAATGAATTGCAGGTTGCGGGGACTGAGCCGGATGCGCCCGCTTTCGGACGGAACGGTCAGCCGCAGATCGCCGCTGCGGGGATCCTCGATCGCCCGCACCACATGCGGCTTCATCACGACGCCGCCGTTGGCGAGCGTGGCCGTGGCGTGCGCCAGCTGCAGCAGCGTGAAGCTGTTGTAGCCCTGGCCGATGCCGATCGAAATGGTTTCACCGCCGTACCATTTCTGGTGGAAGCGCCGCTCCTTCCACTCGGACGACGGCAGCACACCGGCCAGCTCCCCTTCCAGGTCGATCCCGGTGAGCTGCCCGAAGCCGAACGGCTGCATGAAATCGTGGATCGCGTCGACGCCCAGATCGTTGGCCAGCACGTAGTAGTACACGTCGCTCGACACCACGATCGACCGGTGCAGATCGACGTTGCCGTAGCCGCCCTTCGGGGCGCGGCCTTCGCGGAACTCGTGGCCCGCGTACCAGAAGTAGCCGGGATCGTAGGTGACGCTGTCGGGCCGGCGCTTGCCCAGCTCGAGGGCCGCCAGCGCCAGGAACGGCTTGTAGGTCGACCCGATCGGGTAGGTGCCGCGCAGCGCCCGGTTCAGCAGCGGCTTGTCCGGCGAATTGTTCAGGCCGTCCCAGCTGAGCGGATCGATCCCGTCGACGAACAGGTTCGGATCGAACGTCGGCTTGGAGACGAAGGCCAGCACGTCCCCGGTGTCGGGCTCGATCGCGATCAGCGCGCCGCGCCGATCGCCGAATGCCTTCTCGACCAGCTGCTGCAGCTTGATGTCGATCGACAGGACCAGGTTTTGGCCGGGTTCCGAGGCCGAGCGCGATAGCGTGCGCACCGGGTGTCCGCCGGCCGTGATCTCGACCTGTTCGAAGCCGGTGGTGCCGTGCAGATACTCCTCGTAGCTGGATTCGACGCCGACCTTGCCGATGTACTCGGTCCCGTTGTAATCGTTCGGGTTGGAGAACTGGTCGATGCGCTGCTCGTCGCTGGTGCTGACCCGGCCGATATAGCCCAGCACGTGCGCCGCGGTTTCGCCCAGCGGGTACTGGCGGAACAGACGCGCGCGCAACTCCACGCCGGGAAAGCGGTACCGCTGGGCCGCAAAGCGGGCCACCTCCTCGTCGGTCAGACGGGTGCGGATCGGCACCGAGTCGAGCCGCTTGTAGTCCTCGATCAGTTTGTAAAAGCGGCGCCGGTCGCGCGGCTCGACCGGGATCACTCTGGACAGCTCGTCGATCGTCGTTTCGACGTTCCTGACCTGGTCCATCGCGATTTCGAGCGTGTAGGCCGAGTAGTTCTTCGCGATGATCGCGCCGTTGCGGTCCTTGATCAGGCCGCGGTTGGCGGTCACAGGAACCAGCGCGATCCGGTTCTGTTCGGCCTGCGCGTAAAAGTCCGCGTGCCGGATCACCTGGAGCCAGGTGAAGCGCAGCAGCAGCAGCAAAAAACCGCCCACCACGACGGTCGAGGCGACCAGCAACCGCGTTCGAAAGTAAAAGACCTCTCGCTCAGGATTGCGCAGTAGTTTCATAGATGGCGCTTACAGCCTGACCGAAAACCCTCATGCCCCGCCTACAGCTTCGCATCGTTCGATGCTGGCAACACCAAGCCCTTATCCGTTCAGCTGATCGCGCGCGCCAGCGCGAACGCGGCGGCGGCCGCAAATCCGCCGATGCTGGCCGTCTGCAGCGCCGACTTCAGGGGTACGGCGCCGGTGAACCGGCCCTTGACGTATCCGAACACGGCCAGCGCGACCAGCGTAACCCCGATCGACCACGGCAGTGCCAGCGCCGCCGAGCCGATCGCCATGTAAGGCGCCAACGGGACCAGCCCGCCCAGAATATAGCTGCAACCGATCGTCAGCGCGGAACGACCCGCCCGTTTGGGGTCGGGTTTTTGCAGACCCAGTTCAAAGCGCATCATGAAGTCGCGCCAGGCGAGCGGATTAGCTCGCAAACCTTCGATCACGCCACCATAGTGCCGTTCGGTCAGGCCATACTGCCTAAATACCTCGGCAATCTCCTCGACTTCCGCCTGCGGCTTTTCCAGGATCTCCTGCTCCTCGCGCACCAGCTCCGAGGCGTAGTGCTCCACGTCACCCTGGGCGGCCAGGTAGCCGCCCAGGCCCATCGCAATGGAGCCGGCCACGATCTCGGCGGCCCCGGCCGTGACCACAACCCCCGATCCGGCCACGGCGCCGCTGATGCCTGCGGCCAACGCGAACGGCACGGTCAGGCCATCGGCCATGCCGATCACGATGTCGCGCAACAGGTCACTGGATTCGAAATGCGTTTCGCGGTGCAGATAAGTGCTCAAGGCGGTCTCCTCCGAACGCCTCACACGGGCGCGGGTATCTTACGGGTCATTCGCAAGGAGGTTCCATGGACCCACTGGACACCCGTTTTGCAGACTGCCTGCACTATGCAACGCACCGGCGCCGCACGGGCGAACCATTCGAGACGGCCATCTTCAACACGACGATCTACGCGCTGCCAGGCGAACCCCAGGGCGCCTACCAGTATGTGGAGGACGCCGAGACGCTGATCTTTCCGTCGGGAATGGCCGCGGTTGCCTCGGTGCTGTACAGCCAGCTTCGGCCGGGCGACCAGGTACTGCTGCCCTCGGACGGCTACTACACGGTCCGGACCGCGGCCGAGAAATTCCTGGCGCCGTTCGGCGTGCGGCTGCGCACCTGTCCGACTGCGGCCGTGGAGCGAGAACCTCTGGACGGGTTGAAGATCGTGTGGGTCGAGACGCCGTCGAACCCGGGCCTGGACCTGGCGGATCTGCGCGCGGTGGCGCAGCGCGCCCACGCGGCCGGCGCGTTGCTGGTGGTGGACAACACGACGATGACGCCGATCGGCCAGCGCCCGCTGGAGCTGGGCGCCGACGTGGTGGTGTCATCCGACACCAAGGGCGTCAACGGCCACTCGGACGCGCTGTTCGGGCACGTGGCGTCGCGCAACGCCGAGGTGATGGCCGGCGTGCGCGACTGGCGCCGCATCTGCGGAGCGATCCCGGGCGCGTTCGAGACCTGGCTGGTGCAGCGCGGCCTGGACACGCTGGAGCTGCGTTTCTCCAGGATGTGCGACAACGCCCAGCAGCTGGCCGAGCGGCTGATACAGCATCCGAAAGTTCGCGCCGTGCGCTACCCGGGCCTCACCTCGCACCCGGCTCACGCGCTGGCGCGCAGCCAGATGCGCCGTTTCGGCGCGCTGATCGGGATCACGCTGGCAGACGCCGGTGCGGCCGAACGGTTCATCGATGGCTGCCGCTACGTGCGCTCGGCCACCAGTTTCGGCGGCGTACATTCCTCGGCCGAGCGGCGCGCACGCTGGGGCGAGGCGGTCGCGGACGGCTACGTGCGCTTCTCGGTCGGTTGCGAGCCGCCCGGGACGCTCTGGCGGGACGTGGAGCGGGCGCTGGAGGCGGTGGGGTCATAGGTTTTCGTAACACGAAATTGGATAGCCGCGGCGGAGGCACCGAATGGCAAAGCCGACTGTGCTGGCCGTTTGTCTCGCAATGCTCCTGGCAGCGGCGGGGCTTGCGCGCGCCGAGCCCATCGTTCTGCGGGCGGACCGTGTCTTTACGTCCGAGGATCGGCAGGCTCATGCGGGTTGGGTGGTCGTCGTCGACGCAGACCGGATCCTGCAAGCCGGTCCGGCGGGCGCGACCCGGGTGCCGCCCCAGGCGCGCGTCGTGGACCTGCGGGGAGCGACCCTGCTACCCGGGCTCATCGATGCGCACTCGCATCTGTTCCTGCACCCATATAACGAGGCACTTTGGGACGATCAGGTCCTGAAGGAATCGACCGCCTACCGGATCCTGCGCGCCGCCAATCACGCGCGCGACACGCTGCTGGCGGGCTTCACTTCGCTGCGCGACCTGGGCACCGAGGGCGCAGGCGCGTCGGACGTGGCGCTGAAGGAAGCGATCAACGATGGAATCGTGCCGGGCCCGCGCTTGTGGGTGGTCACTCGCGCCATCGTGGCGGCGGGTGCGTACGGACCGGCCCGGCGCGACTACAACGGCGACCGGCAACTGCCGCAGGGCGCGCAGGAGGCCTCCGGTGTCGAGGATGTGGTGCGGGCCGTGCGCGAGCAGGCAGCGGACGGGGCGGATTGGATCAAGGTCTACGCGGATTACCGCGTCGGGCCGGCCGGCGCGACGCGACCGACATTTTCCGTTGAGGAGTTGAAGGCTCTGGTCGACACGGCGCATGACCTCGGGCGGCCGGTGGCGGCCCACGCGATGTCGGATGAGGGCATGCGCAGGGCGGTCACCGCAGGTGTCGATTCGATCGAACACGGCTACGGTGGAACCGAGGCGACGTTCCGCCTGATGGCGGAAAAGGGGGTGGCTTATCTGCCAACGCTAACCGCCGCGGAAGCGTACGGCGAGTACTTCCACAAGTACCACACGGGCGACCCTCCCACACCCGAGATGGCCGACGTTGCGCGCGCGTTCCGACTGGCGCTCAAAGCCGGGGTGCAGATCGGCAACGGATCCGACGTGGGCGTGTTCCGGCATGGGGACAACGCGCGCGAATTGGAGTGGATGGTCCGCGTCGGCATGGAACCGGCCGACGCGCTGCATGCGGCAACCGCGGTGAACGCGAAGATACTGCGCCAGGCCGATCAGATCGGACGGATCCGGCCCGGCCTGCTGGCAGACCTGGTGGCGGTGCAGGGCGATCCCACCGTCGACATATCGGCGGTGCGGCGGGTCGTGATGGTGATGAAGGGCGGCGTTGTCGTCGTGAAACCGGTCCAGCCAGCGGTTCCGTGACGATATCCTTACCCGGGAAAGACAATCCCGGGTAAGCGGCCGCTACCGGCCATGGACCGGGACCATCAATCGTCCTCGTCGCGTTCCAGGCGAATCACACTGTCCGAAGGTGCCTCGCAACCGGCGTCATCGAAGGCCAGGTCGCCCGCCGGATTGGGCGCGCCAGTGGGCCGCAGGCCGCGGAAATCGAACAGGGCCGAGTCCATCAGGTGCGAAGGAACCACCCGCGCCAGCGCGTTGAAGATCGTCTGCGCGCGCCCCGGATAGCGGCGCTCCCACTCATTGAGCATCTCGCGCATCTGCCTGCGCTGCAGATGTTCCTGCGATCCGCACAGGTCGCACGGGATGATCGGAAAGCCGCGCAGCTGCGCGTAGTGCGCCAGATCGGCCTCCTTCACGTAGGCGAGCGGGCGGATCACCACGTGGCGGCCGTCGTCCGACACCAGCTTGGGCGACATCGCCTTCAGCCGGCCGCCGTAGAACAGGTTCAAAAAGAAGGTCGCCAGGATGTCGTCCCGGTGATGGCCGAGCGCGATCTTGGTCGCGCCCAACTCGTCGGCGACCCGGTACAGGATTCCGCGCCGAAGGCGCGAGCACAGCGAGCAGGCGGTCGCGCCTTCGGGGATCAGGCGCCGGACGACCGAATAGGTGTCCTGGGTTTCGATGTGGAACGGCACGCCCAGGCGCCCCAGGTAATCGGGCAGCACATCGGCCGGGAACCCCGGCTGCTTCTGGTCCAGGTTCACCGCGATCAGGTCGAAGCGGATCCGCGCGCGGCCCCGGATCGTCATCAGCAGGTCGAGCAGCCCGTGGCTGTCCTTGCCTCCGGACAGGCACACCATCACCCGGTCGCCGTCGGCGATCATCGCGTAGTCGGCGAGCGCCTGGCCCGTGATCCGCAGCAGCCGCTTCTCGAGCTTGTGCCCTTCGCGCGCAAGCCGCAGCGCGCCTTCACGATCCCGGGCTTCGAACGTCGCAGCACTCATCCTGGATCCTTGAATCGGAGCACCTCGATCCCGACGCCCGCCACGTCGTCGTACACGTCGGGCTTTTCGGTGCAGACCCGCACGGCGACGACCCCCGGATGCGCCAGCAGCGCTCCCGCGAGGTCTTCGATCAGTGTTTCCTGCAGGTTCACGTGGCCGCGCGCGAGCCGGCTGCGAATCGTCGCGCGCATGAAATCGTAATCGACCACCTCCTCCACCCGGTCGTGGCGCGGAGTCGATGCGGACAGGGCCACGAACAGATCCACGTTGATGATCAGCCGCTGGGCCCCGGCCCGCTCGCTGTCGTATACCCCGATGTTGGCCTCGAATACGGCGTCGCGAAGGTAGATCCGGCGGCACTGGGCCAGCCGCGGATCGAGCAGCCAGCCGCTCATCGACGCGACCCGCGCAGGAACATCACGTCGCGCTCGCTCGGAACCAGGTGCTGGCCGCCGTCGACCAGCAGCGTGGTCCCGGTCACCGCGCGGGCGCGTGCCAGGTAAACGACCGCCTGCCCGATGTCCTCGGGCGAGCTGCCGTAGCCCAGCGGCGTGAGCCGGGACACCCGGTCGAAATTGTGACGGCTCTGACCGGGCGCCGGCAATGTGATCCCGGGCGCCAGCCCCACCACCCGCAGTTTCGGCGCCAGCGCCCGCGCCAGCAATCCGGTGGCCGAACACAACGCGGCCTTCGACAGCGTGTACGACAGAAAGTCCGGATTCGGATTCCACAGCTTCTGGTCCAGCAGGTTGATCACGACGCCCTGACCGCCTTCGGCGATGCGCGCGTGCAACTGGCGCGCCAGCAGCACCGGCGCGGCCACGTTCACGTGGATGTGGCGTGCCAGCCGCGCCGGCTCGAAATCGCTCGCCTCGTCCGGCTCGAACATCGATGCGCTGTTCACCACGCAGGTGACCTCGCCCAGCTCGCCGGCGCATTGCTCCAGCATCGAGCGCACGCCACTGGCGACCGCCAGGTCGCGCTTGACCGTGCAGGCGCGTCGACCGCTCCTGCGGATGTCGGCGACGGTGGCCAGCGCGGCGGCCCTGGAATGGCCGTAATGCACCGCGACGTCGTACCCGTCGCGCGCCAGCGCAAGGGCGATCTCGCGCCCGATCCGGTGCGCGGCCCCCGTGACGAGAGCCACCGGCGGACCCAGCGCGCTTCGGCTATGGCGTCGCTTCGTGAGCATCGACGCGGGCAGTGTACCGTTACCGGCATGAGCGAAACTGCCCGCCGGCTGGAGCCGGCTGAACGGCAACTGGCGCCGGTTGAAGCCGACGCGACCGCGCAAAGCCAACGGCTGGTAAGCCGCATCGCCGAGGAAATCGACGCCGCGGGCGGGTGGATCCCGTTCGACCGTTTCATGCAGCGGGCGCTGTACGAACCGGGGCTGGGTTACTACGCAGCCAAGCCATCCAAGATCGGCCCCCTCGGCGACTTCGTCACGGCACCGGAAATCTCGCCGCTGTTCGCGCGCGCGCTGGCCGCGCAGGTCGCCCAGGCGTTCGAGCATCTGCCGCGGCGGCTGCTCGAATTCGGCGCGGGCAGCGGCGCGCTGGCCGCCGAGTTGACGGCCCAGCTGGAACGCCTCGGCGCTCCACCGGAGAGCTACGGCATCGTCGAAGTGTCGGCCGACCTGAAGGGGGTGCAACGGGCCCGGTTGGGCGAGCGGATGAGCGACACGAGGGTTCAATGGCTGGATGCGCCGCCTGAACCGTTCGAAGGCGTGATCATCGCCAACGAAGTGCTCGACGTGATGCCGGTGAAGGTGTTCGTCAAGCGCGGCGGCTCGACGCTGGAGCGCGGGATCGTCGCGCAGCAGGGGCGGCTGCAGATGACCGAGCGGCCGGCGGGCAGCGGGCTGTGCGAGGCGGTCGCGCACATCGAGGCTGCCGTCGGTCCGCTGCCGGACGGCTACGCATCCGAGGTCGGCCTGGTGGCGCAGGCCTGGACCGCGACGCTGGGCCAGTGGCTGCGCCGCGGGGTGGCGCTGCTGGTCGATTACGGATTTCCGCGCCACGAGTATTACCACCCACAGCGCGCGATGGGCACACTGATGTGTCATTTCCGGCATCGGGCGCATGACGACCCGCTCTGGTTGCCGGGACTGAACGACATCACGGCGCACGTCGACTTCACGGCGATCGCGCAGGCCGCCCGCAGCGCCGCCCTCGAGGTGCTTGGCTACACGTCGCAGGCGCGCTTCCTGCTCGATTGCGGCCTGCTGGAGCTGATGCGCGAGGCGCCGGGCAGCGCCGCGGGGAACACGGCCGCGCTGCGGCTTCTATCGGAAGCCGAGATGGGGGAACTGCTGAAGGTCGTGGCGGTCGGGCGCGGAGTGCCGGGGCCGTTGCGCGGCTTTGCGAGCGGCGATCGTACGCACCGCCTCGGGTGATCGGAGCTCAGGACGCTGCGCATGCTTTAGTCGGCTGGGAAGCGGCTGAAAGTGCTTGCGTCGGTGGGAGGGGAATCCGAGGACGCTCGTTCAGGAAAGCCTTACCCTAGCCGTCTTTCGAATGCCCCCAAGCCAGGAGAATTCCATGCTCAAGTACGCATTGTTCGCCCGCCTCGAAGCCAAGCCGGGCAAGGAAGGCGACGTGGCAAAGTTTCTTCAAACCGGATTGGAACTCGCCACCAGGGAGGCCGGAACACCGGTCTGGTTCGCCTTGAAACTGGGGCCCACCACGTTCGGGATATTCGATGCATTTGCCGACGAAGCAGGCCGGCAGGCTCATCTGACCGGCCCCATCGCGCAAGCGCTGATGGCGCAGGCTCCCACCTTGTTTTCGAAACCTCCCTCGATCGAGCGGCTCGACGTGCTGGGCGCCAAGATTCCGGCGTGAGCCGCTCCGGGGCGATGCAAGGCGCGTTGCGATGACCGTTTCGATCGTTCAGCTGGGCTCGCCGCGGGCGCCGGACGAAGGTCTTCGGATCGGAACGGTCAGACGGCCTCCGCGTGGGGTGCCCAAGGCGGATTACGCCGCTCGGGATTTCTACGACGTCTGGTTGCCTGCCCTGTCGCCGAGTGCGAATCTGGTCGCGCAAGCCAAGTCGGCGGTCGATTCCGCGTCGTGGCAGGGCTTCCGGCGCAAGTTCAGGACCGAGATGAACCAGCCCGACGCCGCAAGGATTCTCGATCTGCTGGCGGCGCTGTCGCACAGGGCGAATCTTTCGGTGGGTTGCTATTGCGAGGACGAAGCCCGCTGCCACCGCGGTGTGCTCAGGGAGCTGCTGGTCGAGCGGGGTGCAAGGGTCGCCTAGTTCGCGCGTCTGGCGAGCTCGAGCGTGTTGGTGACTGGAAGCCTTCGTCACTTCCCATTGCGGGCAAGAGGAGGTGTCACCGTGCTCAGCCCCCGCGAGTTCGTCGACCGGCTGAGACTGAGCAAGCGATAGGCCGGCCGCGCACCGCCGACGATCAGCAACAGTTCGGTCATCGCGCGGACTCCTTCGCGTGGCTCAACGAATCGACCCGCACGCCGAGCAGACGGATGCGGCGATCCAGCTCGACCCGCTTCAGGCAGGTGCCTGCCGCCAGCCGGATCGCGCGCGCGTCGTCGGTCGGGGCATCGAGCGTGCGCGCGCGCGTGACCGTGCGGAAATCCTCGAAGCGCAGCTTCAGCCCCACCGTGCGGCCCACATAGTGCTTGCGCCGTAGATCGGCGCCGACCTGCGCGCACAGCTCGGTGAAGATGCGACCGAGCGCGGCGCGGTCGCGCACCGGGTGCAGGTCGCGGTCGAACGTGGTCTCGCGGCTGATCGACTTGGGCTCGCTGACCACCTGAACTTCGCTCGCATCGCTGCCGTGCGAGGCCTCGTGGAGCCAGCGACCGTGGCTGGCACCGAAATTGGCCGCCAGCCAGGCCGGGTCCGCGTGCGCCAGATCCCCGATGGTCCGGATCCCGAGCAGCTCCAGGCGCACATTGGCCTTCGGTCCGACGCCGTTGAGGCGCCGCACCGCTAGGGGCCAGATTCGCGAGGCGATGTCCGCCTCGGTGACCACGGTCAGCCCGTCCGGCTTGTCGAGCTCGGACGCCAGCTTGGCCAGCAGCTTGTTCGGCGCCAGACCGATCGAGCAGGTCAGTCCCGTCGCGGACCGCACCGCGTGCTTCAATTCCGCAGCCACTTCGCGCGCGCACCACCAGGCGTCCTCGATCGATTCGATCCGGGGAACGACCTCCTCGGTCAGATCCAGGTAGATCTCGTCGATGCCCCGATCCTCCACCCGGGGAGCGACTGCCCTGGCGGCTGCCTTGAACAGCCTCGAGTAGCGCCGGTACTGATCGAAGTCGGCCGGCAGCAGCACCGCATCGGGCGCCAGGTGCGCGGCCTTCATCAGCCCCATCGCCGAATGCACGCCGAGCTCACGCGCCTCGTAGGTTGCGGTGGTGGCGACGCCACGCCCGCTGTAGTCGCGCAGCCGCGCGAAGCGGCGCTGCGACTGGCCGGTGGCTGGATCGATCACGGTGACCGGTTGATGGGCGTGCCAACCGCCCACGACGACCGGCAGTCCGTGCAACTCGGGGTAGCGCAGCAGCTCGACCGACGCGAAGAACGCGTCCATGTCGAGGTGGGCGATAATTCGCGGTGCACTCGCAGTCATGGGGTGCCTGAAACCACTCGACGAGTTTACGTGCGCAAATTCCTCCGAGGCCCATTCCGATGAGCGATTTCAACAGCCAGCATAATCGAGCGGTCTGGTTCGACATCCCCACGATCGACCTGGAACGCGCGGCCTCGTTCTATCGCGCCGTGCTCGGGATCCAGATGCACCGTGAGCAGTTCCAGGACAGCACCTTTTACGTGCTCGACCATGCCGGCGGAAACGGCGGCTGTCTCGTCACCAGCCCGCCAGAAGTCGGCGCGGGCGGAGTTCTGGTGTACCTGAACGTGGACGGCCGGATCCGCGAGGCGGTCAAACAGGCCGGGCAGCGCGGCGGGAAAATTCTCGAGCCGATCCATCCGATCGGCCCGCATGGCTTCCGTGCGATCGTGCTGGATTGCGAGGGCAACCGGGTCGCGCTGCATTCTCAGCGCGACACCTGATATCAGAGACGACTGAGCTGCGCCAGGCGCGCCTCGCGCAGCGCGCGCGCGATCGCCACCGGATCGTCTTCGTGCCGCGCGGCGATGGCTCCGGCATCGATCCGTCGCACTGCGGCCAGCGCCGAGCGCCAGGCGTCTGCGGGCGAGCCGGTCAGCGTCTCGAAGGCGGCCAGCAGCAACTCGAACCGCTCCGGGCGCCGCATTGCGTCAGCCCGCTCCAGCACCTGCAGGCGTTCCAGCGCGGTGGCGGCGCGTTCCAGGCCTGGGCGTAGCTCGATCAGCAGGCGCGCCAGTTGCACGCTGTCCTGGTCCGCGCGCAACCGGCTCAACAGTTGATCCAGCGCCTCGGTCGAAGGCAGACCGCTCGCCAGGATCGCAAACCGTGCCGCCAGCGGCAGCCCCCGATCAGCCGCGCGGTCCAGCGCGGCGAGCACGTCGGGGCCAGCGGCAAGCTGCGGCGCCCAGCGCTGCGGCAGCCCGCTCTGGTAGAGCACCTCGATCATCCGGGACGGACGCGCTTCCAGCAGCCCGCGCGCCAGCTCCTGCCAGGCCCGCTCGGGCACCAGCGCGTCGGCCTCGCCCTGTTGCACGATGCGGCGCGCCAGCTCCAGCGTTTCGGGAGCGATGCCGAAGTCGGAAAAACGGGCCGCGAATCGAGCCAGCCGCAGGATCCGGACCGGATCCTCGACGAATGCCGGTCCCACGTGCCGCAGCACGCGCGCCCGCAGGTCGCTCTGCCCGCCGAACGGGTCGATCAGTCGACCCTCGTGATCGAGCGCCATCGCGTTGATCGTCAGATCGCGGCGGCCCAGGTCCTGCTCGAGCGTCACATCGGGGGCGGCGTGCACGACGAAACCGCGATAGCCCGGAGCCGACTTGCGCTCGGTTCGGGCCAGCGCGTACTCCTCGTGGGTCTGCGGATGAAGAAACACCGGGAAGTCCCGGCCGACGGGTCGGAAGCCGAGCGCAAGCATCTCATCCGGTGTGCCGCCGACGACCACCCAATCGCGATCGCCCTCGCCGTGCGGCCGCCCCAGCAGCTGGTCGCGCACCCAACCGCCGACCGTGTAGACCTGCATCAGCGGCGCGCGCGAGCGCGATAGCCGCTGAAACGCGTGCGTGGGTGCAGCCCGGCCAGATACAGCACCGCTTCGGGCTCCATCGGCGTGGGACGGATGCCCAACTCCGGTGCGGGCCAGTACGGCTGCCGCGACGCGACACTGTCGATCTTCAGCGAATCGAGGTTGTCGCGCGACATCACCGGCCCGCCCGGCAGGTGTTCGAACACCCAGGCCATCAGTTTCGCCAGCAGATCCGGCAGACCCAGCACGGGGCGCGGATGGCCGCTTGCGCGCGCCGCAAACTTGACCAGCTCGCGCAGCGTGTAGATGCGCGGGCCGCATAGCTCGTAGGTGCGCCCATACGTTTCGACGCTGTCGAGCGCATTGACGATGGCCGACGCGACGTCGGCAACCCAGACCGGCTGAAAGCGGGTGCCGGCCCGGCCGACCGCCAGCACCGGAAGCCAGCGGGCCATGTGCGCGAACAGATTCAGGAACCGGTCCTCGCGCCCGAACACGACCGACGGCCGCAATACGGTCGTCTCGACCAGCGACGAGGTCTGCGCGGCGCGCTCGCCGTCGCCCTTGCTGCGCAGGTACATCGAAGGTCCCTTCGGATCGGCCCCGAGCGCGCTCATATGCAGCAGACGCCGTACACCGTAGCGCTCGCAAGCGGCCACGATCCGGCGCGGAAGCTCGACGTGGGCCTGCAGAAACTGCGAGCCGTACGAAGCGCTCGCGGCCGGTGGATAGTTGCCGTGCAGGATCCCGACCAGGTTGATCACGGCATCGCAGTCGGCCACCAGGCGGCCGAGGGTGACCGGGTCGTGTACGTCCGCCTCGATCACTTCCGCCGTCGGCAGCAAGATCAATTCCTTGATCCGGTCGCGACGCCGCGTCGGAATCACCACGCTCGCCACGCGCGCAACCAGCCGGTCGACCACGTAGTGACCGATGAATCCGCCGCCGCCCAGCACCAGGATCCGTTGATGTTTCATGGCTGTCGAAGTCCGATCGATGGGCGGGGGCCAGGCACGTGTGATTCTAAGCGCGCCGCGATGCGCGCGCCGCGCCGGCTCAGGGCAGGTCGGTGTCGGCCGGCATGTTGGACGACACCGGTCTGAGCAGCGACTTCAGGTCCACGCCCGTGCGGCCTTCCAGAGCGGCGTAGATCATCGTGTTGAGCAGCACTCTTTGCACGTAATTGCGCGTTTCGTTCAGAGGGATCGTTTCGACGAAAACGGCGCCATCCATCGGCGCCTTCAGCGTGGCGCGCCACTGTCGCAGGCGGCGCGGGCCCGCGTTGTAGGCGGCCGAAGCGAGCAGCGCCTCTCCGCCCTGATCGTCGTACACCAGCTTCAGATAGGTCGCACCGAGACGCAGATTGACGTCAGCCTCGTTGATCCGGGACGGCTGATAGTCCTGCAAGCCGATGCGCCGCGCGACGTAGCCCGCCGTTCGCGGCAGCAACTGCATCAGGCCCTGGGCCCCCGATCCGGATCGCGCGTCCTCCACGAAGCGCGACTCCTGGCGGATCAGCCCGTAGATCCAGGACTGGTCGATCCCGAGCGACTGCGCGAGCTCGGACAGGGTGCGCCGGTACGGCGTCGGAAAACGCTGCTGCAAATCGACCTCGCTGCGCGCCCGGTCGGAGGTCGCGATCATCCGGTCCAGCACGCCTTGACGGCGCGCGTATTCAGCGGCGGCGCGCAACTCGTGGTCGTTCATTCCGCGCAGCTGCCAGCTCCACTCGTGATTGCCCTCTTCGCGCAGACCGAGCCGGTACAACTTCAAGGCCCGGACGAATCCGGGGCGGGCCTCCATCGCGGCAATTTCTTCCTCGCCGATCGGTGGCGGTGCCGCGGGCAGCTCGAGCGGTCGGCCGATCTCCTCGGCGGCCAGCCGGGGATAGAAGCCGAACGCGCCGGCGATCGATTCGAAGCGCTGCCGAGCGCCCGCGATGTCGCCGCGCGCCATCCGCGCGCGCCCATCCCAGTAAGTCCAGACCGCTTCGTGCTGCTGGTCGGCCGTCATCCGGGCCAGCGCGTTGCCCAGCTCGGACCAGTCGGGTCCGCCGGGCGCGTGCAGCGCGGCGCGGGCCTGCCATTCGAGTGTCTCGCCCGAGCGGGAAAAGCCCGCCTCGGGGGCAAGCTCGGGTCCGGCCCGCCGGAACCACTCTTGCGCCTGCGGCAGCAGCTTCATCGTCGCGATTTCGCCCAGGCGGCCCCACAGCACGCCTCGCTGATGCGGCGTCAGGGCCGGGTCGAGCCGTTCAGCCAGCTCGCCCGCGCGCGGCGGATTCTCGCGCGCCAGCAGCGTGATCGCGATCAAGGCGATCTCACGATGGGCCGAACCCAGATCGCGTTCGCGCGCGGCCAGCCAATCGCCCGGATGGTCGAGCGCCTGTCGCACCTGCGCCAGCGTCGATTCGTCCAGCCGGGCCAGGCTCGAGCGCGCGGCGGCGATCTGGCCGCGGCCGATCAGCGCGCGCAGGCGCTCCCAGATCGACAGGCGGCCGTCGTCGATCAGCCGTTCGGCCAGCGCCGTGCAACCGTCGCCGCCGGGGTCGGCGGTGGAGCTGAGCTGGCGGCGCGCCTCGCGCGCCAGCTCGTCGCGGCGTCCCCCCGCCTCCAGCGCGTAGCCGGTCAGCGTCGCATAGCAGCGGATCTGCAGGTCATCGCGATTCCAGATCTGCTCGCGCAGTTGCCCCTGGAACGTCGCGTAGTCGCCGCGCGCACCCAGCGCGAGCAGCCAGTCGGCACGCAGACGGTCGGCGAGATAGGTTCCCGGATAGCGCTCGAAGAATGCGCGCACCGCGGCGGCATCGTCTTCGCCGGTGCGCGCCTGCAGCGAAACTTTCCAGTACTCGTAGTACGTCTCGAGCAGGTGCCCGGCGATGCGCGGCGCCAGCGACACCAGCAGATCGCGATCGCCGTTGCGGGCTGCCTCGTGTGCCTCCAGCAGCGCTTCGTCGGACGGAACCGACGGCGCAGCCGAAGACGCTTCGGCCGGTGCCTGATCGCGGCCAGACGGCTGCGCGTCAGCGCGGCACGCAACACCCAGCGCGATCGCCACCGTGATTAAACTAGCCACCCACTGCATACACGGTACTGCCATCGTTCACTGTGGCTGTCAGGCTAGCACAGCCGCAGCCGCCGACAATGATCGAAATGAAGGCAAGCCCGCCCGAATCGGGGCCGCCAGCGGCCCGTCCGAAGCGCTACGTGGACCCGCTGCGCGCGCAGTGGCGTCGCGAACTGCGCGCGGCGCGCGACGCGCTGGCCGATCGAACGCAGCGCGAGACGCAGCTTCTGGCGCGGGTCGAACAATGGCTCCAGAGCGTCGATGTGAGCCGGCTGGGCTTCTTCTGGCCGACACGGGCCGAGCCCGACTTGTCGGCTCTGGTGGGGCGGTGGCTGCAGGCGCACCCGTCGCGCATCGCGGCGCTGCCGGTGATCGACGGCGAGCTGCTGCGTTTTGCCCCGTGGTCGCCCGGCACCGCGCTGGTGTCGGGTCCGTTCGACGTCCAGATTCCCGATACGGAGCAACGGATCGATCCGCAATTGCTGTTGATCCCGTGCGTGGGCATCGATCGCCTGCGTTACCGGCTGGGCTATGGCGGCGGCTACTACGACCGCACGCTGGCGGCGATGTCACCGCGCCCGATCACGGTCGGCGTCGGTTTCGATTGCGCAAGAATCGAAACGATCGATCCGAAGCCGCACGATCTGAGGCTGGATGTGGCGATGACGGAGTCAGGCGCCTGGTAGCAACGTCAGGCCTGGCGCGCCGGCGTGCGTTTGAACTCCTCGAGCAGCCAGTTGCGCAACTCGATCACCGCGGCGCGGTCGCGCGAGGCTTCATTCACGATCAGGTACATGCCGTAGCCGGTCGGAGCGCGAATCTCGGGAAATGGCGTGGTCAGCAGGCCGCTGGCGACCATTTCCTCGCGAAACGGCCGGTACGCCAGCACCACGCCCTGCCCGCGGGCGGCCGCCGACATCGACTGATCGATGTACGCAACGACCATCACCGGCGAATTCGCTTCGCTGCCGGCCTGGACCCCCGCAAATTCGAACCAGCGCATCCACGAGCTCAGCATATCGCCCGGTATATCGTCCTCGATCTCGATCAGCGGCAATTTCAACAGGTCTGCGGGCGACTGCAGCCGCCCGCCGTACCGGTTCAGCAGCTCGGCGCTCAGTGCCGGGGTGACGTCCTCCACCAGCAGCGCGACCGCGCCGGGCGGCGCATCCTGCGGCGGGCACCGCCGCAGCGCGATGTCGATGCCCTCGGCCTCCAGGTCGACACGCCTGCCCTGCGCGTCGATCCGGATCTCGACGCCGGGGTGGGCGCGCTGGAAGGCCGCCAGCCGCGGCACCAGCCACAGCGACGCGAACGACGGATAGGTGGTGACCACCACACGCGGCGATGCGGTCTGGCCCCGGATGTCGTCGACCGTCCGGTCCACCACGCTCAGGGCCTGCCGGGTGCTGCGTGCGAGCCGCTCTCCGGCAGGGGTCAGCAGCAGTTCGCGGGTCTTACGAACGAACAGGCGGTACCCGAGATCGGTTTCAAGGGCCGCCACCTGCCGGCTGACGGCCGACTGGGTCAGGTGTAACTCGGCGGCCGCGTGGGTGAAGGACAGGTGGCGTGCCGCCGACTCGAAGCCGCGCAATGCGGCCAGTCCGATCGGACGCTTGCGCGCCGGCCGGCGCGATCCGGCCGGTGCGCCCGCGTCTTTACCCGATGCTGTCGCGGCGCGCGCCATGGATGCGGATTGTGCATGGATAAGTCCCGTGTGGGAATCCCTACCCGATCGCAACCAGCGCCAGCGAGCCCGCCATCAGCAGCGATACGGGCGCGAACAGCGCGGCCACGAACAGCAGGTCGTCGAGAGAGTGGAAAGTGCGCAGCGTGTTCATAAAAACCTCCGTTTAGAAGCAGCCACGCCAGATTGCGCGCGGCGGAGGCTCGCGACAAGCGAAATGATCGAATCGCATGCATGCACTTCACGCATGCATAGACTCTCTCGGTCTGGCGCCAGGCCGGGATTGCAGCGCCCAGGTCGCGCTCCGGGTCTCGTTCGGCCCCGATCGAGCGCAGCATGCGAGCGCGCCGTCGCTCGTGGACGGGTCGATGGCCGGGTTCTGAAGCTGCGCGGCGCGTCAGCCGACTGCGGTGCGCTTTTTCTTTTCCGGATCGTCGAACGGCAGCGTGTGCGAGATCGCCAAGGCCCTGAGCTTCTTGCCGCGGACCTCGAGCTTCGCGCCGTGCACGGCCGCTGCCGTGTCCAGCCGCGCGATCGCCATCGACTTCTTCGTCAGCGGCGAAACCATTGCGCAGGTCACCACGCCGACTTTCTTGCCGTCCGCAAGGATCTCGTCGCCCGCGTCAGCGGCGGTCGTGCCTTCGATCAGAATGCCGAAGATCCGGAAGCGCTCCTTGCCCTTGAGCCGGTAATGCGGCTCGGCGCCGCGGAAATCCGTCTTGCCGGGGCTCACCGTGAAATCGAGCCCCAGTTCCCACAGCGAGTCGCCCGGGGGGTCCCTGTCGAAGGGGTGCATCTGCGACATGTCGTAGGGAAAGAACAGCAGACAGCTTTCGACCCGCAGCCAGTCGAGCGTCGTGAAGCAGGTCGGCACGATGCCCAGCGGCTTGCCCTCGGACAGGATCGTGTCCCAGATCAGGCCTGCGTCCTCGCCCTTGCAGAAGATCTCGTAGCCGCGCTCGCCGCTGTAGCCCGTGCGCGAGATCGTGACCGGCCGTCCGAACAGGGTCGCCGGCATGTGATGGAAGTACTTCAGGTCGCGGATCCCCGGAACGTGCCGGGCCAGGAAGTCCACCGCGACCGGACCTTGCAGCGACAGATCGTGCAGGTCGTCATCGACGATCAGCGCGGCGTTGCGGCCGACCACCAGGTTCGTCAGCGTCTCGTGTCCGGCGCCGCTGCCGTGGACGAACATCCAGGCGTTCGGTCCCATCCGGAACAGCACGCAGTCCTCGATGAAATGGCCGCTCTCGTTCAGCATGCACCCGTAGGCCGACTTTCCCGGGTAGATCCTGCTGACGTCGCGGGTCGTCGCGTAATTGAGTACGGCCGAGGAATGCGGCCCCACCACGTACATCTTCTTCAGTCCCGACACGTCCATCAGGCCGGCTCTGGTGCGGATCGCGACGTGGTCCTGGTTGATGTCGTGCGAGTAGGTCCACGCCGTGCCCATTCCGTTCCAGTCCTCCAGCTTGGAGCCGAGAGCACGGTGCCGGTCCGCCAGGGCCGAATAGCGCCAGGTCAAGGGCATGACGATTCTCCTCAGGGTTTTGCGCGCGCCGGCGGGTCTGGTTCGCTGGAATCAATAGACCGCCAGCCGGTGGGTGACGTAGACGACCACGGTGCCCGCCGCCAGCGCTGCGTAAGGCAGCCATCCGGCCCGACGCTTCAGACGCGTGCCGTCGCTCAACTCCAGCTCCTCCAGCATGGAGTCCGGAAACCGGCCCCTGTCCTGCAGATAGTGGCGATAGCAGAAAATCGGAACGATCAGCGTGGCGAACAGCAGGCCGGTCCTGAGCGTGCCCTCGCCGTACACGTCGGCGCCCATGCCCACGAAGGCCAGGTTCACGAACGACAGCGCCGTGCCGGCGGCGATGATCGCGGTCGGAGCCCTCCACGGGCGCTCCTGGTCGGGCCGATCCATCCGGTGGATCCAGCCGGCATTCAGGTTCAGGAAGTTGAAGATCAGGTAGCCGATATTCGAGGCACCGAGCACGAACACGTAGTCCGACATCAGCAGCAGCAGCAGGTTGAACCCCAGGTTGGTCAGCATCGCGTTGCTCGGGGCGCCGTGCTCGTTGACCTTGGACAGGTAGCGCGGCAGCCAGCCGTCCAGCGAAGCCTGATACAGCGTGCGCGATGTGCCGGCCAGCGACGTCATGATCGACAGCACGATTGCCAGGATCATCATTACGACCACCACGGCGCCTCCGATCCGCCCGCCGTGAACCATCTTGGCCATCACCGCGGCGACCCCGGCGCCGCTGTAGATGTCCGGCGCCAGCATGCCGCTGTACACGGCCGGCGTCACGACCTGCCCGGCCGCATCCAGTTCGGCCGGCTTCACGAGTTCACCCAGCCCGAGGTAGCCCTGGAACGCGAACGGCACCAGCGTGTAGGCGGCGATGCACAGCAATCCGGAATAGAAGATCGCCTTGAACGTATCGGACTTCGGATTCTTGAACTCGCCCGTGTAGCACACCGCGGTCTCGAAACCGTAGGTTGACCAGGCCGCCAGGAACATGCCGCCGGCGATCACGGTCCAGCCGGCCATGTTCCAGGCGCCCTCGATCACATCGCCGTGCGCATCGTGCGCGATCGGTACCACCGGCAGGAAATTGGCCTTGACGACGTCGCCCGTGACGAGCGGCAGAACACCGATCAGCAGCAGCGGGATCATGGCCGAGACGCCGATGATCTTGGTCGTGTTCGCGGAGCGCAGGATGCCGCCGTCCTGGATCAGCTTGACCGCGATCAGAATGACGGCGCCCAGGATGAAGGTCGCGTTGATCCGGATCGTCAGGCCGCTCTTGACGGCGCCCAGATCGAACAGCGTGATCTGCCAGGTATTGATCAACGAATCGGGGGCGAACAGCCCGGTCAATATATAGCCCGCCGCCAGGCCGGAACCGATCGCCAGGACCGGAGACCAGGCGAAGCAATTGCACCAGACCGACAGCGGGGCGACGATCTTGCTGTATCGGACCCAGGCGATCGCCCCATACACGGAAGTGCCGCCCGACTTGTGCGGGAACAGCCCCGCGATCTCGGCATACGTGAACGACTGGATGAAACCCATCGCGATCGACGCTGCGAAGACGATCCAGGTCGGCTTGCCGACCGTGGCGGCTACGGCGCCGATCGAGAACAGGACCAGGGGCGGCACACCGCTTGCCACCCAGAATGCGCCGGTCCAGTCGATGCCGCGCGTCAAGCCGGTCGACGTGGGCTCGGCCACCGGCGCGGAGGCTGGCGCATTCGTGTCGGCACTGCTCAACGGGTTGCCTCCTGTCGGATCGGGGATTATCGAGATGGGCTCGACGCCGGAACATGCTCAAGAGTGGTTACCACCAAAGTATTATCTGCGAGGGAGTCTCAGGCGGCGGGCGGAAGACCGAGGCGCGACCAGATCGCCAGCGTCGGCTCGGCCAGGTTCATCGTGTAGAAGTGCAGGCCCGGCGCACCTTCGGCCAGCAGGCGCTCGCACAGCGACGCCACCACGTCCAGGCCGAAGGCCCGGATCGATTCGCGATCGTCGCCGAAACCTTCCAGGCGGCGCCGCATCCAGCGCGGAATCTCGGCACCGCAGGCGTCGGAGAAGCGCGCGAGCTGCAAAAAGTTCGTGATCGGCATCACGCCCGGCACGATCGGCTCGCGTATGCCGGCACGCCGCGCATCCTGCACGAAGCGCAGGTAGGCCTCGGGATTGAAGAAATACTGAGTAATCGCCGAATCGGCCCCGGCGCGCATCTTGAGCACGAAGTTGGCCAGATCCTCGGCCGCGGTACGGGACTGCGGATGCACTTCGGGATAGGCGGCCACTTCGATGTGGAACCAGCGGTCGGTTTCGGCGCGCACGAATGCGACCAGATCGCTCGCGTATCGGAACCGCCTCGAGCCGGCCGCCATGCCGGACGGCAGATCACCGCGCAAAGCGACCAGCCGCCGGATGCCGGCCTGCTGGTAGGCGTGCAGCAGCTGGCGGATTGATTGCTCGTTGCTGCCGATGCAGGAGATGTGGGGCGCGACGGGCAACCCGGAGGCGTGCATCTCGAGCACCGTATTGACGGTTCCCTCGCGCGTGGAGCCGCCGGCGCCGTACGTGACGGAGAAAAAGTGCGGCCGGACCTGCGCCAGCCGAGCCCAGGCAGCGCGCAGTTTCCCGGCCGCCTCGTCCGACTTGGGCGGGAAGAACTCGAAACTGAAGGTGCATTGGACCGTGCTCATCGCAAGCGAGGTGGTCGCAAGCTCAGCCGGCAGGTCCCTGCTGGCGCCGCACCAGCAGCCACAGCAGCGCGGTCAGCACGGAGTAGACCAGGGCCCCGAGCACGCCGCTCCAGAAGCCGCGAACCTCGAAACCGCTGATCAGCCCCGACACGGCCCAGAACAGCAGACCGTTGATCACCAACAGGAACAGGCCCAGCGTCAGGATCGTCACCGGCAGCGTCAGCAGCACCAGGATCGGTTTGACGACCGCGTTGGCCAGGCCCAGCAGCACGGCCGCAACCAGTGCGGCGACCGGGTCGCTCACGGAAACGCCCGGCACCACGTGCGCAACGATCAGCAACGCGATCGCGTTCAGAACCCAATGCAGCAGCAGCCACATGGCCGGCGAGCGTCCGGGATCAGTACCGGTAATGCTCCGGCTTGTACGGGCCGGCCCGGTCGACCCCGATGTAGCGGGCCTGCGCATCGGTGAGCTCGGTCAGCCGCACGCCGAGCTTGCTCAGCTGCAGCCTGGCCACCTTCTCGTCCAGGCGCTTGGGCAGCACGTGAACGCCGAGCGGATACTGCCGCGCGTTCGTGAACAGCTCGATCTGGGCGATCACCTGGTTGGCAAACGAGGAACTCATCACATAGCTCGGGTGGCCGGTGGCGCAACCCAGGTTCACCAGGCGGCCCTCGGCCAGCAGGATGATCCGCTTGCCGTCCGGGAAGATCACGTGATCCACCTGGGGCTTGATGTTCTCCCAGGCGTACTGGCGCAGGCTTGCCACTTCGATCTCGTTGTCGAAGTGGCCGATATTGCACACGATCGCCTGGTTCTTCATGCGTCGCATGTGCTCGTGCGTGATCACGTGGAAGTTGCCCGTGGCCGTGACGAAGATGTCTGCCCGCTCGGCCGCCTCGTCCATCGTGACGACCCGGTAGCCCTCCATCGCGGCCTGCAGCGCGCAGATCGGATCGATCTCCGTGATCCAGACCTGGGCCGCCAGCGCGCGCAGCGCCTGGGCGCAACCCTTGCCCACGTCCCCGTAGCCGCACACGAGCGCCACCTTGCCGGCGATCATCACGTCGGTTGCGCGCTTGATGCCGTCGACCAGCGATTCGCGGCAGCCGTACAGGTTGTCGAACTTGCTCTTGGTGACCGAGTCGTTCACGTTGATCGCCGGAAACTTCAGCCGGCCTTCGGCGGCCATCTGGTAGAGGCGCTTCACGCCGGTCGTCGTTTCCTCCGTCACGCCCCTGATCCTGGCAAGGCGAGTCGAATACCAGCTCGGATCGGTCGACAGGGTGCGATGAATCGCGTCGAACAGCGCCGCCTCTTCCTCGCTGGCCGGGTGCCTGACACAGGTCGGATCGGTTTCCGCCTTCGCACCCAGGTGCAGCAGCAGCGTGGCATCGCCGCCGTCGTCCAGGATCATATTGCTGGTGCCGCCGTCGGGCCACTCGAAGATCCGATGCGTGTAGTCCCAGTATTCGGGCAGCGTTTCCCCCTTGCGGGCAAACACGGCAACGCCGCTGACCGCAACCGCGGCCGCCGCGTGGTCCTGGGTCGAAAAGATGTTGCAGGAAGCCCAGCGCACTTCGGCGCCCAGCGCCCGCAGCGTCTCGATCAGCACCGCGGTCTGGATCGTCATGTGCAGGCTGCCGCTGATGCGGGCGCCGCGCAGCGGTTGCTGGGCCGAGAATTCTTCGCGGATCGCCATCAGCCCCGGCATTTCGGTTTCGGCGATCCGGATCTCCTTGCGGCCCCATTCGGCCAGCGCAAGGTCGGCCACCGCGAAGTCCGCGCCGGCGCCGGTTCGTTCAGGTAATCGGGAGATATCGTATGCGGCGCTCATCTCGCGCCCTCCTTTCGTGCAAGGGTTCGCGAGCGCCGTTGCAATGGACCGGGCCGCCGATCGGAAGCTGGCTGGGCCCGGCGCCTCGAGCCTGGCGGCCGTCGGTCAGGAAGACCCACGGGCCGTCGCAACGCTCCTCGAGGCTCAATTGCGATTATACCGGCGCCGGGGTCAGGTCAAAACAACGGATTCGCACCCGATCGGCCCGTTACTGCAGGTCGTAGATGAAATCGTAGGCCGAGCCCTTGGCGTCGCGCCAATGCAGTTTCATGCTGCCCTTGGCGCCGGCGTACTTGCCGCTACCCCCGGTCACCACGAACGTCGAGTCGCCGGTGTCGTAGAACGGACCCTCGACGGTGATCAGGCCCTGCTTCAGGATCAGGGTCCAGAAACACTCCCAGCTCTTGCCGACCACGGTGCGTACGCAGTAGCCCTGGTCGGTGCCGACCTGAACCTTGTTGGCGGCGTCGAACACCGGATTGGCGAACACCAGCAGGTCGCCGATGGCGTCGCTCTTTCCGCTCAGATTGATCGTCTTCTCGTCGGTCGGATGCTCGACGACCGTCAGGCGCTGGCCGGCCTGCGCGGTTGCAGAAAGCGACAGCAGCACGGCTGCGGCAGCCGCCGCCGAGAGCGCACAAGGCTTCTTGGTTTTCATCGGACCCACTCCATGTTCAGAGACAGACTCGGTGCATCGCCGGCCGGCGCCTGGCCCCGGTCATAGGGCCGCGCGACGATCATGTACACAAGACCCAGGCCCAGCACGACGGCGGTCGTGAACATCACCGAATAGTTGCTCCACCAGGGGTCCTGGGGGCTGCGCGGCCACGCCATGTCGGTGATCGCCAGCACCTGCCAGGCGAGCGCGACGATGTTCACGGGCCAGCCGAGCGCGCCCAGCGAGAACGGGCCGGCCGGCTGCCATCCGCGCAGGCGCGCCATCAGCGCGCCCAGCACGATCATCAGGAACGCCACGTAGATGCCGATCGCCGCGAAATTGATGATCGTGGCCACCGCGTTCGGCAGCCACAACCCGGACACCGCGATGGCGGCCGGAATCGCCCCGGAAAGCACCAACGAGAGGGTCGGCACGTGCGTGCGGGGCGACAGGCGCTTGAGCCATTCGCTGCCGGCGATCATGTCGTCGCGCGCATAGGCGAACACGACGCGGCTGGCCGCAGCCTGCAGGCTCAGGACGCACGAACCGAAGGACACCAGCACGATCGCGATGACGGCGCGGAACCCCCACTCACCCATGGCCGCGCGCAAGGTCGTGGCCACCGGGTCCTTGTCGTCGCCCTTGAGCACGGCGCCGACGTCGGGCACCGCCATCACCAGCGCCAGGCAGACCAGGATCGCCGCGAACCCGCCGACGTAGATCGTCATCCGCATCGCCTTGGGGATCGTACGGCTGGCATTGGGCGTCTCCTCGGCAACGTCGCCGCAGGCCTCGAAGCCGTAGTAGCAGAACATCGGGGCCAGCGCGGCCGCGAAGAACGCCGGCCAGTACGCGCCATCCGGCACCACGCGCCGCGTGTCGAACAGCGCCGACCAGTCCTGGTGCCGCGCGAACAGCAGCAGGTAGATGCCGACCGCGATGGCGCCGATCAGCTCGCAGACGAAGCCGAACATCGCCACCTGCGACAGCAGCCGGGTGCCGCTCAGGTTCATCAGCAGCGCCGCCGCGATCATCGCCACCGCAATCGCGGTGGTGACGGCCGGGCTGATGTCGACGCCGATCAGCGTCGCGAAGAACGGCGCCCCGCCGGTCGCCACCGCCGCCACCGTGACCCACAGAGCCCAGACGTAGACCCACCCGGCCATCCAGGCCCAGCGCTTGCCGACCAGGCGGCGCGCCCAGGGATACAAGCCGCCCGAGATCGGGAATTGCGACACGATCTCGCCGAACACCAGGCACACCAGCAGCTGGGCCAGGCCGATCAGCACGTAGGACCACACGATCGGGGGCCCGCCGGTGGAAAAGGACATCGCGAACAGCGTGTAGACGCCGACCACCGGGGACAGGTAGGTGAACCCCAGCGAGAAGTTCTCCCAGATCGACATCGTGCGGTCGAAGTGGGAGGTGTAGCCGAGCGCCTTGAGCTGCCGGGCGTCCTCCTGCGCGGTTTCGCTCACGCGGCGCTCAACCCAGGTTGATCCAGATCGACTTGGTCTGCGTGTGCGCCAGCACGGTCTCGAAGCACTTGTCGCGCCCCTGCCCCGACTGCTTGTAGCCGCCGAACGGCATCGTCATGTCGCCGTGGTCGAAGCAGTTGATCCATACCACGCCGGCCTCGACGTCGCGCGCCAGCCGGTGCGCGGTCGTCAAGTCCGAGGTCCAGATGCTGGCGGCCAGCCCGTAGATCGAATCGTTGGCGATCCGGGTCGCCTCGCCCACGTCCTTGAACGGAATCACCGCGGCCACCGGTCCGAAGATTTCCTCCTGCGCGATCTTCATCGACGACTTCACGCCGGTGAACAGCGTCGGCGCCACGTAGTTTCCCTGCTGAAAGCCGGCCGGCACCGAGCCTCCCATCACGAGCGTCGCGCCGTCGGCTTTGCCGGACTCGATGTAGCCGAGCACGCGTTTTTGCTGCTCCGGCGTCACCAGGGGTCCCATCGTCGTGGCCGGATCGAGCGGATCGCCCGGCCGGAACGACTCGGCCGCCCTGGCGCGAAAGCGCTCGATGAAGGTGTCGGCCAGCGACTCCTGCACCAGCAGCCGGGAACCCGCGTTGCAGACCTCGCCCTGGTTGCCGTAGATGCCGTTGACCGCGTAGCGCACGGCGGTGTCCAGGTCGCCCACGTCGCGCAGGATGATCTGCGGCGTCTTGCCTCCGCACTCGGTGCTGACGCGCTTCATGTTCGACTGGCCGGCGTACACCATCATCAGCTTGCCCACCTCGGTCGATCCGGTGAAGGCGATCTTGTTCACGTCCATGTGCAGGCCGAGCGCGCGGCCCGCGTCCTCGCCGTAGCCGTTCACCACGTTGAATACGCCGTCCGGCACGCCGGCCTCGGCCAGCAGCAGCGCGCTGAGCGGGGACTGCTCCGCCGGCTTCAGCACCACCGAGTTGCCCGCAGCCAGGGCCGGTGCTGCCTTCCAGGAGGCCATCATCAGCGGGTAGTTCCAAGGCACCACGCAGCCGACCACGCCCAGGGGCTCGCGCGTGATCATGTGCAGCGCGCTCGGGTCGGTGCTGGTGACCGCACCCTCGATCTTGTCGATCGTCTCGGCAAAATACTGCCAGGTCATCACGCTGCCGGGAACATCGATATTGACGAGCTCCGAGATCGGCTTGCCCATGTCCAGGCAGTCGAGCAAGGCCAGATCGTCCGCGTATTGCTCCAGCAATCGTGCAACCTTGAACAGGACGTCCATGCGCGAGCGCGGGGCCATGCGCGACCAGATCCCGCTGCGAAAGGCCTTCTTGGCCGCCGCCACCGCAAGGTCCACATCCTTGGCAGCGCCTTGCGCCACCTCGGCCAGCACCTGGCGCGTGGCAGGGTTCAGCGTCTGGAAGCGCGCGCCGGAGGAGGCGTCGACGAACTTGCCGCCGATGAACAGGCGCGTCTCCGGCTTGACCCGGACGGCCCGTTCATGCCAGTAGCGGGACGAGGTGCGGTCGGTGGCGGTCGCGGTCATGTTCGCTCTCCTGCAGTTGGATTTCGGCCGGCTGCGGGCCCAGGCTGCCTCGCGGGCGCCCGGCAGCGCTGCACGCCGCGGCCACGGCAATCATGCTACGTCATCACTTGGCCCCGACCACGCCGTCTTTCGAAAACAGTTCCACGCCCCCCTTGGCCGTGGCCAGCGCCGCCGTCAGAGGTTCTCGGTCCGGGCGGGGCGACGCGGTGAAGTTGACTCCGTCCTTGCTGTTGATGACGGCACCTTCCAGCCCGACGCCGATCACGCTGCCGTCCGGCGAGAGCGTCAGGTCCGTGATCGACGCCGTCACGCCGCTGGTCAACTCCGACCACGTCTTGCCGGCGTTTGTGCTGCGCCAGATCTTACCGTTCAACCCGGCCACCAGCACCGAATTGTCCGCCAATGCCAGCCCGGCCCAGAACGACCCCTTGTTGCCGGTTTTGATAAGGCTCCAGGTCTGGCCGCCATCGGAGGACTTGAACACCAGGCCGAGCTCGGCCGCGATGTAGAGGATACCGGCCTTGTCGGCAAAGAGCTCGTACAGGTTCGGCCCCGCCTTGTCCGCCCCGGACAGCGTCGGCATCTTGACCGTCTCCCAGGTGGCACCGCCGTCGGCCGTGCGCACGGCCAGCGACCACAGACCGACCGCGATGCCGTGGCTGGCGTCGGAGAAGTAGACCGAGAACAGCGGCTGGTCGACGCTGGTATCGGTGCGCTGCAGCTTCCAGGTCTCGCCGCCGTCCTCGGTATGCAGGATCTCGCCCCAGTGACCGACCGCCCAGCCCTGCTTGTCGTCGACGAAGCACACCGAGGTCAGCAGCACGCGGGTCGGCACGTCCTTGGCCTGGCGCCAGGTCTTGCCGTCGTCGTCCGACAGGATCACCGTGCCGTGATCGCCGACCGCGACGCTGCGCGACCCGGCCCGTGCCACGGCCAGCATCTGGGCATGGGTCGGGTTGGCCAGGTGCATCGCCGGCAGGTTCTTCAGCTCCTTGGGAAACTTGGTCAGGTCCCCGCCGGCCTCTCCGCCCCCGCCGGCGAACTGCGCCAGCGCGCCGCACGAGCTTGCGGTCAAGGCGACCCACAGCAGCCATGCCGGGCCATTGAAAGATCGCATCACAGGTGAAATCATGGCCGGTCCCTCCCCTCGCTATCTCAGTGCTGAAGCACGCCCGGGATATGCACGGGCTTGCGGCGCGGGAACAGGCGTTCCAGCACCACCGCCAGCGCCGGCAGCGCGGTCATCGCCATGACCAGGTTGATAATGAACATGAAGGCCAGCAGCTTGCCCATGTCGGCCTGGAACTTCAGCGCCGAGAACGACCAGGTGACGACGCCGATGGCCAGCGTGATCGCGGTGAAGATCGTCGCCATCCCGACCTCCAGGATCGAGTGCTCCAGCGCCGCGACGATCGGCTCGCCCATCGCCATGTGGGACTGCAGCCGGTTATATATATAGAAGGCGTAATCGACCCCGATGCCGACCGCCAGCACCATCACCGGCAGCGTAGCCACCGTCAAACCGATCTCCAGCTCCTTCATGAACCAGTAGCCGATGAAGGTGGCCACCGTCAGCGGCAGGCAGCAGGCGATCACCGCCCGCAGGTCGCGGTACGCGATCAGCACCAGGATCGCGATGGCCGCATACACCCAGAGCATCATCGGCAGCTCGCTGCGCGAGACCTCCTCGTTGATGGCGGCCAGCACCCCGGCGTTGCCAGAGGCCAGCCGCACGTTGATGCCGTCCTGCTTGTGGTCGATCCGGAACTGCTTGACCACGTCGATCACCTTCTGCATCGTGCCCGCCTTGTGGTCGCTCAGGTAGGCATGCACGGCCGTCATGCTGCAGTCGTTTCTGATGTAGCCGCGCAGCCGCGCGATCTCGATGGTCAACCCGGCGTAGTTGACCGGGTCGATCGGCACCACGCCCATCTTCGGGTTGTTTTCGTTGTAGCCTTCGCTGTACGTGCGCGTCAACGTGGTGAACGAGGCCACGCTGACGACCCCTGGCGCGTTCTGCAGCGTCCAGACCAGGTCCTGCTCGTACGGGGCGGTAGCCACGCGCGAGCAGTTCTCGGGCGAGGGCTGCCGCTCCAGCACCACGGTCAGCCAATCCAGGCCGACGTCGTAGTTGGCCGCGATGTCGACCGCGTCGCGGTTGTAGCGGCTGTCCGCGCGCAGCTCGGGCGCGCCGGCCTGCAGCGTGCCGACCACGCGGTCGCGGCTCTGCCAGACGGCGAACGCCAGCACACCGGCGGTGACGAACACGATGAACACCGCGTTGTTGGGCTCCGACACCTTGGACAATTGCCGCAGCCAGCGAGCGCGCCGCTCGCGCTCCAGCATCGCCTTGTCCGCGAATGCCTTGTCGAAGTGGAAGAACGAGGCGGCCACCGGCAGCATCACCAGGTTCGTGACGATCTTGTAGCCGACGCCGATCGCCGCCGTGATCGCCAGCTCCCGCACCATCGGGATCGGGATCAGGATCAGCGTGCCGAACGAGACGAAGGCAGGCCGGAGAAGCTGGCTCGAGCGGCATCGAAGGTGCTCTTGCCGTGCGCGATCTCGCGCACGATGTAGTTGATCTGCTGCACCCCGTGCGACACCCCGATCGAGAACACCAGGAAGGGCACCAGGATCGCCAGCGGGTCCAGCCCGAATCCGAGCACATGCAGCGTTCCGAACTGCCACACCAGCGAGGTCAGCGAGCAGGCGATCGGCAGCAACGTGAAGCGCAGCGAGCGGCAGTACCAGTACACCGCCGCCGCCACCAGCAGCAGCGCGACGCCGCAGAACAGCAGCACCGCCCGCGCCCCGTCGGCGATCTCGCCCACCTGCTTGGCGAAGCCGATAATCTCGATGCGGAAGTGGGGGTCCTCGAACTTGTCCCGGATCCGCTCGTTCAGCAGACGGTTGTAGGCGATGTAATCGATTTTGACGCCGTCGCGGTCGTACTCGTTCAGCTCCGCCGTGATCAGCGCGCTGCCCTGATCGCGGGCGACCAGCAGGCCGTCGAAGCCACCGCGCGTGGTGGTGCGCTTGATCTGCTGGATCAGCTCCGGCGTCAGCGCCGAAGGGTCCACCGTGTTGGGGATCAGCTGCTCGTTGCGGAAGCCTTCCGGCGTGATCTCCATCAGCCAGGCGTTCGACGTCCACAGCGACTGCACGCCCAGGCGGTCCACGTTCGGCATCGAGGAGATGGCCTGCGTGACCTCGTAAAGCTTCGTCAGCCCTGCCTTGGTCCAGATCTTGCCGTCGATGGCCCGCACCGCGATGGTCAACCGGTTGGCGCCGAACAGCTGATTGCGGTACTGGTTGAAGGTCTTGATGTACTCGTGCCCGATCGGCATCTGCTTCTCGAAGCCGGCCTCCATCCGAAGCTTCAGCGCGAAGAAGCCCATCACCAGCGTGAAGGCGCCCAGCACGCCGAGCACCAGCACGCGGCGGCCGAAGGCGAACTTCTCGAGGGCCGCGAGGGCGCGGGCCAGTCTAGTGGGAGGCGGATGCGAGTCCATCGGATCGGGTTTTCTTTTCCAGCGCCGTCGATCAGCGCGCGCCGCCGGCTGCGCAGGGCGCCGCCGGCGGCGGAGCGCAGAACGTCAGAACGTATAGGTCACTGAAGCACCCCACCAGTCGCGGTCGGCGTAGAAATTGCGAAGAATCGACGGATCGCCGCCGCGGTAAGTCACGTACAGCAGCGAACCGGACCAGTGCTGCTTGTTCTGGATCACGGTCAGCGCATAGGTCGTCGACAGCACGCCCTGCATCCAGGTGTAGTTCTCGTTCGGCGTGTCGCCGGCGATCGCCAGCGACCACGTGATGTTCGGGATGATCTGGAAGCCCGGAACGATCGTGCCGTCGAAGGTCATGTCCACGTACTGCACGATGCCGAAGGAGTCGGCGGTGCCGAAGTGGCGCGCGTTGTGGTCGGTGCCCTGCCCGCCGGCACCCAGGATGTCGTAGCTCAGGTCCGTCAGCAGGCCCAGGCCCTGGTAGGCGTGGTTCGACACGCCGGGGTAGTGGATCAGCGCGAACTCGCCCTGGATGTTGGACGCCTGCGCGCCGGCGTGACGTACCAGCCAGCCGGCGATGTCGGTGTCGCTCGGGTTGACCGCACGCCACCAGGTCGTGTTCCACTGCCACTTGTGCGCGTCGCGCCAGGTCGACCAATTGCCGTTGCAGTTCGCGCCCTGGCCGCCCAGGTCGAAGCACGAGAACGGATCGACCAGGATCGGATCCTTCGGACGGTACGAGATCTCGGTGCCCAGGGCCCACTGTCCGACCAGCGCGCTCATGCTGGCGCCGTACAGGTTGTGGTCGTGCGGATAGACGACCCTCTGGCCGTAGGCCAATCCGGTGGCCGCCGGCACATACTGCACGTACGGCTGCTTTTCGTGGAAATGCTCGTAGTACAGGCCAAAGTCCATCGAGCTGCCTTCGGGCTTGTAGTGCGCCGAGATGCCAAACTGCCGTCCGACCGACGGCGTCTGGTCAGGCGCGACGTACGGCGAGCCGAAGTTGGTGAAGCAGTTTGTTCCCATCACGTCCACCGCGGCGCAGAAGGTGTAGCCATTGTTGGCGGCCACCTGCACCGCCTGGTTCGGATCCGTGATCGCAGGACCGGTGAACGGCCCGCCGGGCGGGTAGACGCCGCCATGTTTTGCCGCGTAGCGCGGGTCGTAATAGAAGAACCAGTTCGTCCCCTTGCCTTCGCCCAGGTAGTCGCTGGTGCTGAAGAACGTGCCCACCGGCACCAGGTGGTTCTGGTTCCAGCGGAACTGGTAGTAGCCCTCGACATTGACGCCCCTCATCGGAGAGAGGGCCAGGCTGATCATTTCAGCCGGCAGCACCACTTCCTTCAGCGGCACGCCGGGGTACGTGTACCGGTACTGGTCGATCGCCGCCGTGGCGTTGACGCCGCCGGCAATGAAAAGGCTCTCGCCCCAGTTGATCACCTGCCGGCCCAGCCGCACCCGTGCGGCGTTTCCGAAGAGCTCGAAGTCCTTGCTCCCCCACAGGTCGTACAGTCGCAGGTCGTGCGCGGCCTGGGTGTAGGCCTGGTTCGCCAGCGGGACGAATTGCGTGTCGCCTGCCTTGGCGTCCAGCAGCCAGGAGCCGCGCACGAAGAACTTGAACTTGTCCGGAAATTTCAGCAGCATTTCCTCGCTGCCCTTCAGGTACAAGGCGAACAGGTCACCCTTCTTGTAGTTCAGGTCGCCGGTATGGGCGTCCTGGAAGCCCGTCGCGAAGCCCGGCGCCTCGTTGGGGTTCGCCGTGGAGTTGGGCCCCGGCGCCGCGATCAGGTTGTTGTTCTGGTCCCGCAGCCGTTGGCTGAAGCCGCCGGTGATCAGCGAGATCAGGCTGCCGTCGATGTACTCGCCGGCCTTGAAATCGAACCCCCACGCCGGTCCGATCAACGCAACCGTCGCACCCACCGCGATGAAGCCTCGCGCCCTGCCGCCCCTTTTCACCATGATGCCCCCCTCTCATTCGCTGGTGTCGGCCCTGCGGGCCGCCACCAGCGCCTAACGGTTCAATCGTTGTGGTCGCCCGTCGCCGAGCGAAGCTTCTTGATAGATGTTCTAACGTTCCGACAGAGATCGAAGCGTCTCCGCCGTGTAGAAGTCGGGCTTCATCCATGGCTGCTTGAAGTCCGGGGCGCCGGGCTTGATCCACCCGATGTCCTTGCCGCCGCCGATCGACATCCAGTCGGTCACGTAGCGCCCGCCCTGAAGGTCCCACATCGTGAACGGACTCATGTGGCACATCCCGCCGACCTCCCACATCGGTGCCGAATAGGTGCTGACCATCTTCCAGACCTTGTCGTCCTTGTCGTAGTCGGTCAGGTCGACCAGGTCCCAGCTGTCCTCGTCGACGTAGTACGTGCGGTGCGGCGCCAGGTGCCGGAAGCCGGGCTTCAGGTGCGCATCGACCACCCAGACCCGGCGCAGTTCGTAGCGGCGATACGCGGGATTGATGTACGTTTTTTGGAACACCACCTTCGGATCGGCCTTGTAGTCCCACATGCCGAACACGTTGGCCCCGACGTACATCTCCTTCTTGCCGACCAGCTTGTAGTCGTAGCGGTCGAGCGTCATGAACAGGCCAATCTGCTCGTCAACCAGGTACTGGTTCTCGAATCCGATCAGCGGCGTGTCGAACACATAAGTCGGCAGACGCCGCACCCGGCGCTGCCCCGGGAAGTAGTAGTACTGCTCCGGATCCTTGTTCTGCCAGATGGTGCCGACGAACCCCTGGCCGGCCAGCGCGGCCGGCTTGGAATACGCGTAATACATGAAGAAGTCGACATTGCCCTCGTCCTCGACATTCTGCCGGTCGGCCCTCTTGGTCGGCCAATAGGTCGTCAGGTACCACTGGTACCAGGTGAACTCGTCGCTGCCGGGCCGCGGGCTGATGACGCTGGTGCCGTCGTTGTAGACGCTGCCCTGCGCCCCAGGCCGCAACTTGATGTTGTACATCACCTCGATGCCCGACTTCGGAATCGGGAACGGCACGCCGGAAGTCTTGGCATGCTCGAGCGACCAGCCGTCGGCCCCGATCTTGGCCTCGGTCGCGTTCGCCTTCGTGCGCTCGGCGTATTCCTTCGTGATGCCGCAATCGCGGTGGGTCGGATAGACGTCCATCCGGTAGCCCTTCACGGTCTTCAGGGCCGTGATCTGGCCGTCGTCCAGGTGGGCCGCGTACTTGTCGACGTTGGATGCGTCGATCGAGAACAGCGGCTTTTCGTCCTTGTACTTCCAGTAGTCCCGGCGGACCTTTCCCCACTCCCAGCCAGGCGGCGGCGCGTCGGCGCCTTCGTAGGCCGGGATCGTTCCGTCCGCGTTGCCCGCCTTTTCGGCGCCGAACGCCGTCAACTCCTTGCCCAACTTGTCGGCTTCCTGCGGCGTGACGGCCGCCAATGCACGCTCCGAAATCAGCGCGGCTGCTACACACCAAGTCAAAATCGCTAGCCTTTTCATAGTCCATCCTCCATTCCAGAACCCCGCGAAACAAAATTGCCGACGAACCGCATCCACCTCACTCCAAGGCCCCTCTCCTCCGAGATCGGCATATCGGCTCCGGCGCATCGCGCGCCTTTCCATCGATTCCGCTCAATTCACCGCCATGCTGTGTGAAAGCCAGACGACCCCGGCTCCGGCCGCCAGCACCAGGTACGGCAGGATCCCGGCCCGCTTGACCAGCACCTGGTCATCGTTCAAAGCCAGGTCCTCGCTCATAGTCTTCGGAAAGACGCCCTTGTCCTGGATGTAGTGGCGGAACAGGAACACCGGAACGATCAGCGACGCGCAGATCAGGCCCGCCTTCAGCGTGCCGGCGCCGTACACGTCCGCTCCCAGGCCCATCAGGGCCAGGTTCACGAAGCCCAGCATCGTTCCGGCCGCGATGATCCAGGTCGGCGCACGGAACGGACGCTTCCATTGCGCCCGGTCCATCCGATGGATCCAGCCGGCGTTCAGGTTCAGGAAGTTGAACAGCACGTAGCCGACGTTGGAGGCGGCCAGCACGAACACGTAATCGGACAACATCAGGGTGATCATGTTGAAGCCGAGATCCGTCCACATCGCGCGCGTCGGCGCACCGTGCGAGTTCACGTGCGCCAGGTAACGCGGCAGCCAGCCGTCGACCGACGCCTGGTACAGCGTCCGGGAGGAGCCCGCCATCGCGGTCATGATCGAAAGCACCACGGCCAGGATCAGCATCACGACGATGATTCGTTCCACCGGTGCGCCGCCTCCCACCATCCGCGCCATCACGTCGCCGACCCCCATTCCGCTGTAGATCGATGGCGACAGCATCCCATCGTAGACCGGCGCGGTCAGCACCTTGCCGTCCGCACCGAGCACGGCCGGCGTCACCAGCTGGCCCAGCCCCAGATGGCCCTGGAACGCCATCGGCACCAGCGTGAAGATCGCGATGCACAGCAGGCCGGAGTAGAAGATCGCCTTGAACGTATCGCGATGCGGATCCTTGAATTCGCGCGTGTAGCACACCGAGGTCTCGAACGCATACGTGGACCAGGCCGCGATGAACAGGCCCCCCGCCATCAGCGTCCAGCCCGCCGCGTTCCACTGTCCGTCGATCACGCGCGCCTGCGCGTCGTGCGTCAGCGGAACGATCGGGAAAAAGTGCGATCGCGTCATGTCGCCGGTCAGGATCGGAACGATCGCGATCAATCCGAGCGGGATCAGCGACGCCACGCCCAGGATCAGCGTCACCCGCGCCGACCGCAGGATGCCGCCATGCTGGATCGCGAAAGCCGACAGCATCAGGATGGCGCCGATCACGAAGGTGGCGTCGATCCGCAGGAACAGGCCCGGCTTGACCGCGCCCAGATCGAGCAGCCTGATGTGCCAGGTGTTGATCGCCGCGTCCGGCGCGAAACATGCGCTCAACACGTAGCCGGCCGCCAGTCCCGACCCGATCGCCAATACCGGAGACCAGGCCAGCCAGTTGCACCAGACCGAAACGGGCGCGATGAACTTGCCGTACCGCACCCACGCAATCGCACCGTACACCGACGCACCGCCGGACTTGTGCGGGAACAGCCCTGCGATCTCCGCGTACGTGAACGCCTGGATGAAGCCGAAGCCGATCGAAATCATCCACACCAGCCAGGACGGGCGGCCGACCGTAGCGGCCACCGCGCCCACCGAGAACAGGACCAGAGCCGGCACGCCGCTGGCAACCCAGAAAGCGCCGGTCCAATCGATCTTCCTGTGCAGCGTCGCGGGCTGCGCCGCAGCCGCGACCGAGCTCTTGAGTATTCCGGTGTCCGGCATCGTGAAACCCGCTCAACTCCTGATCCGGGCACGCCGACCGGGAGGGACCGATCGGGTTGCCCGCGAAGTGTGCGCGACCCGAAATGGATGCAAGTTCCGGGCCACTCACTCGAATTGCTTCCCCAACTCTTCCGCGATCTCGAACATGTCGCCGACGATCCCGTACTTGGCCACACTGAAGATCGAGGCATTCGAATCCGTATTGACGGCAACCACGGTGTCCACGTGTTTCATCCCGGCCAGGTGCTGGATCGCCCCCGAAATGCCCATCGCGATGTACAGCTTGCAGTTGACCGCCGTCTTGCCGGATTGACCGACCTGGCGCGACTTGGGAAGCCATCCGGAATCCGCGATCGGCCTGGAGCATCCGAGCGTCGCGCCCAGCGTTGCCGCCAGCTCGCGGAAGCGCTCAACGTTGCCCTCCTCGCCCACTCCGCGCCCGACCGACAGGATGAAATCGACCGAGGACACGTCGACATCGTCGGTCGCAGGCGGCGGGATCAAGGCGCCGAAGCGCGCGCCCGGCGCGGGCCAGGCCGGCGCGAGCCTTCGCACCGGCGGGCTGGCCGGCTTCAGATCGGGCTTGAAGGTGCCCGTGCGCAGGCACAACACCACCGTCCGTTTGCCGGGAAAATCCAGCTCGACATTGACTTTTTGACCGTACCCGCCGCGGGTCGCGACCAGCTGTCCGTCGTCGAAGCCCAGCTTGAACACATCGGTCGCGAAGCCCGTGCCGTGCCGGGTCGCGAACGCGGCCGCATAGTCCATCGAATCGACGCCGTGGCCCAGCAGTATCAGCGCCGGTTGGGAATCGGATATCGCCGCCGACAGCGCGGCCTCCGTGATGTCGGCGTCGAATTCCGCCTGCGGCGAGGCGAATACCAGGATCTCGTCGACGCCGTCGACACTCAGCGCCGGCACGAAACGGTCGGCCTGCGATCCGACGATCGCCACCGTCACCCGATCGCCGATCTCGGCCCGCACATCCTGGGCGGCCGAGATCAGCTCGTGGGTGACCGGGCGCAACTCGCCGTCGCGGTGCTCGGCCAGGATCAGGATTCCGCTCACCGTCATGCCGCACGCTTTTCCGACCTGAACTCGCGAACGATCTGGGCCAGGCGCTGCGCCTTCTGCTGGGCCGTGCCCTCGATCATTTGAGCGCTTCCCTTCTCCGGAATCAGCATCCGGCGCACGCGCGATGCGGATCCCGCCTCGCCCACGTCAGCGCTCGCAAGTCCCAGCTCGTCCGGTCCGAGCACTTCGATCGGCTTGGCCGCCGCCTGCTTGATCGCGCGCAGCGACGCGTAGCGCGGCTTGTTGATTCCAAGTTGTATCGTCAGCACGGCTGGACAGGCGAGATCGACCTCCTGCGTCATGCCGCCTTCCAGCTCGCGCGTCGCGGTGGCTCGCGCGTCGCCGGCGCCGTACTTCAGACCCACCACCACCGCCACGTGCGGCCAGTTCAGCAGCGCGGACAGCGCAATCCCCGTCGTCGCGTGCCCATGATCGGCCGACTGCGCCCCGGCCAGAACCAGGTCGGGCTCCTCCCGGCGTACCACCGACGCCAGGACCCGGGCGATCGCGACCGGGTCCGAGCCGGCGAGCGCATCGCCCCAGACGCGCAGCGCCCGGTCGGCGCCTTTGGCCAGACAGGCGCGCAAGACCTCGTCGCACACCTCGGGGCCGACGGTGGCCGCGATCACCTGCACCTCGCCGGCCGCCGCCTCCTTGATCAGCACCGCCTGCTCCAGCGAAAAGTTGTCCCACTCGTTCAAATCGTGGTTCAGATCCTCCGGATCGACGTCCCGACCATCGTCGCGGATCCGGAAGTCGTCTTCCAGCGCTGCGACGCGCTTGACAGGAACCAGAATCTTCATCAACTCAACTCGATCCTCGAAAGCCCTTTGAACACTCCGTTAAGCGACCGCAGGCTCCGCCTGCCCGGCCTCGCTCGTCGCGCATTGCTCGACCAGCTCAAGCAATTCCCGCACAACGATGCGCCCCTCGTTGCCGGTCGTCTTGACCGCATCCTCGAACATCGTCAGGTCCTTCGGGCAGGCCACCACGAAAACCTCCAGTCCCTCGATCCCGGCCGCTTCGCGGATCCGGATCTGCGAGGGTTTTTCCTTGCCCACCGGATCCGGCATCCAGATGCGCCCGCCGCCGGCTCCGCAACAGAACGAGTTGTCCCGGCTGCGCGCCATCTCGATCAGCTCGCAGCCGGTGGCGCGCAGCAATTCGCGCGGTGCATCGTATTCCTTGTTGAAGCGCCCCAGGTGGCAGGGATCGTGATACGTGGTCCGCAAGGCAAGCCGAGGCTCGATTCGAAGGCGCCCCTGGCGCTGCAGCTCGAGCAACAGCGTCGTGTAATGGACGATCTGCCAGCTCCCGCCGAACTGCGGGTACTCGTTGCGGATCGTGTTCAGAGAGTGCGGATCGGTGGTAACGATCCGCTGGAAGCGGGCCGCCCCGAGGGCGGCGATATTGGACTCGGCCAGATGCTCGTAAAGGCCCTCCTCGCCGACCCGCCGCACATCGTTGCCGGCGTTGCTCTCCGCGTCGTACAGGATGCCGAAGTCGACGCCGGCCGCATGCAGCAGCCGTGCAAAGACCTGCGACACCTTCTGGTTGCGCGGGTCGAACGACGCGTAGTCGCCAACGAACCACAACAGGTCGACCGGCTCCTTGCGCGCATCCTTGATCGGGAACGGTAGCGCCTTGGTCCACGCTCCGCGCTTGCGCTTGGACTCCCCGAAGGAGTTGCCGGATTTGTGGATGGTCTGCAGCGTCTTCTGCAACAGGGGATCCATCTGGCCGCTCTCGACGAGCTTGCGCCTCATCTGAACGATGATCGGCACGTGTTCGATAGCGACCGGGCAGATCTCCACACAGGCCATGCAGGTCCGACACGACCACAGCGTCTCCTGCGAAACCTGGCCGGTCTTGCCACCGTGAATATCCAGGTCCGCATCCCCAGTAACGAGATTGCGCTCCAGTGAGTGGTTCGAATGTTCCCGGAGCGACAGGATCAGATCCCGCGGCGACAGCGGCGCGCCCGCGGCGCGCGCGGGGCAGGCCTCATGGCAGCGGCCGCACTTGGTGCAGGCGTCCAGCTGCAACAGGTGCTTCCAGGTCAAGTCGGTGATGCGCGCGTATCCGGCCTGTGGCGCGTCCGGCTGCAGCTTGGGCAGCCGCTGGGCCGCCAGCGGATCGCGGACCGCGAGCGATCCCATCGCGGTAAAAATATGCTTGACCTTGGACCACGGCACCACCGCGATGAACGCGAGCGCCAGGATCCCGTGGAACCACCAGAGCGCCTCTCGCAGCGCGCCCGCTGCGGCTTTGGACAATCCGCCGCCTCTCATCGCCTCCGCGATCACGGCCCCCACCGGCGACCAGATCCTGGTCGACCAGACGCCGGGACGATCCTGCAGCCAGACCAGCCGCGCCGCCTCCAGCAGGAAGCCGGTGACGCCGATCGTGACCAGCGTCCACAGAAACGCCCAGTCCTCACGCCGGTAGAAGCTGCGGTCGTAATCGGGGTCGCCCGGCCGGCGGTCGGGCCGCGCGTAATCGAGTCTGGGCGGCCGGATCCATCCCCGGCGAACCATCATGTAGATCAGCCCCGCGATCAGCGCGGCCCCGGCCAGGTCCAGCACCAGCGAAAACACCAGGTAGAAGTCGCCGTACCAGAACCTCCAGCCCAGCAGCGGTTCGGAGACGTCGACCTGCAGCGTGATGATCGAGGTTCCGACGAACAGCAGCGCGAAGCCGTAGAAGATCAGTCGGTGCGCACGACCCGCGGCGGCGTCGCGCCGCGCCACGGTGCGGTGCGACAGCACGCTCGCGGCCATCTGCAGCAGGCGCCGGCCCAGGTCGGCGAGCGGCACCGGATCGGGCTGGCCGCGGCGCAGCTTGCGCACCTGGACATAGCAGCCCCACGCGAACGCCGCGATGGCGGCCCACGCGAGCGCGTAGAACAGGGTGACCGCGGCGGGCGTGAATCCTTCGAAAAGGATCCGGGTGATCTGCTCCGGCGCAAGCGCCCCGGAGCCGACATTCGCTTCGTTCATCGCACCACCGACTGCCACCGCGCCCGCCCAGGCGCAAGCGGGCGCGCGCTCCTGCCCGCGGCCGGGGCAGACTGCGGACGCGGCGCGCGGTCAAGCTTGATAGGCAATTTCGATCGCGCCTCCCGGCATATGAGGCGCGCCCCACACCGCCACTTCGCGCCGGTACGCCTTCGGATACTGCGCGTTGGCCTCTTCGATTTCCCGCGCCAGCCGGTGCCCGGTGAAGGTCGCGTCCGCGATCAGCCGAGGCGCTTCGGCGTCACCGATCACGTACACGGCCTTGACGCCGTTGGCGGCCCATTCGCTTTCCCGCCCCTTCAGGTCTCGATACAGCGGGTCGTCCGAGTGGCGGCCGGTCACCAGCACCAGCGAATCGAACTCGATCCAGCGCTGCGTCTTGTTCTCGTCGCGCGGCAGCTTGCCGGCGCCGCGATAGCTGCGCTTGGAGCCTTCACCCCAGATGTTGTACACCTCGAGGCGGTTCTTTTCGATCCGCGAGGCGAAGTGATTGTGCTCCTCCTTCACGTGCAGCTCGTGCAGACGCCGCATCATGTTCGGATACTCCAGCGTGAAGTGCATGTAGTTGGCCAGGTGCACTCCCGTCACGATCGTGACCTGGTGCCCGGCCAGCGCCAGCTTCTCCGCCAGGCTGGGCGCCATGAAATAGGTGTCCGCGTTCAGGATCACGACGCGCTGGCCGATCTTCTTCTTGCCCGACACGACCTGTTCGGGCGTCAGCTGGTTCGGCTGCGAGGCATCGGCGCCCGGGATCGGCTCATGGCTCAAGCAGTTGGTACCGTCCGTGTTCCAGGACGACCCGGTCGCAACGACGATCTTGTCTGCCCCGTACTTCAGCGCCTGCTCGGCGCTGATCGGCTTCTGCCCGAGCATCACCTGCGACTGCTTGTTTTTCTTCACCAGCTTGGCGATCTGCTGCTCGCGGTAGTCGCGGTGGTAGCCCCACTCGCCCAGGCCCGGCAGCGTCATCACGCTGTTCATGTGGCCGCCGA
>WNGJ01000686.1_pt1 | contig 49807 bp, 31 predicted proteins | sample 5400611 | NCBI WGS metagenome assembly WNGJ01 (sample SAMN13153375, study PRJNA577476) | soil metagenome | isolation source: 40 cm soil or saprolite under Garry oak tree replicate 1 | place: USA:California | collected 2016-06-15 | reverse complement strand
GGCCGTTCAGGACGCGGTCCGACGAAGTCCATCTCGCCGCGAAAAATATTCCAGAACTGTGGTATTTCATCAATGCGAAGTTTACGAATTATGCGTCCCACTCGCGTGGTACGATCGTCATCCGCACTAGCCCACATCGGGCCGGCCTTTTCCGCGTCCATCCGCATCGAGCGAAACTTCATTATCATAAAGGTACTGCCGTTTGTTCCCACCCGTTCCTGTTTATAAAGAATGGGGCCGCGTGAATCGAGCTTGATCAGAACTGCGGTGATGATTGCGATGGGCAAGGACAAGAAGCCTCCAATCATCGCTACAATGCGGTGGACGATGTTTCTGGCGATTCCCGAAATTCGGGCTTGCCGGCCGCGGCTGGAAAAAATTAACCATGAAGGCCGAATCATGTTTAGCGAAACTCGCCCGGTGACACGTTCATAAAAGGAAGCGCCTTCTTCAATGTTTACTGTCCCTGCCAGGCTCAACTGCAACAGCTCATTTGTCGGTAATTGTCCGCGCCGCTCGCCCATGGCAACAACGATGCGATCGATGCCCTCGCGCCTGACCACTTCGTCCAGCTCCGATGTGAGACCAATCACGCGCGGATTGATCAGGCTCTTGCCCAGGAGTTCGGGATCGCTGCCGACAAAACCCGCGATGCGGTAGCCCGCGTCAGGCCGTTCGAGCATTTCGCGCGCGACTTCAATTGCCAGAGTGCCCGACCCAACGATCAGTATCTTCTCGCCAAAATCAGGATGGCCGAGCAGCCAGTGAATCGAAACTCGCCAGCCGACCATCAGTCCAAGCGCCAGCGGTAACGCGATCAGCGAAATGCCACGGCCAAGCATTAATTGCGGGAAAGCGTAGAAGGTCAGCGCTAACGCCACCCAGGCCAGACCAAGCGCCTGCACCAGGCGCAACACCAGCTCACGCCGGTCGTGCATCACAATGAAGTCGTAGAGATCGAAAAGATAAAACGCCGTGAGACAGAAAACTGTAGCAAGCGCGGCTTTCAGAAATCCCTGCCGCAACATTAATTCGTTATGAGAGTCTTCGAGGCCCAACCGCAAATACACAGCGCCTACAATCGCGCCGAAAACGACTGCGGCCTCAGCGAGAAGCAGTAAACTGGTTCGAACATTTGCACGAGAAGCTCTCAACTTGCGATGGCCACCTCTTCTTCCGCTTCGGTTACCAGGCGCAGTCTTTCTTCGGCCGGCGGAATTCTTGTTGGCCGGTAGTTGCGCGGTTGGTAATAGTAGGAATTTGGTTCGAGTTCTTCGTCGGCGCGATTCAAGACCATGCCGAGCATTCTTTCGCGCGGCAATTCTTCCAACAACTTATCGACAATCGTATAGCGCGTCTTGCCGGCGCGCACCACCATTAGCGCGCCGTCGGCCCTATTGATCAGCACATTCGCATCGGTAAAGATCCCGAGTGGCGGCGCGTCGATGATTATGAAATCAAACAAGCGGCGCGCTTCCGCAATTACTCCGGCATAAGTAGGGCCTGAAAGCAGCTCAGCAACGTCGTCGCGCGACTGGCCGCCAGGCAGCAAATAGAGTCCTGCGGGATCCACACGAACAACAGCGTCGCGCAGACTAAGCTCTCCACCTAATACTTCGGACAGACCGCGAGGGGCATCAATGGCTAAGTATTCAGTAGCACAGGGCTGGCGTAAATCGCTATCAATCAGAAGCGCGCGCACGCCTTCGGTTTGTGCGAGCAACCAGGCGAGATTTAAAGCCGTTAAGGTTTTGCCTTCGCCCATGCCCGCGCTTGTAATCACAAAAGTGCGCATTTGTTCGCGCTCGGCCGCTTGCAGGATTCTGGTGCGCAGCGAACGAAATTGTTCACAGTAAGCAGAGCGAGGCTGGGTGATGGCTACAAGGTGAGGCTCGACGCGCGCTGGGTCTACGTCGTAAGAGACGAAACCCCTTGCGCGCGCCGGCCTGGCAGCGTCCAAAGTTGCCCCAACAGCACGCGAAGCTTTTCCTTCGGGGAGTGCCATCCCGTCAGAAGCATTCGCAGTGTGCGCAGTGAACGCTGAACTTTTCACGGCCTCTTCCCGAGGGCCAAGGATTGAAGACAGACTAAATATTTGTTGTTCAATCTCTGTCGCCGAAGGGACTAAGCTCTCACGCCAGCCAGACTGCCATGCTGGAGACGGCCGACGTGTGCGCAATTCGCCGTGAGCCTGTGAATCATGTGGGTTGCGCACCGTTGAGCCGGCTTCATTGGCGCCGGCCCGTTTTAGTGCGTCGTAAACTCTGCCCATTAGTTCTCCTTGGTAAGACAGGCATTCCTGCCTGCCCATCTTTCGACCACCCCCTGGCGGAGGTGCTTTTGACAAGAGCCCGTCGGACAGACAGGAATGTCTTTTTTATTAGTTGGTTGGCGCGCCATTCCCATTGCCCGCCGCCCAGAGTTCTGCGCGGCTTGCATCAGAAAAAATCCTCGCTGGAACTTCTGTTACTTCGCCCGCCTGCCTCCGGCGCTCCGTGCGAGGCAGCATGTCAAAACTTTCCGCGACCTCTTCAATGATCGCGCGGCGAATAGTCGAATCGCCCGCCGCATAACCCGCCAGCAGAGAGTTGTCGCAAAGGTTGTTTATGTTTCGAGGAATACCTTCGCTGCAGCGATAGATGTAATCAACGGCGTCCGCAGAAAAAATGTCGGTTCGCTCGGCGCCGCTGACGAGCAGCCGGGAGGTAATGTAGCGATCAGTATCCTCAACGCCCGGCAACGGTTTGATGACACAGCGAAGTGCGACTCGCTGTTTGAGTTGCCGCAGATCGGGATTATTCAAGACGTCGCGCAATTCCGGTTGGCCGGTAAGAACGATCTGAAGTTGCTTGGCCGTATCCGACTCAAAGTTTGAAAGCAGACGTATCTCTTCCAGGACGCTGGACGAGAGTCCCTGGGCTTCATCAATGATCAAGACTGTACGCAGTCCGCGCGAATGGCGCGACTCGAGGGCCTGGCCCAATGCCGCCAGTAACTCTGGTTTTGTCTCCCACCTTTGCACGTCAAGCAATGACGCCACGTGCTGATAAAATTCTGTGACCGATAGACGCGGATTGAAAATATAAGCGACCAGGACCGTTCGATCCAGGCGCTGCATCATCCATCGTAGAATCGTGGTTTTGCCGGTTCCCACTTCGCCGGTCACTACTACCAAACCCTTACCGCTTTCAATTCCGTAATGGAGGTTGGCCATTACTTCCGTATGCGAAGGAGTGAAATAGATGAAGCGCGGATCGGGAGTCAGCGCGAATGGCAATTCTTTTAAGCCGTAAAATTCTGCGTACACTTCGTAACCTCCAAAATGCGGGCGTCTATGAGCCTAGACTGCGAACCGCTCAAATACCTGAGTCAGTTTCAAAATCAGCGCCAGTGCGGGAATAGCCAAAAACATTGCCGCAACCGCGGTAGCCAAAAGCAGCTTGCGCCGGCGAGGAATATGTCGCGCTTCCTGAGGCGTCAGCAGTTCCGGCACTGTCATGAGTACCGGCAAAGATGTGTAATAGGCTGCGTCTTCGCTGGTTTGAATTGTTAGTAGTTTTGGTACTTCAAACAGTCCGGCGAGGAAAAGCCCGGCTGCGAGTCCTATCGCGACTCCCGCTCCCATCAGCACCAGGCGCTTTGGCGCCACTGGACGTGCGGGCAAATTGGCCGGATCGACCACTTCTATACCTTCGCCCTGCTGTTGCGTGGCGGCGTCAGCCCCCAAGCCAATCTTTTGGGCTTGCATTAGAAGCCCATCGTACTGGGCTTTCTTAGTCTGGTAATCGCGATCCAGCGCCCCCAGGGTCACTTCCGCGCCGGGAACACTATTGATTCGTTCCATCACCTGGTTGATCTGTTTGTCGAGATCGCTAAGTACACTCTGGCCGCGTTTGATTTCACCATTCACGAGTTGCAACTCCGATTCGAGATTGCCAACGGTTAAGTCAGGGCGATCGCGCAACTTGTCCTGTTTCTCTTTGATGCGTTGTTTCCACTCAGTAATCATCTGGTCCATTGCATCTTTGACGGAATCTACTTCAGCTTGTTTTGCCAGGACGTCAGGATGCTTCGGACGCAACTCCGTCAACATACGGGTCAACTGTGATTCGAGATCAGCTTTACGTGAAACTAGCTGTGCCCACGCCAGGGTCGTCTTGGGATCAGTCGTACTCTCAGCGATGTCTTCCTTTGCCTGGTCAGAAGTTTTCTTTACCAGCGCCAGTTGGCTCGTTAGCGCAGAGCGCCGATCCTGATAACGCCCAACCTCGGCAATGTAGGCCTTCTGCTGCTCGCGCAAGCCTGTCAGTTGGCCAACAAGCGAGGCGGCTTCCGAAGGCAGATTGCCAACATTTTTTTGCATGAAGTCGAGGCGCTGTTTGTCGACTGCATCAAGTTCTTCCTTGGTCTGGTTAACCTGCTGATCGATGAATTGTTTTGCAGACGTAGTGGAATTGATTGTGTTCTGCGTTTGCTCATTGATGTACTTGCTGGCCAGTTCCGCAGTCACGGCTTGGGTAGTGTTTGCATTTCGACCGCGGTAAGTAATGTTAAAGCCGTTGGTGATGTCGTTGCGGCTGGTGTTGACCTCGACTTTGATGCTGGTGCGCATGTACTCGATCAGCGCTTCCATCGGCTCGCCGCGTTGTCGTTCCGCCTTGTAAAGATCGTATTTCTTGATCAGCGGTTCGAGCGAGCTACGGCTGGTAACGACCTGCGCGATGCCGTTTATCTGACGCGTAAGGCTATCTTCCGTAATCGTGGGGACAACCGAATTTGGTAACGTGGAAGGTTTGACGACAATTAGCGTCGATGACTCGTAAAGATTGGGCAGTTGCCAAACAACCCACGACACGGCGGTCGCGATGGTAATCGCCGGAAGAATGATGAACCATTTGCGCTTCCACGCAATCTTCACATATTCGCCTGGTCGTCTTTGCCGAAATTCAATACTCATCACAACGCTCCTCGGGATATGTCTCGTGGGCCAAATCGCGATGTCACAAAAATCCGCTCGTCACCGCTCGCTGTGCTGACAATCGCTGCGTTCTAACCTGCCGCCTGGCAGCTGCTCCTGCCGACTGGTTCTAGAGGCTGGCTAAAACGTTGCGGGCTTCACCAGCTTCCGCAAACGGCGCCTTCTCACTTAACCGCACCGCCTGTTCAAGCTCGCGTCGCGCAGCTTCTTTGTCGCCTTTTGCCTTCAGGGCCATGCCGAGGTGGTAGTGATAGTTCGGGGCCGGACTTCCATTGCTCTCCCTGGTCGCGCGTTCATCGAGCGCCACTGCTTTTTGCAGTTGTTCGACCGCGGCGCCGTAGAGTCCTTTCTTGTAATAGACCCACCCGAGCGTGTCGACAAAACCAGGTATGTTCGGGTTCTTTTGGACCACACCCTGGGCCAGGCGCACGGCTTCATCGAGGTTGCCTTTGCCATTGACCGCATAAAGCCAGGCGAGGTTGTTTGCCGCAATCACGGCGTTCTGGTCTTTTCCCAAAGCCTTGCGATAGCTGTCAATGGCGCCGTCGTAATTTTGTCTAGCGTCGTCGAGCATGCCAATCAGCGTGTAAGCAGTGGCATTATCCGGACGACGTTCGAGAATCTTTTGATACTCGGCGATGGCTCGATCTTGCTGGTTGGTGTTAATGAACAGGGCGCCCAATGACGAATAAGCGGCGATATAGTTCGGATCGAGTTCGAGAGTCTTACGAAGCTCAGCTTCAGCCTGCGTGGAATTGCGTTCAAACCCGTAGGCCTGGGCCTTGAGGTAATGAAGTGAAGCGTTAGAAGGATAGGCGCTGAGGACCTGATCGATCCGGGCATGCGCTTTGTTCAGCTCGTTGTTTCGCGCATACAGCCGAATCAGTCCACTCAGAGCATTGAAGTTAGTTGCTTCTATCGAGAGTGCACTTTCATAGAATCCAGCAGCTTCATCGATCTTATTTTCTGCAAGGGCAACACCGGCGAGACTGATAAAGGGGAATGTGTCTCGCGGCGCTGCGTCGCGGGCCATCATGAAATCTTTGCGTGCACCGTCGGTATTTCCCTGTTCCAGGGCCGCTGAGCCGCGCGAGATATAGGCTTTCTCGCGAAGTTCGGCGAGCATCTGTGGTGAATTTTGTCGATCAGGGGCCGTTTGGTTAAGACGATCAATTAACTCCGATGAAAGACGCAAGGCCGCCTTGGTGTCACCCTGTGCCAGATCGATTTGCACCTGCATCAACTTTGCCGGCAGGTAATCAGGATAGTTGTGATCGAGATCACCAGCGAACGCTCGCGCCTGATCCGTGTTGCCCAGATTGAAATTTGCCTGGGCCATGAAATAAAGACCCGCGCGTGAATTCGGTTCCTGGACAAGGACCTCTTTCAGATCCTCAACCGCCGCTTGCAAATCATCTGACTGGCCCGTTTGCGTTCGAACTCTGGCGCGCAACAGCAGGGCCTGCCTGTCGTGCTGATCTTTTTTTAGAACTTCATCGATCTGCGCCATGGCTCCCTGCGTGTCGCCGCGCATGAGCATGATCTCGCCGAGGCGATAACGGCCCTGCGTGAAGTCAGGCGACTTAGTCAAAATCTCTTGATAGATAGCGACAGCTTCGTCCAAACGATCGATCGAAGAATAAAAGTCGGCCAGCACCGCCCGGCCTTCCGGCTTGTCCTTATCTAGTTCGGCGAGGGCTTTGTAGGCTAATTCCGCTTTGTCGAGCTGTTTGTTAACCAGGTAGAAACTGGCAAGAATAAAACGCGAGGCGCGATTGCTCGGCTCCACCTCGACAGCTTTGCTCATTTCCGCTTCAGCGTCCGCGAGCCGGTTCAACTGCACCAAATACTTGCCGTATTCGGTGTGGGCCAGACCGGAATTGTTGTTGACAAAGATCGCGCGTTGAAAAGTTTCCTCCGCTTTAGTTCTATCATTTATGACTATGTAGAACCTCGCCAGACTCAGATACGACTCAACCCGCCTCGGATCCAACTCAATGGCATGATTGATTTCAGCGAACGCCTGCTCTCGTTCATTTCGCGCATAGAGAACGCTGCCCATCAGTATGTGGCCTTCGATGTGATTGGGATTCTTTTGCAGAATTTCCTTCGCCAGTCGCTCAGCTTCAGCAATTAACTCCGAGTGCCCCTTGGCGCCAGCGATGTAGTAGTTGCCGAGTTTTACGCGCGCGTCGAGGTTGTCTGCATCGAGTTCGGTGGTTTTGCGAAGCTCTTCAAAAGCCTCCTGAAAACGCTGGAGTCCTTCGTAAGCGCGCGCCAGTCCCCAATGCGCCGAGGCCAGCTTTTCGTCAATCTGGATGGCATTGCGAAATTCGAGCGATGCTTCCTGATACTTTTCAGCGGTCAGGTAAGCTTCCCCTTTTTCGACGTGCGCTATTTTGGCTTTTTCAGGATTGGTGCAACCACTGATCGCGAACACTGCGGCTAAAACTATGGATAGAAGGGTGGCGTAGTAAGCTTTGGATCGGCACTCCGTTTTCATTATCTTTTCCTCTCATCGGGAGCGCGTGTTCCTGTGGATCAGATTGCGTCCCGATTTTTGTCTCTGGTTTTACTTTCGACTTAAATCAGTGGCGGGCAATGCCAATTGATTTTTCTGGAGCGAGACACTTTCATGAAAAGGCTAATTACGAAGGCTTTCCGTAAATGCGTTTGTCCAAACTGTTTGTTTGTTATTACCGGCATCGCGGGCCTATCGCGCCGGCGATTAAGGACGAGGGGATGAACAACGGAGCGGATTGCCGCCTCGCACTCATTGCGAGACGCCCGTGGTTCCATTACATCAGTCTGGAATGAATTCGGGCAGCATGGTTGATGAGGTGGCCGCGAGTTCCGTCGCGGCCTGAAGGGCTGCAGCTTCAGAGCCTTGAACCGGCGTTGTGATTCGCACCATGGCGCCATCAGAACGACGCAGGCGAACACTGTCAACCACCGTATAAATCTTTCCCCAGTACTCGCTTGCGATCGCGCGCCCGCGGCCCTGATACCAATAGACCAGCAACTCCTTATGATCGCCATTCTGGATCAAGTATTTGTTGGCTATGAAGGGAGTTCGGCCTTTTGGTGTGACAGTGATTTTTTCTGGCTCACTCATGACCCAGCCTGAGCCAGGCAAGCAATTCAAAGGGCTGTGATAAGTCGCGCCTTCGCGCTGACTCGCGTAATAGCCAACGTAGAAGTTGATCACGCGGCCCTCAGTGCCGCGATAATTTCGCAGCAGATAATCGCTGGCCCGCAGCACGTCCAGAGTCTCCTGGTTAAACTTTTCGTCGCCGCCGGTCTGTTCCCACGCTCCAATTGTTTTCGGAAAATCCTTTAGCTGCTTGCGCTCGACTCGTGCTTCTCCCAGGTATTCCCAGGTGTTAACCACGAAGCCGCCAATGAGCAGCACCACAAGCAAGATGGCGAAACGCGAAGCTTTCACTATTCCGCTCCCTCCGCTCGAGCGAGCTGAGCCGAGGTTGGTGGAAAGTGACGCGCGAACTGTGCTGTTCCCTTTCGGATTGGCTTCACTCGGTCGAGCAGCCAGCCAACGCCAAACAACATGAGAAACGCGACTACATAGATGACCCAGCCGGAGAAGGTGTGGAAGAAACCGTCGGCCACGCGAGTTCCATAATAGCGAGCAAGAACGCCAGTGCCGCTAACTCGCATTGCGTTTGTAAAGATTGCTATTGGTACCGCTGACAGCACGATGATTGTGGACCGCCAGAAACCATAGCTTTTGAATCGCGATACCCAGTTTGCAAGGTGCGAAGAAATGTTAGGCGACTTCCCCACTGGTCCATCGTCATCATCCAGGTCTTCGTCGGACGGGTGGCTGAAGTAAGCGAAGACAACGGCGAGCGTAACAAGGGTCATCAGCGAGCGTATCCCGCTGCAGGCTTCGACGACTTCCAGCTTCCTGGTCTGGCGTGCTCCCAGCGGCATCAACTCAATCACATTTCCCTGTCGCAGCACTGGTATATCAAATAGGGTCATGGACCAGACCGCACAGCGCGAAGCAAAGAGCTGCAGCGGAAAAGCTATCTTGTTGAAAATTATTGCGGGAATCGGAATAGCGAGCAGCAGCAGGAATAACGGGACTGCCAGCAAGCGCAAGACACTGAAGCCTCCGAAAAAAAGGATCGTGCCCGCCAGCATCAGGACCAGGGAAGTTCTTTGCATGTAAAGCTCGGCGCCGGCAGTGCCGGCCCAGAGAGCCAGTAGGGCTACCAGGACCGCGCTTAATCCATACCACATCGACGGCCGGCGGGTTGCACTGGCCAGCTGTTCTCGCTGACTCCAGAGAACAAAGAGGATAATGAATGGAATGAGCAGCCCGTGGGAATAGTTCTCGTCAGTCCACCAGTCGCGAGTAAGCTTCGTCAGGACAGTGGCGTAAGTAAAAACAAGCGTGCAAGAGATCGCAACAATTTGCCAGAGATACTTACGGGACGTGATGGTAGGAACTGTTGACGCTTTCATAGGGGCACTCAGGTCGACGGTAATGCTTAGCGCGTTTCGGCAGAGAAAGGGCAAGTTTCCCTACTCAAGTGAGTAAAACGCATAAAACAACCCGAATTCCGCGATCGGTCATCTGCCACTGGAAGGCCTTGTTCGTCACGTTCCAAGATCTAAGACGCAACTTGCCACTCAAACAAGAGTCGAACAATGGCGATTATCCTGATGCAGATCTGAGCTTCAGTGTTATCGAATGAAGATCGTCGCCGAGTTGCTTCTTTGTCCGGCAATAATCAGTGTCAGTTCGACGGTGCCGGCTGTTCTCAACTCGGGAATCAGCCTGACGTTAACTTGATCAAGGCCAATGGTTCCGGTCTGCGCGCCTGCAAATTCCACCGGCAAATTCAATGTCTGCCCATTGCTGATGTGCGCTTCGACCGCGACCGATTCAGCGAAGTTGGGCACGAGCGCGCCGGCAAGCTGGACGTCGTTAGTGGTATCGCTGTTCGCCGCGCCGGCCGTTATGCCAACGGCGAATAAGGCCACGCGGGTTCGTTTATCAGGGCCGAAATTCTCCGGAGTGATGATGTCGAAACCGTTAGTTCGTTTGGTGAGGTTCATGGCTATAGCCTCGCCTCTTCCGTCTTCTGATGAAGTCATTATTCTAAAAATGTTGCGCGCTATCGTTGTTACTCCTCGTGATACATAACCGTCCTGTGATGTCACGATTACTTCCACGCTTCCCATCAAGGCTTCAGAAGGGACCACAAACGCCACTTGCGAAGTCGAAACATAAACAAGCTGCGCCGCGTGACCAGCCAAGATGACACTTACGCCGCCTAACTCGTAGGGTAGAGGGCCCGTCGCATATGAGGATGCAAAAGACGCCTGGTCGCAAAGCGGCTGCTGCGCGCTGCCGAAAACCAGGCTCAAACTGGACGGAGCAAGTAGTCCGGGAACTTGTTGCTCATATCCCGTGGTTGCATCGCCAATCACCAAATCCATTCTGGCTTTTGCCGCGGTTGCTTCATCGGCAGTCATCGCAGAGATACTGCCGTAGAGCATGAGGTCTTCGGTGATTGCGAGATGACTGATGATCCTTTCCAGATGCATTTCCACACTTGGGCCTGCTCCGGTCTTTGAGGCTACTGCAGTATTCGCGCGAGCGAAGAGTAATGCCGCGGACAATTGCGTCTCGATTCTGTCGGCCGCGCTACCGAAAAGTGCTCTTTCACTCTGGAAGTCCTGGTGCGCAATCACGATGTCGTTTGTCACACTGTCGAGATCGGAAACGAGCTGTGATGCGGAGAACGTTTCGTGACCGGTTCCCCCTGCGTGGTGGAAAGAGGGAGTGCCCATCTGACCCACCAGGTCGGTGGCATGTTCTTTCGCCGTCAGAACGCTGACTGGTGATCTCATCGTGGTGCCGGGTGTCGGTGTCGGACTTGGAGAAGGCATCGGAGTTGGCGTGGGACTTGGACTTGGAGACGGCGCTGGCTCACCTGCCTTTCCCGATCGATCCCAACTTGCTTTGCCTCCATGCAGACTAAAAGCCATGCCGCTGATTGTCATACCTTCCAATCCCACCACGCGGGCTGGGATTTCGAGGCGCGCCCATTGACCAGAGGCAGGAAGCGGTCCCATGTAACGCCGGCTCTCGGTGTCAGATGTTCCCCAGGCAATATTGTTGGCGCCCCAGTAAGCTCGATGATCAAAGTCAGTGGAGTTGGTTGACCACTGCAGCATGATTTCGTCCGGAGAATTGTTCGGATCCAAATAAACGTAAGTAAAGAACACTTCGCCGAGATTAAACGTAAGAGTTGAACTGGCATTGGCAAAATAATGCTGGTGCGTACCGCTCGAAACAATGGACTGATGTAAGCGAGGCGCGGAATATGGAGTAGGATTCGTGACCATCCACTGCCAGCCGTCAGTGTCATCGAAGCCAGTTGCTCCACTTGGCAAGGCCCCTGACAACCAAACAGTTTCGCCCGCTCCACCCGAATTCGGCGTTGGTGTTGGTGACGGAACTGGTGTCGGGTTCGGTGTTGGCTTCGGCGTAACTGTTGGGGTGGGAGTGGGAGTAGGTGAAGGCAGCGTGCCCCCTAACGCCGCCAGTAACTGTTCCATATCAACGCCAGGATCAGTGGCGCCGGTGCCACGGCCTTTGTACGGACTGCTCGCAGCTAGTCGATAGTTGCTGGTTGCCGGATCGATCCACGCGACAACACCCTGTCCCGAGGTGATGAAGTTATTGGGAAAGTGACTGTCCAGTGGGCCATCACCACTCTTTCTGGCGTCAGAGCGGTTGTCAATAATAACATTGCCATTCATGGCGAGACCGGGATAACAGCCGCCTCCAGCTATCTGACAATTCATTCCGTATTCATTGTTCGAAATGATGTTGTCCCTAAGAACAAGGTTGTTGCTTGGGGAGCTGTGTGCAAAGACCAGACTCTTGCCGCCAAGCGATACACGACTCCCAGGATAGGTATTGTGAATAACGCTGACATTATCGGCCGAAGCTAACGAGGCCAATATCTCTTCAACGCCCATCTCAATCAAATTGTTTTGAATCAGAATCGGTCCGCTTCTCACATTGCTATATTCATTGTCCTGGAGAAGCGGGCCACCTATAGGAGAGGAATAGATTCGATCCCAATTAGTGACGTGCTTGAACCAATTGTTAGTGATATTAATGTTGAAGACCCCCGACCATGGGAATCCTCCACTGGTCAAAGAACTTCCCTGATTTCTTGCCGTCAACGTAATACTACACATCCAGCCGTCGAAGGTATTTCCGTCGATCGTGACGTTCTTCGCCATCTTGAATTCCATGAAACCCTTTGGACCGCTGCCGGTGCTGGTCTGCGTGGAACGCGGCTGGGTTGTGGGGCTGCCTCCCTTTTGCACCCACACTTGCTCCGTAGAATTGAAATTGATCATGATCGTGTTGCGGCTGATGGTAATGTCTTGATTCAGATAGCCATTCCATTGCGCTTGTCCGGGTGAGTCCGGCGCTTGTAAAAGAGGGTTACCACCCGCCAGGTTACCGTCAAAAGAGCCCCACGAGCTGAAACTGACTGTGTTGCCGTCAATGTTGGTAACTTTGGCAACCTGAAAAACGATAGGCTCGTTTGGATGTGACGAGTTGGTCACGGGCGTTCTGCCCCCGTTAGTCTTGAAAGCAATCAGATCGCCCACTGAGAGATTTTGCACAGTGGAAAAGCGAGCACTACCCCGATGATTATTTGAATCAAAGGTAACTTCGGTTAAAGCCGCGACGTTTGGCGACTCGCCCGAGGAACCACCAAAGAAGATCGGAACAAACCAGGATTCAAGATAGGAGTTCTTGACAGTTACTCGCCGCGCCGAATTAGGAAATAGGATTGCATTGCTCGCTTCCACTTCTACGTTATTTCCTGACAGGAAGGTGCGAAAACCAGCGATTCGAGACTCCGTGATTGTTATATCTGTGGCGTTGATATTCATGCCGCGGTCGGCCGTCGTCACTATACCGTCCGGCGTGAAGGTATCGTTCGTCGCCTCGTGTATCCAACAACGATCAAAGCCTAAGTGGTGTGGATGATTAACGAAGGGAATGCTTCCCCCGCTTGATCGCGCGCCAATGAGTATGAGTTCAGGCGTGAAGGTAGCGCCGCCTACATTCGTCAGCTCAATTCCAATGAGCCGGTAGTGGTGCGCATTCGCCTCCGCTTCGAGAGCGGGTGCTGGAGTGTTTGCCAGGAGCTTTGGCATGGCCAGGCCAAACTGGTTCGTGATCCGCATCCCCGGGCCGGGAATACCTGCAAGATCCGATGTTCTGATGGTGATGTAGTCGGTGTCTGTTCCACTACAGGGTCCTTTGTAGCGAAGTATAAAGTTGCCGGCGAACGTTGCGCCTGCCTGCAAAATAATTTCATCACCGCAGTTTGATGCATTGATGGCTGCCTGCAAGTCGCCACCGTTGGGCACAACGATCGTTGCAGCGCCCACCTTCTGCGTGGTTGCACAAATGAACAGCAGGATTGCAATTGCTACGGTTGATTTGAATAGAGACTGCCCGAGTACGGGAAATCGCATTTAGACCTCACTTCGGTAATCGGACGATCTCTGGTAAGAGAGACTCCTGACTTTGCGTCCCTGCCTTGCGACAGGTTTGCCGTTTATCGGTGAGCGGGGTGGATCAGCCATCGCCGTTGCGAGAATCCGCGCGGGTGGCTGTCTTCCCTGCTATTTATGAAGAGCCGGCGTCATCAGACACCCGAGATTGGCCCTGAAGGCAACCTCGCGATGGCTTTTTACTATCGAATCGATCCTGTAAGGAATCGTTTACAGGTATGAAGGTGATCGAGTGAGACTTGGGAAGTGGGGGCGGCCCTGGTCGGTGATCAGCTATAAAGTTTCAGACTCGGAAGCTCTCGCTTATGGACTACTCAAGACTGCGACAGCTACCGAGTTCAACCCATTTAATCTGTTTGCACACAACGGGCCAAAACAGCCGGTTTGTCTGACGCAACAAGAATTTTCTTTCAGCGGAAAAGAGAAAGCCCACAGTTACCTTGCAGGATAAGGAAACTTGCACGACTTTAACCAACGCACTCTTCTCAAGCACCTTGTTTTTCTTGCAAAGGCACTGCTACCGTTGATGGGGCAGCTCGCCTGCAGACGGGCGATTTGCCCTGGTAAGAAAGCTGCACGGGTTTGATCTTATTCCTGATGATAGAGTCAATCCGTTCCTGACCAGCGTAAAAATATGCTAACTAAAGCCCTGAAGGCTGTTCTTCTTCGTTTGCTGCCCCGTACTTACCGCAGCTGGCAACAATCCTTTGCCGACCGCAGGCTCCGCCGCGTGATTACCTTGCTTGAAAAAGAATGCGGCCTGATAGTCCAAACTGGCCCCTTCGTCGGCATGACTTACGTATCAGAAGCAATTTGCAGCAGTCTCGTGCCGAAGTTGCTCGGTTCTTACGAGGCTGAACTACATACGCTGCTGACTCAGATTGTGACGCGTGATTATCAGACCGTCATCGATGTGGGCTGTGCGGAGGGGTATTATGCGGTTGGACTAGCCTTGCGTTTGCCCCGCGCTCGCGTTTATGCGTTCGACATAAATGCAAGGGCGCGAGAGCTATGCGCAAAATTGGCACTCGCAAACAAAGTTGCCGAACGCGTTATCGTCGCGGACAAGTGTGACCATGAAAAACTGAACAGTCTGATTCATGGGCGTACTCTTATCGTGTGTGACTGTGAGGGCTGTGAGCTCCAACTTCTCGATCCGGCTCTTGCGCCGGAACTCAAGAAGAGCGACTTGCTGGTTGAGCTACACGATACGATCGATCCACGAATCACGCCAACGATACTGTCGCGCTTCACGCTGAGCCATGAGATTACCCTTGTGGATTCAGGAGAACGCGATCCGAAAGCTTTTCCCATACTTAGGAATTTCGATCATCTCACTCAGCGTACCGCCGTGGCGGAATTTCGCGATTCGCCAATGCAATGGGGATATCTGCAGGCTAAAAGCGCCGCTTGAATCGCCCGCAGATTGGATGATTCAAGAATGGTGTCTTAGTTCCTCGTTACTGACCCATAAATCTGCAAGGTGTTTTCGACGTCAGTTTCCAGATTAAACTTCTCCCTGGCGCGGGCAAGGCTGTTGGCCGCCATCTCTTTTCGCAAGCGTCCATCTCGTGCCAGTGTCTCAATTGCGTCGGCAAGGGAGATCTCGTCACGTGGAGTTACCAACAATCCGGTAATGCCCTCATTAACGATCTCAGGAATTGCGCCACTGCGACTCCCAACAACCGCTACGCCACAGGCCATTGCTTCGGCCAGAACCAGGCCAAATGCTTCTCCGGTGGAGGCCAGGACGAAAATGTCCGAGGCCTGAAGAAGATTCGCAGGATCAGCGCAGTAGCCGAGCCAGTGAATCTGATCAGCGGCGCCTAACTCGCCAGCCAGCTTTTGCAGTTCAGTCAACATCGTGCCGTCTCCGGCAACTAGCAACTTGAAACGTACTGAACGCTTCGCAAGTAGACCGCAAGCTCGAACTATGGTTTGCGGATTCTTGAAAGGTCGCAGAACAGACACAGTCGAAACAATGATTTCTTCCGGTTGTATTTGGAAATCATCTGCCCAGGCTCGGCGTGCCTCTGAATCAGGAAAGAAGCGATTTGTATCAACTCCGAGGTGCCGCACAATAATTTTCCTACTCGGCACTCCGCAGTCAACGAGCTGTTCTTTAACGAAGTTGGAGATGGCTATGACTTGCACTGCGGGATGCGTAGCCAGTGCTCCTCGCAAGCGAATTAATTGTTTCTTCCAGGACGAGGCTTTGAGCTCACCGCTGTTCAATTGTTCATAAAGAATGTGCTTCGCCCCGCTCAAACGAGCCAACCAGGGAACGGCACTGAAGTAATCGAAAAAACAGACATGAACCAGAGAAACTCCGTGCTGCTTGACTATCTCTCGCAGCCGTTTCAGATAATGGAAACGGCCCTCGTTGTAATTGGCGACCTCTATTAGCGCGCCAGCTTCACGAAATCGGTGGGCCAGCTCATCTCTTATTTGTCCGGCAAATACAAAAGTTATTCGTGCGCCACGGTTGCGAAGTTCCTGGCAAAGTCGAAGATGAATGTCTTCCTGACTCGTCCAGGTGCGTGGAGCTGAATCCAACAGCAGAGCTACACTAAGATTCTTCATCAGAGACGAACAAGTTCTTTCGGACAAACCCACAAAGCGCGAGTAGCCCATCGCGTCAGATTAGCCCATTTGACTCTCACGCAACATAGAGCTGGATAAGTTGTGCTACATTGCGCTTTAGATCAAACTTCTCGCTGACAATTTCGCGTCCAGCCTCGCCCAGCCTCTGTCGCAGCGCTGGATCATTAACCAGCTTTTCGAGTTTAGCTGCAGCCATGCCGGAGTCGCCACGCGCTACAAGAAACCCGGTTGAGCCATCAGCGACCAGTTCTGGTATTCCACCTACTTTCGTTGCCACAATTGGTTTACCGTAAGCCATCGCCTCGGCGATCATCCAACCGAAGAGCTCCTCCCATTCCGAAAGTTGGCAAACAATATCGGCTGCGTCGTAGACGCCTTCAACAAAAGGATCTTCTATCAAACCGGTCCAGGTAATGTGTTCGCCAAGTCCCATTACTTCCGCATCCTTCATGAACTGCTCGCGATACGATCCCTCGCCTACCAGAACAAAGTGAACGGCCTTGTTCTTTGAAACCAGAAGACGCGCCGTCTCCAAAAGTTGGGGTATTCCCTTCTCAGGTATCATCCAACTCACTTGCACGATGACCACACGCCCGGCCGGAATCCGATATCGTTTCCGAAATTCTGCGGCACGATTTGGATCCTGGCTAACCCGCGAAAGATCGACGGCGTTATAGACCAGCGCATGCTGCGCGGTCGGTAGGAGGTCCAGCGTAGTTAAGCAGCTCAGACCATAATGACTAACGCAGATCACTTTATTGATTGGCCGATTAATTATTCTTGCGATAGTCCGTTTCCAGAAAGGAGCGCGCCGTGGCTCATAACCAGCCGATCGCGAAGTGTGGTCAGTGAAGAATATTTTCTGCACGGACATAAGCCGAGCAAGCCAGGGGTAACTTCCAAGAAAGCCGGTGAAATGAAGATGTAGTATTTCTGGCTTGTGGCGGCGAATGATTCGGGCAAGAGCTTTACTGGAGCTCCAGTTTGGATTGGTGGAGTTTTCCAATACTTCGAGTGAAACGTTGGGCAGGCTAAGAAAGCGTCGAACCTCAGCAGGAGGTTCTTTAAGAAAACAGAGGACACTGTTCCAGCCCCGCTGATTGAGTTGTAGTGAGAGTTCTCTGGCAAACGTCTCGGTCCCTCCAATTCGGAATGGTTTCACTCCAAATACCGAGACTAAGGTTGGCATGGGGACGCCCTCACGCTTCTGTCGATAAGGGTTCTGGTCGTCATCAACCAAGCTTGACTGCCAACATCAACGCCCATCATTGCCAAACGTTCGCTTCAGTCTTGCCGCGACCAGCTCATTGAACTTTCGCAATCTCAACTCTGCGTTGTAAGCGGCATTGAGCAGGCTGTAGAAAATCGACGGCCTGGTAGAACGCATAAAGGCGGGAAGGAAATTTGTCTTGTTACCAAAGCCCAGAATCCTGTGATCCTCTTTGGAAAGGTCGCCGAGAAATGCAGCATTGAGAATTAATGGATGGTAGCGATAGTAGTCGACGTCTTCCTGTTGCAACGCAACGTGTGGGTTATGGTAGTTGAAAAAGCAGGCTCGCCGCTCTTCGAGCATAGGTACGCCTTGACGATGGATGCCGGAAGTGTCAAACAGGAAAGCCGTGCCGGCTGGTCCAGACAATTCCATTATCTGCGAAGGATGCACATCGTTCAGCTCGCTGTTCTTTACCAGGCGAGGATGCTGTTTACGATGACTGCCCTTGATGTAATTGAATGCTCCGCTGCTGACATCGGTGAGATAGATGGCCAGCTTAACTTCTTTGTGAATCTGCACGGCTACCGTTTGATCGTACCACGCGTCTCCGTGCCAGCCGTGAAAATCCTGCTTTGTTGGTAACGATTTCCACCCTTTCGCTTCCGTCAGTTCATACTTACGCCCCAGATAACCGTTCAGGACACATTTGACGAGCGGATGGAGAGCAAGGTCGACAAACCCCTGATCGAGCACCAACACGTCCTCCACCATATGGCGGTAGGGCTCGGTCTTCTGGTAGCCATCAAAATTGTTCCAACGCAAACGCAACAACCTTGAGGCGAAGGCTTCCTGCATCGCCCGCAGCGCTATCGGATCAATCAGATCAGGTAGGATTACAATGCCATCGCGTTCAAGACGCGAGACGAGCTCGCCGACTTGTGGGCCATGGCTGGTTGAGTGCAGAACGCCGGCTAATTCATTTCCGGTTGGTATTTGAAACTCGTCTCTCATTCTCGAACGGTTATCCTCAGATGACGCGGTTTAAATCTTTATGCTCGCTTCATCCTAACACGACCTCGGGTGCTCTTTCCGTGCTTATCTTCGGCGCTGCTTCCCCGCTGAGACAGGTTGCTGTCGGTTCCCGCATTATTTGACGCAGCCTGTAATCTCGAGAGGCGCCAGGTTGTCCTCCCCGACCCTCCACCGCCGCAACCACCATGTTGAATGCCTCGCGAGCGCTCGCAAAGTGAACCTTGAATTCACCCGATCGTTCGCCGAACTCCAATACCTCACTCATGAATCTCTTCATTTGCTCGCCGATCATTAAGTCCTGATCCCAGTCGAAAAAACCGTGCGAGTAAAGCTTGATAAAAATCCAGTCAGGCTTTCCCTTCACACTAATGCCGGCACTTCGCCAGCGTTTGAACCGATCGACGGTCAGCGGATAGTTTTGCGCCAGAGCGCCGTCTTCGACGCGCGGGATCGGCAAGCCACGCACGCGACGTGTCCAATCAAAGACTAGCGGACCCGTAAAAATTATCGGTAGTTGCAACTGATCCCCAACTCTCAGAGATTGGCCAGACCGATGCGGGCGCGCTTCCCGAAGCGAATTTCCGCATTGATAAATTGCATTGATGCGCGGCACCTGCGATTGAAATGGCACCGAAGGCAACGTGAAGTCGGCATAGCAACCGGTATCGGCGAGGATTTGCATTTCCGAATCAACACCGCAGAATCGTCCGCCGGCCGAGTTCGCCAGGGCCCAGTTACCATGAACAAAGCCATACTTTGGCTGAGCTGCTGTTGTTTCTCTCGACAGACACTTATGTTCCTCTGCCAGCGTGTCTCGAAATATTTCCAACATCTGCCTCGTGTTTTCAGCCGTGTCCGGTTGGTCCACGCCATGGTGAAGATGAATCTCCACTTCGCCGTAACCATCTGCTTGTAGATCTGAAAGCATCTCCAGCAGCGGTCGCTCATATTGTTCCGCTGGGAAAAAGTTAGTATGACGAAACGGTGTGCCATCGTGATCCCGCAAGGCGTCGCCTGTAGCTCGCGCTATTTCACACCACTTTTCCAAACGCTTAAGCGCAGTCGGACCCAGGCCAGGTTCAAAATGATTTGCGACGATAAAGATCAGATGAGGAGAGTTCCCCGCATCTCTTGCGCGGCTCACGAATTCACCCGCGCGCCACACCGGATAACGCAGCAACCACGGTAAAGACCATCTGACCTTTTCCGTAACCTTAGTATTTACAAAACTATCAGCCATAAGCGATCAATGTGTCCTGAGACACGCAGTAAGGGTGACCTCCAGTTTCCAATGCGGACTAAGCCACCGTTCAAGACAACTATCTCGCTTCAAAACGTCCGCCCTCACGCGCAGCCATCGCTCCTGCGGCGACCAACGCGTCAAGATTTACACCCGGATCGGTACCATCGGTTCCCCGTCTTCGGGTTCTACTCGTGATTCCAAGTCTCCAGTTGCCATGCAGGAAATCGGCGAAGCCAATTCTCTGAAATGAGCTCACAAAATAATTTCCGGCCGGATACTGCTCATCGATGTGGTCCGTCGCCGCTGCTCCCAGGTTGTCTGCAATCACGTTTCCCCTGACGACTCCGCCAGGAAAGCAGTTGCAGAAAATGTTGTCCCTGGCGCACTCCGATCCTGCGGTCAAACAAACAATACCATAGCGATTAAACTGGGCGATGTTATCCCGAAAGACAAAACCTTCGGTCGGCGCGCCGTAGGCGGTGATGATATTACCCGCCTGTTGCACGGTGTTATGCGCAACTATGATTTGCCGGCCGCCATTTGTTTGCAGAAAGTAGGGAATGTTATCGGGGCTATCGGCAATGATATCCAGCAGAAGATTATTAACTATGCGAATTCTATTAGCTTGCAGACTGCGAGGTTCGTTATCGCTGCCGAGAATATTTATCCCGGTGCTGGCATGACGCACGATATTGTCCTTGATTTCCACGTCTTCGATCGTGCTCCAGGGCGCCTTGCCTCCCTGATTACGCACGGTCAACACCATCGCAGTCGTAAGTATTTCACTCTCAATCAGGTTTCCTTCGATAACTACTCGGCGGGCATTCTTTAATTCAAGGGTTCCCTTGATCGTAGCGCGTCCCATCCACTCTTTTGGTTTGCGCAGATAGTTTCGACGAATCTCTATGTCTGACGGAACGAGATTAGGAACGGCAGGATCGGCGCCGCCAATAAGAACCACTTCGCCGGCGCCTTCGAGATAGTTGTTAACGAGGTGAAAAGGTCCGGGACCATTCCAGCCGGCGATGGCCTGTGTTTCGTCGCTCGCTCCGGCAAAACCAGAAATGTGCGAATTAATAATCGAAGTTTCCGCGCTATTCAATGCGACGCCCCGGCGCGCGCGATTCAGGCCTGACGAATGAACATAGCAGCGATCGAAGATCAGATGATGAGGAAACTGGGAAGTTGCGGCGTAATCGGCACTCCCTAGATCGATGATGTTGTAGACGTAAGTTGCATTTGACGACGGAAGGAACTCAATACCGACAAATTTGTAATGATGCGCTCGTGGCTCGGTTCCCACCGCAGCCTTCTCTTGCGGCGCTACTATCTTCGGCATTGCGCGCGCTTGTAATCCTGGTTTGATGCGTTCGCCGTCCGAGGCAATGCCGCCGAGATCCGACGTGCGAACCGTTATATAGTCCGCCTCGGTTCCTGAGCCCGCGCCTTTGAAAGGAAGAAGAATCGGCCCGCTGAAAGTGGCGCCCGCTTGCAAAACAATAGTGTCGCCAAACCTCGCGCGGTTGAGCGCCGCTTGCAGATCATCTCCAGCTTTGAGGCTCACAACCCGGTCTCGCGGTAGCTGGCTCTGGCTCTGTCTTCGTTGCGCAAACCCAAAGGCCAGCGAGGCAACGAGCACTGTGCCGAACGCTATCAGCCTCAGAACTAGTCTCCATTTGCTATCCGCGATTTCCATTTCTACTTTGGACCGGAACGGTCAAGCCTTGAAACTCACTTCAATAATCCAATATCACTAATCAGGCATTTTTCCGCGATACTCGGCTCAATAACGGAGCCAATAAAAAAACATCTTTAGATATTCGTTTGGGACCATTTGCCAGCCCAGCCGATGAAGCCACCAGGTTTTCGCGCCTGGTGATTCGAGCCCGGGCTCGGCAGGATCAATCGCGATCGACTTTCCAGTCCCGCGGAACACGCGCCGGAATGTCCATAGGGCGCGTCGTGAGTGATAGGCAGAGGTAACAACGAGGAGTGAGCTCAATTGGTTAGTTTCCGAATACTCTTTCAACAGGACCGCCTCATCGTACGTCCCCGTAATGGGCATCATGATCACCGCAATCTTCTCGTCGGGAACTCCGGCTCGACGTAATTCGTCTCGCGAGCGTTCGTAGTAGTAAGGGTTCCTTTGCTCCTCTGTTGACCAGCTGCTCTTAAGATAATCATTCGTTAAGACGATACGTGCCGCGCGGCCTTCGTTAAAGAGCGTCGCAGCATGCCGGGCGCGCTCACGAAAGGTTGCCGATCCGCTCATCACGACAATTGCATCTGCTTTTGCCAGGGGACTGTGCACAATTAGAAACCGCGCGGCGGCCCAGGCAAACAGTGGCAGAAGCGCGATCGTGATAACAAAAATGGCGGTCCATCGCCAAATGATTTGTTTTCTGACTTTCAAACTTTCCAGCAGTGTCTCATCCACTTTTGCTTCTCGCGTGAACGACAAGCTAAAACCTGTTTTCATTACCAGCAGATTCCCTGGTACGACCCATCCTCACCAACGGGTTTATCAAAAAGTCGCACCAGATCCAGCACTGCTTGCCCGCTCTTGAGGCGAGACTCTATCTCGCGAAATTCAGCAGCTTTGTTTCCTATCACCAGGATCTCTGAATCATTGATAACTTCGTCAACACTGCCTCGCATCAGTTGCGAGATATGCGGTATTTCGCGCTCAATGTATTGCTTGTTTGCGCCAAACAGCTTTGCCAATGAAACGTCCCGGTCGTAAAGAGCTAGTTGCAGGCCCTTGCCAATCAGCGTCTCGATCAAAGTCACCATCGGTGACTCCCGCAAATCATCGGTGCCGGCTTTGAAACTGAAACCAAGCACGCCAACACGCTTCTTGCCAGTTTGCAGGACCATGTTAACGGCTCGCTCAACTTGCAGGCGATTGCTGGGTAGGATCGATGAAAGGACAGGAACTTCAACGTCGAGTTGCTTCGCCTTGTAATTTATTGCCCGCAGATCTTTCGGCAAACACGAACCACCGAATGCAAAACCCGGAGTCAGATAGTAAGGCGATAGATTCAACTTGGTGTCCTGCGAGAAAACTTTCATGACCTCGTGGCTGTCAATGCCGACAGCCTTGCAGATGTTGCCAATCTCATTGGCAAAGCTGACCTTCAACGCATGAAAACAGTTGCTGGCATACTTCACCATTTCAGCAGTCTTGAGAGACGTTACAAAGAGCGGGGCATCGATGTCTTTGTAGAGCTTACGGACGAGTTCGACTGTTGTTTCTTCATCAGCGCCGATTAATGTGAAGGGCGGCGAATAGAAGTCCTTTAGTGAGCTTCCTTCGCGTAGAAATTCCGGATTAATGCAAATACCAAAATCGCGGCCGGCCTGTTTACCGGAGTGTTCTTCCAGGGTCGTCATGACGAGACTCCCCACAGTACCCGGCAGCATCGTGCTGCGAATAACAACCGTGTGGCGTTCGAGCTTGCTCCTCAGGGCCACACCGATTTCTTCGCAAACGCTCTTCACGTGGTCGAGATCCAAACTGCCGTTCGCATTACTGGGAGTGCCTACGCAAACGAGTGAGACGTCGGAATTCATGATTGCTTCGGCCGGCGCAGTGGTTGCGCGGAGTCGTCCTGCAGAAACCGTCTCAGAAATCAATTCTTCGATTCCGGTTTCAACAATCGGACTCTTGCCGGAGTTTATTATTTCGACTTTTGTTGGGTTAAGATCCACTCCGATGACATCGTGACCGGCCTTCGCAAAGCAAGCGGCAGAGACGCAACCGACGTAACCTATTCCAAAGACGCTTAGTTTCATTTCGTTCTTCGTTTACGCTTTTGCTCGTGGAACTAACATGCCCCAAAGGAAACTCGTGCCCCAGGAAAAGTGTATTGTGAAAAAGACCAAGGGCAGCATAAGCATGATCGGAAAAGCTTCGTCTTTTCTTCGTGCGGCCTGATAACCAATTGCCATCGCAGCGGTCAGATAAGTTGCGCATTCAATAGCCAGCAGATTCCAGGCAAGCCCACGCCAGAAACCCATCCCCGTTAACAGCGCCAGCGAAGCAACAAGCGTCGGCGCGGCAAGATGCCGCCACTTCATCGAACGTGGCCGCTGTCGAACCATGCGTGCCTTCCACGCCCCGTACCGCAAATATTGAGAGGCAAGCTCGGCGAGTGTCGCCCGCGCAAAATAGTCACAGTGTTCACTTCGATCCAGTAGAACTCTATCGCCTCTAAGTCTGACGCGATAGTTGAAATCATAGTCTTCATTGGTAAGAAGTTTCTCATCAAAGCCACCTAATTCAGACCACAGAGATTTCCTGAAGCACGCAAAAGCCACAGTGTCGACAGACTCCTGAGTTTTACCTTTGCCGGCTTCAAGTCGATAGGTGGCATCGCCGATTCCAAAGGGATGTGAAACTCCAATAGCGATCGCGCGAGCTGCGATTGTGTCTCGTGCAGGTTGGACGCGACATGGCATTCCCACGACGGCACCATTGCCCTGGCTGAGTACTTCTACGCAGCGTCGAATGTAACCGGCGGAAGGAGCAGCATGCGCATCGATGCGTGCAATTATCTCACCGCGGGCGATCGCGATGCCGAGGTTTAGAGCGTGTGGAATCTTCCTTTCTGGATTCTCTATCAATCTTATCGACAACTCCGGGTGGATTGTCTGAAATTTCCTTACCACCTCCGGAGTCTGATCGTTCGACATTCCGTCGACCACGATGATCTCGTAGTGTTCAGACCAATATTGACCGGCGAGATTCTCGAGCGCTTTACCAATAAATCGTTCCTCGTTGTAGCAGGGAATAACAACTGACACGCTTGCTCGAACCGGCAACTTCGCAGAAGTTACCGGCCCAACAGGAACGGCAGCAAGTGGCTCTGTATAGGTCAAACTGCTCATCGCGTTTCAGCTACAGGCTGCGCTCGCTTGCTTTGTTTTTTAGTACTCAAGCCAATTGTTGCGCCCATGACTTTTCCGGTACGGTACCGGACCAGAGTATCTTCGCAAATCTTTCCAAAGCATTCGGCAACTCTCTCCCAACCAAACTTCGACCGCACTGTTGCAGCGGCTCGATTTCCAAGATCACTCGCCAATGCCTTGTCTTTCAAAACTCTGATCACCGCCTCCGCGAAAGACTCGGCGGTGTCGGCCAGCAGCAAATCGCCTCCATTCTTTACCGGCAGCCCTTCAGCGCCAATAGTCGTCGAGACAATCGCCTTTTCCATCGCCATCGCTTCATAGATCTTCAAACGCGTGCCGCCACCGATTCGCAGAGGAACAATGTAGGCCGCTGCCCGCTCGATGTAAGGACGAACGTCGGCGACTCGGCCAGTAACGATGATGGAAGGATCTTTCTTAGCGAGTTCAAGCAAACTTGCGGAGGGATTCCGTCCGACAACTGTCAGCGTGGCATCCGCGAATGTCTGCTTTATTCGAGGCATGATCTGCTCGGTGAAATAGTGAATGGCGTCTTCATTCGGCAGCCAGTCCATGGAACCTGTGAAGACTATATTGTGTGGTGAAGATTGCCGGCTCCTGCCCGGGCGAAAAAAGTTTGTATCAACGCCGGTGGGCACTTCAAAAACCGCTTCTGCGCCATATTCATTCAGCATCTGTTCGCGATCTTCGCTTGAAACGGCGACGACCGAATCAAACTGACGGCACATTTTCCCTTCAAAAGCCCGCATCTTCAGCCACTGCATGTGGAGATAAGCTTTCTTTAGCGCGTTACTTTGCACCTCGGAGTGGCGTTTCCAGATCGTGGCCTCTACGTTATGTTGAAAGAGCACTGTTGGACACCCAGGATTAAGCGGGACATTCGCGGCCGGCGCCAGGAAGTCGCAAACGAGGAGATCGATCTTTCCAGTTTTCACATGCTTGCAAATCGCCTTGCGCATCGCCGGCGAATCATACTTCCAGATCGCGTAAGGCAGCGATGAGGCGAGATTGAACAAGAGCTGGGAATAGAATCCAACCGTGAACTTCTCCCGCACCTGGTGCGGTAAGCAAACCAGCTCATCGCAATACTCGAAGGCCTGTTGGCGCTCATCGTCGCCGGCAGAACCATCATCAAGCGTCAGGTAAGTAATCTCGTGATCGCGCTTGAGTTCTTTCAGCATGTTGTAAGTGCGAATCTTGCCTCCCTTATCTATCGGGTGAAGCAATTCAGTTTTTAGCCACAAGATATGCATGACGAAGTTGAGTAGTTCTTTTCTTTCTCAGGCTGGCTGATGAAACCCATCATGCAAGCGCGAGTTCAAGCTGCGAATCTTCGATGCGAGTTGCGTTTTCGCCATCGAAAAACTGTCGTTGCCAAATCTCAAAATTTACGAGCGCCCATAGTCGCTCCGAGTGGTCCTCTCCAGAATCCTGATGTCGCCTGACAAGCGCCCGCACAAAACTGGGATCAAAAATACCGCGGCTGACGGCACGTTCACTCAATACATATTCGTCGATGACTTCTCTGAAGGCACTGCGAAACCATGCTCCAACAGGCACCGGAAAGCCCATTTTAGGTCGCGACAATATCTCTTCCGGCAAAACGCCTTTCATGCTCTCGCGCAGGATGTATTTGGTAGTCGCGTCCCGCAGTTTCATATTCTCCGGCAAACTGGCCGAGAACTCGACAAGCTTATGATCGAGAAACGGAACCCGACTCTCTATCGAAGCAGCCATGCTCATCTGATCCTGTTTCATCAGCAGTTCGTGCAGATAGGTTTTTGTGTCGCCATACAGCAAACGGTCAAGCAGGGACGTAGCATTTGTTTGGCCGAGTATGTTGTCTATGATCGAGTAAGGATCGAGGTCGTCAATGCGTCTCCGAGTCTCTGGAGTCAGCAAATCGTCTTGCATAAAGCTCGGGAAGACAGCGAAGTTATCGAAGTACATGCTCTCGATGTCAGGCGGAAGCGTCAGGAATGTGCGCAGTAATCTTTGTCGCACCCGGGAACCATACGGCAACGACCCGATGCCCCCACTAATGATATTTCTCAGTCTGGCTGGCGTGAGCTGGTGGTAACGCTTACCCCACTTCATATTCAGAATTGTCTTGCGATAGCGAGCATAACCAGCCAGCAGCTCGTCGCTGCCTTCACCGGTCAACACCACCTTCACGTGTTGCGACGCAAGTCGCGAAACAAAATAAAGCGCGACACTTGAAGGGTGGGCTATCGGCTCGTCTTCGTGCCACACGAGTTGCGGTAGTGCCGCGAAGAAATCCTCCGGGCTAACTACGACTTCGCGATGATCAGTCCTGAAGGCCCTGGCGACGAGTCGAGCATAGTGCAGTTCATTTGCTTCGCGTTCGACAAAAGCAACAGAGAAGGTCTTGATTGGTTCGGCAACCAGGGCACTCATCACCGCAGCTATCGCTGAAGAATCAATACCTCCAGACAGAAACATCCCGAGCGGAACGTCCGACATCAAGCGCAGGCGCACCGACTCGCGGAAGAGCTCGCTCCATTCTGTGATGTACTCGCTGTCACTGCAGGCGCTCGATGCGTCTCGTTGAAAACTAACGTCCCAGTATTGCTTGATCTGAATTGCGCCATCGCGCCAGAGCAGTGTATGGCCAGGTAACAGACGCTTGACTCCAGCGAAGAGCGTCTGTTCTCCCGAAGGGGCATGGTTGGCAAGATAGTCCGGCAATGCCTGGTAATTTAATTCCGCCTTAATCACGCCAGCTTCCAGAAGGGCTTTGATCTCGGACGCGAAATAGAGGGAGCCGTCGTGAGTCTGCGCATAGTAAAGCGGCTTCACACCCAGGCGATCGCGCGCGATGAAGAGCTCGCGTTTGGTGTTGTCCCAAATCGCAAAAGCGAACATGCCGCGGAGATGATCGAGACAGTCTTCGCCGTATTCCTCATAAAGATGAAGAATCGTCTCGGTGTCGCAATGAGTATTGTACTTATGACCATGCGTTTCCAGTGAAGATCGAAATTCGGCGTGGTTGTAAATTTCGCCATTGTAAATTATGTGCAGTGTGCCACCTTCGTTGGTCATGGGTTGGTGGCCGGAAGCGACGTCAACGATGCTGAGCCGGCGGTGGCCGAAGCCGACTCGTCCAGCGCGTGCATTGATGAACATACCCTGATCATCGGGACCGCGATGCGTCATCACGTCACGCATACGCTCCAGCTCCGCGACATCAATGGTCCGCCGCGATCTGCTCGACAAGGCTATTCCGTTAATTCCACACATCGGTCGTTTCCATTTCAGAGCTGAGATCTCAGATTTTCAGATCGCAATCCACTTGCAGCGGCGGGAGTCGCCCGTGCGCGTCTGCGAATAGCTGCTCCAAATCCCCAATCGGGAAGTTCAGGTTCATTCGTCCCTCGCTTGTCTCCACTCGAAACCGATTGCCAACTCGAGCGGCCATTAGATAACTGATTGGTTTTGCTGACTTGAGGATTTCCTGCCCACCCAGATCGAGCCAGCGACCATCCAATATCAATAACTCCAACAGCTCGCCCATCTCATCCCGCGGCTCGCTCAGGCTTTGCGAAAGTCGAGAGAATCTCGCCCAAGTCCAGTTGAAATCTGAACTCATATGGACTGTTTCCACGCGGGACGCGCTTGCGTCGCGCATCATTACAAGGTCCACAATATCGCGACCGTCGTTCTTGACTATTTGAAAGGCACGGCCGCCGATTGCCTCCACTTCCTTTACCTCAAACTTCGACAACTCTGCGCCGGAGTTTGGTAACAGCATAGTGATTAGCTCCTCGGGCTCGGTCTCACCATTGCTCGCTGTGATGGCCGAAAACGTGCACACCGCCGCCGCCTCCCTTTGTCCATAACAGTGCGAAACCGAACCTTCTTCCCTGCTCCAGCAGCCCTGATGCCCAAAGGTAAATATCTGTAAACCAGAGCGTTCGCCATTTTTTCCAATTGTTTGCACATCGCAATTACCAGACTCTTTTGTGGCGGTACCGGGTTCGATTTGAAGATTCGCTCGGGGAGCAAAATGAAACCTCAAACTCAAATTATGATTGCCAGTTGCAGACAAACGATCGCGCATCAACCAATAATCATTCTTCAAAAACAGAATGCTGCGCGTGTGCGTGGCCGGACTCGCCAAACGCTCGTAGCCGTCGTGGCGGCCCTCGACATAATTAAAACGCCTCTCATTGATCCATGAAAGCGGATCGCAACTGGCTATTGTTCCCCACGAGAACGCAGCTGCGGGAAGCGAAGAAGACTCGCCATCAACTATCAGAACATTGTGGGCGCTTGAACTGCGAAAAAGATCCCGTAGCTTCGGAGAACCGGTATAGGTGTAAGTACCAGAATCGATAAGTATTGGCTGGCCATTCGCCGCTACTTCAATCGCCAGCGCGTCGGCATGCGCGTGTCCACAGTTGCCGCTTCCATGTGGACCACAATCAAAAAGAAGGTAATTGGCCTTGTCGTGCCAGCCGTCGCGCATGACGTAGTAACCGCCGTCAGGAAAATCCTTCGTTTGTTGCGCCGGTTCCGTAGCTTCGATTTCATCGAAAGCTCGCGCGCCTTCAGGCCCCAGCAACCAAAGTGTCTCTGCCGCTAACTCGCCTGCTACAAACTTGTAATCGCCGCGTCCAAACAACGCTGCTCCATTGGAGAGTGTTGCGCGAAAATCATTGGCCGGACGAAAATCGAAACTTAGCAAACGACCACCATCATCATCCCCGAAGAGAGATGTCGTCCCATCCGGACGCGTGATGTACATTAGGTGATCGAGAAGCGCTTTTAGTTTTGCTGCGACTTCGCGGTCGAACCGGTCAGCAAGTTCCCCAGCTACCGCGAGTGTTAAAGACTTTCGCGACAGGATTAGGAAATGCGTATAGAAATCTGTGGTGTAGCGATGATAGTAGCTCGACTGTTCGAAGTAGACACCGTCCGGCCTCACCTGTTTTGCTAATTGTTCGAGAAGAATCTCCTCCCCAGTAACACGCCAACGCACCGCATCTTTGAATTCAGGGAGCACCGTCCCGAGATAAAAAAGACCTAGCGCTTCGCCGGTCAAATGTGTATTTGGGCTGAAGTAGGTAGATAGATAGGTTTCCAGGTGACGCGCGTTGAGATAGAGAAACTTGATAGCGCGTGTGAAAATATTCGGAGTTAACAGCGGCGAATTCTTAAAATAGTGAAGAGCCCATAACCAGGAGATTGATCGAAAGGCAACTTCGAGGCTGCTGGCCCAGTTTATTCCCAGCTTAGGTGGATTCTGATCCATCCAGGACTGAAGATGCGCAATAAAAGCAGCGGCATATTTCTCGTCTCGAGTCAGCCAATACGCCTGACCGAGCTGCAGAAAGTACTGATGGCGATTCAACTCCCAAACGATTTTCTTGTCACCGGTGATTTCGGCATCCAGATAGTCAACACGGCTCCAGTGAAGCGGAGGCGCCGTCTTTCCCGAAACCGGTTCCAAGTGCCAGTTAATTGGATCGCCGAAGTGCAAATCGCTGCAACCAAGCAAATCAAATCGGCCCATCATGATGCGGTCTGCCTGAGCAACGATTTGCTTTGCAACATCAGGGCATCTTTTTCGCAGCTCTGCCACCGACGCATCCGGATCAGAAAATGAGGCAAAGAATGTTTGACTGTTTCTTGATCGAAACTGTTTCAGTAGATCAGTTTCGAAGTGTTCAGGAGAACTAACTGGGAGGTCGACTAACCTGGACAAGTCTCGATCAGATGGCAGTCTATTTAGCGAGGACCAACCGCTTCTTTCCGCTAATGCGGCGAGTGCCTGTGAACTTCGTACGCGAAGTTCTGCAAGCCTCATCTTTCGCAGTTTACCGATGCTCTCCTCAATTCCAATCTCAGTTTGAATGCGCCGTTGCGGAACCTGATCAACTAACTCGCGGTAAAGCCCGATCCATCGATCTCGCACTACACACCAACTGTATTTTTCGCATTCCTCGCGCGCCCGCTCAGCAAGCGAAGTGGCGATCGCGGCTTCTTGCAACAGGTAAATCGCACGATTGGCCATCGCTTCATGGTCCCGCTGGTCGACAATAAACCCGGTCTTACCATCTGTAACCATATCCGGGATACCACCGGCGTTAGTGGTCACGACTGGTAGTCCGCAAGCAAATGCTTCAAGAATGGAAAGCGGCTGATTGTCGATTTCCGATCCGTTTAAGTAAATATCCGCCTGCTGATAAAGCTGGACGATTTTCTCATGCTCAACGCGTCCCGCGAACTTTGTGTGGTGCAGCCCTAATTCACTGGTCAGTCGTTCGAGTGCAGCACGCTGGCTACCATCTCCTGCCACGATCAATTCGGCGGCTGGAAACTGCTTTTGAATGAGCGCAAACGCTCGCAAGACGTGGTCAACTCCATAGTGAGTTTCCAAATTGCGATTTGAAAGAAACACCGGACTTACTGCTCGGCGTTCGCGGAAAGTAAACTGATCCAGCTCGATAAGGTTATTGATCGCGCGGGCTTGAATGCCAAATTTCGCAAATACGCCAACCAGATACTCGGAAGGGACCGCCACTGCATCCGCAAGCCGAATGGTCCTAACCGCGGAACCCCATCGCGTCAGATGATCTTCAGCTTCGCCGCTGTGATAGTTCAATAGAACTTTCTTACCAAACAATTTGGCTATCAGGATTGCAGGCGTAGGCGCCAGCACGAATGAGAAATATGACGCGGAGAAAATGTGTATGACCGCAAATCTGGGGATCGTCACCAACAGAGCAGCGAAGTAAAGCAGTGAAGTAACGGCTGTGCGGAGATACTTGATTGCCTGCATCTTTCTGAGCATGCCAGGCAAACGAGGATTGATTGCCACAAAGCCCACTTCGAAAAATGGCGACTCGCGAAGACGTGAAATGAGCCGCGCCGCCTGGACACTCTGCCCGCCAAGAATATCGAAGGATGGAGCAACAACCAGAACACGCAAACCCACTGCGGCTTGAGAGCCTTCGATTGTTAGCGAATTCTTCCGCATTGTTAACTCAACCGGTGTGTTCCACCAACTCAAGTTTGTCGGACTTACTTGCCGGCTTCCCTGCCAGCAGTTTCTCGTAAAGGACTTCTGTGTTTTGAAGCAACGCGCGCGAAGAAAACCTGTCTTCAACGATGCGCCGTCCATGTTCACCCATCAAGCGCGCTTTGGCAGGATCGCGCAAAAGCGAAACGATACGCTCGGCCATCAGTTCATCATTGCCGGAGGGAACCATGTATCCAGTCTCGCTCTCCCTAATCACTTCTCCAGCACCACCCACATCGGTGGCAACCACTGGTCGGCCCGCTGCCATGTATTCGAGGATCGAGTTGGAAAACCCTTCGGCCTTCGAGGACAACACGCAAACGTCGGACGCGTTCAGGAGCTGCGCGATGTTTTCACAACGGCCCAGCAGGAATGTGTTTCGCGTTATCTTCAACTGTGCGGCGAGTTGTCGAATTGAATCTTGCAACTCCCCTTCACCGGCCAGTAAAAAACCAACATCAGGTATGGCCTGGCTTACTCGTTGGGCCGCGCGCAAGAAAGTCGGATAGTCTTTTACTTCGTGCCTCATGTTGGCGACGATCGTGACCCAATGTTTGGGAAAACCGTCGGAAACAATTGAACCATTACGCACGCCTAACCTTTTTAGAGTTTCTTCGCGCGAAAGATCAGTCGAAACTTTCACGCGCTCAAGATTAAGACCGTTATGGATAACGGATATGCACTTACTGTTGACCTGTTGTTCGATAAGCTTTCGGCGGACCGATTCGGAATTGGCCACAACATGATGGGCCAGGATGTAGGCTAGCTTTTGTGCTTGTTGCTGCGCAGCGCTGCGCATCCCGCCGGTTTCACGACATGACGCAATTCGCACTGTGATGCCGGCAAGAAAGCCGGCCGTCATTCCGAAGATGTTTGTGTAGAAGTCATGGGTGTGGAGAACATCAATTCGCGAGGAGCGCAAATGATGAACAAAACGCCGAAGTTGTATAACTGCATTCCGGTCGTAGAAACGTTTCAGCGGATATGAAGAGACCTCGCCGAGATTCAAACCTGCGATACTTGAACGAAGCACTCCGTCGGCTTTCAAGCTGGCGAGATAGAGCTCATACTTGCCGCTGCCATGCAGCAAGCGAGTCAATTCAAGCGCCTGCCTTTCGGAGCCGCCTTCGTCGAAGCTATCCACAAGCTGAAGAATGCGTGGCTTCACGATTGATCAAACCCGGTTCGGAGCCGAGCTCCTATCTACATAGCAACGATGCCAGAGTTCGAGCATCAGTAATGCCCACAACGCCATCGAGTGGTCGCGCCGGCCACACTCGTGTTCGCCGAGCAACAGGTCGACATACCCGCGGCTAACGTATCCACGTTGAATGGTTCGCGGATCTTTCAGTGTGTCGCGAATTCGTTCTCTTAGTTGTTGATTTATCCAGTGTTGAATCGGAACTCCAAAGCCCTGCTTCGGCCGGTTCATTACTTCAGCTGGAACCAGATCGGCAATCGCACGCTTGAACAGATGTTTAGTTTCGAGTCCAGCCAGCTTCATAGATGCGGGAATACGCGTGACGAATTCAATCAACTTATGATCGAGCAGCGGCACCCGTGCCTCCAGCGAAACCGCCATAGTCATGCGATCAACTTTTGTAAGTATGTCCCCGGGCAGGTATGTTTTGCTGTCGATGTAGAGCAGGGAGTCAAGTTTGGCATCAGTACGCACGTTGCCGCTGAGTTCCCTGAAATAAGAACCCAAATGGTCGCTTTCTCGAAGTTGATCACTGAAGTCGGCGGTGTACAAAGAACCCTTGGTGAGCCCGGTGAAAACAGAAACGTTATCGAGATACCGGCCGATTGGATCGAGAGACACATTATGCAGGTAGTTGCGCCCCCAGGCTCGATGCGGCAAAGTCCGGCTCAATGGATCCATCAAGCCTTCCTTAACCACTCGCGGAATCAAATCGAACTTGCTACGGCGTCGCTCGGTCACGTAACGCGAGTAGCCGGCAAAGAGTTCATCACCTCCGTCACCAGTCAGTACGACCTTGACGTGCTCCCTGGCCAACTTTGAAACAACGTAAGTGGGAATGGCGGAGGCGTCGGCAAACGGTTCGTCGAAATGCCATGCAAGGTTATCGACTACGTCACAGATGTCGGGAGTAACAATGAACTCGTGGTGGTCGGTGCCAAGTTTCTTAGCCGTTGCGCGGGCATACTTAAGTTCGTCATAGCTATCTTCGTTGAAGCCAATGGAAAAGGTCTTGACAGGCTGATCCATATGGCGCGCCATCAGGCCAACCACGGTGCTCGAGTCGATGCCACCCGAAAGGAATGCTCCCAAAGGCACATCGGAAACGAGACGGAGTTTCACTGCCTCATCCAGCAGCGCTCGCAACTCGTCAAGGTAGTCAACGGCCGAATGACCATTGCCGTTCGACTCGTAACTAAAATCCCAATAGCGCTCGATGCTTAGTCGTCCATTCGCAAAAGTTAGATGGTGGCCCGGCGCGAGCTTTTCTACGTTCTCAAAAATGCTGATCGGATCGGGCACATACCCGAGTGAGAAATATGCATCGAGCGCTTGCGGATTGATGTTGCGCTCAATGTCGGGATGTTCGAGCAGCGACTTTAGCTCAGAACCAAAAACCAGCGTGCCGCCGCGCGTCACGGAATAGTAGAGTGGTTTTTTGCCGACTCGATCGCGCGCAATAAAAAGCTTCTTTTGGCGATCGTTCCAGATTGCAAATGCAAACATCCCGCGCAAATAATTCACACATGAGGCGCCAAATTCTTCGTAGGCATGAACAATAGCCTCTGTATCGGAGTTGGTCCTGAACCGATGGCCTCGCGACTGCAGTATGGTTTGCAGTTCGCGGTAATTATAGATTTCACCGTTGCAGACAATCGTCACCGCTTCATCTTCATTTGAGATCGGCTGGTGACCGCCGGCGAGGTCAATGATCGAGAGCCGGCGCATACCGAGAGCCACGCCGTTCTTCAGCAACACGCCCTGATCATCGGGGCCGCGATGCGTGATAACGCGGCACATGCTTTCGAGAATTTGAGCGCGCTCTTCCTCAGAACGAGCTTTACTCGCCTCCTGACAATCTACGAATCCTGCTATCCCGCACATATTTTTTTTACGAACGCTTAACCAACGTCGCAAAAGTGCCCGCTGGTTTGTTGAAGATCTCGACAGCGAGATCACCTTCATCTTTCCACCTGTTTAGAAGTTCGACTTCGGACGGGCGATCGGCATCGTCAAGCACGATGACCGTGCCCTGGGGCAAACGGCTACCGAAAACTGGTAGGAGTCCATACCGTCCACCCTTGGTCATGCCGGGAGGACCATCGCAGACCACCAATCGAAAATTATCAGGGAGTTCCTGGAGCGGAGGATCATACCAGGAAAAGGCGCCATAATCGCGCAGCGGGGAGGTCACAACCTCCACGTTAGCGATCTGATTGTTTGCCAGGACCATCGCGATCTGTTCTTGCCATTCCGGGGAGTGCTCGAGCGACCGCACTGCTATTCCGCGACGGCCGGCAAGTATTCCCAGCAGAACGGTTGTTAGTCCACTACCACATTCCAAAACTGGCCCCTTGGTCGTGGTGGCGTTTCTAGCGATTTCCTCGAGATAGTCGATATTGGCAGCATACCCAATGTTACCCCAACCCAGACTTAGAGATTCCAGCATTGCTCGCGTGGGCAATTCCCCGTCACTGAGATTACGAATCGCACGCACACCTCGCCGAATCCTGTATCCCTGCAAGGCGGCCTTAAACGTCGACTTCAGAAGCCGCGGAATCAATCTTTTAATAACTCTCTCCATGAATTGAGCACCCTTAACGCACCATCACTGCTTCCGGTCTTTGTTTCAACATCAGCGCAATCGTCTTTTTTATATCTGCCAATGCCAGCCTGCCCGCTGGCAGTAAGCCCAGACAAACAAGCGTAACCACGACAGTAGTAATAAAAAGGGTAATGAGTCCTAGTATGGGATTATGCAGGGGGACGAAGCGGCGGAAGGCGATCGAAACACCCAGTGCGGCCAGCGAGGCAAGTGTAAATGGAGCAATAGTTAGGTAAAAATCTCTTGTCCGGACGGGGCCCGTCCGGCCGACAAACCAAAAAAGAAGCGGATCGGTCAGCAATACGCGAGTGAGGGCATATGAAGTTGCCACGCCCACGGCACCCCAGCGAAGCCCGAGCAGAATTGACGCCATCGTAAGCGGCCCGCTAATAAATCCCCAGTGCAACAGATGACGACTGCGGCCCTGCGTCAGGAAGAGCCATCCAGTAGTGTTTGCAATAGGCTGAAAGAGTCCTGTGATCCCCAACAACAAGAAAATTCTACTTGTCCCCGACCACTGTGGTCCCAGAACTACCTGAACGATCCAATCAGAAGTGGCCATCATGAATGCTATCGCGGGCATAGTGAACATTGCGATTTTCTCCAGCATTCGCAGGTATGCTTGCCGGTATCTCTGTTCCTGATCCTTGATGCGACTAAGCGCGGGAATTGCTACCGACGTTACCGGTTCGTTTACTTGATCGATTGGCAGAGTCATCAGTTGATAAGCTCTGTTATAGAGTCCCAACTCGTTCGCTCCCCAAACTTTTCCCAACAGAAGACTGTCTAGATTGCGCGAGAAGTAATTGATTATGGAAAAGCCCGTGAAGTTTCTACCGAAGGCGATCATCGATCGCGCGCCGGAGTTTCGTTTTGGCAAGCCCGGCCGCCAGCGACACACAAACCAAACGCCGATGGTATTGGCGAGCAGCAACGCCAATTGACTAAAGACCAATGACCAATAACTGAAACCTTGCCACGCCAGGAAAATTCCCACCAGGTAACCAATTATTGTTGAGATTAAAACAATAGATACGAGCGAAAAGAATTGCATGTGTCGTCGCAGCAACGCCTCGTGCTGAACGGTCAAGCCACCAAGTAAAAAACCAGTCGCGGTAACAACTGTGACGGCCATTAGCCTGGGGTCGCCATAAAACCAGGCAACAAATGGAGACAGCGCGATCGTCAGGAGCGTGATGGCGACGCTTAAAGCAACGTTGAGCCAGAACAATGTACTCACTTGATCACGACTAACCTGTGTTTTTTGGATTGTCGCAACTGAAAGACCAAGGTCTTTAAACATCGCTACGAAGTTCGTAAAAAACGCAACCATTCCTATCAAGCCATAGTCGGTTGGTCTGAGGAGGCGAGCCATCACACCTGTGGCAGCGACAGTGATTACAAATCTCAACGCGTGTGAGACAACAGTCACCGCGCCGCCACGAGCAGTGCGCGCTCCGAGGTCGGCCTGCAAGTGGTCGGTCACGAAATACTCCGGAGAGTTTCCTGTCGCCATTAGACGTTCTGGAGTGTTGTTAGTCGACATGCTTGGTACTGCTCAGGCGGTTCGCAGTTTGTAAACTCGCCGCAGCAGACGCGGAGCGATATGCAACGAGAGCAACACCAGCCTGAGTTTCCAACTCTGGAAATGACGATTCGCGACGCGAAAGGATGTAAGTGAAGCCGCGAAGTCTCCTGCAGTAAGTAATTGTTTTCCCTTGAAAACTTCGACGGTAGCGCGGCAACGTTCAAGAGAGTGAAGAATGGCGGCGCGTTCTTCAGCAGTTAAGTCGTCCCTTTCTGCTGTTTTCTCAAGGACACTGATTTCACCTCGAAGGCTCTTGACGGGATCTGATGCAAGACTTCCCTCGTAGATTCTGCGATGGACCAGGACTTTCTTCTGGTAGTTCATGCGCGCTCCCCGCTTCGCCAGTCGCAGCCAAAGGTCGAAGTCCTGTGAGTTCGGAAAAGTCTCGTCAAAAAGTCCCGCTGCGAGAATTGAAGCTCTGCGCGCCACCACGCTTGAAGTGATTACATTACACTGAGCGGATATCAGACTCCTGGCTGTCACAGCGCCTGATGAAGGATTGAAGTCCATGTTTGATTTCCGCGTAAGACGTGAGCCTACGAGATTAAACGCATCGGCATAAACCAGATCAAATCCACCCTCGCTTCGAATAAGCCCTAGTTGCTGTTCAAGAAATTCCGGAAGCCACAAATCATCGCCATCAAGAAAAGCGACGAATTCTCCGCGCGCGACTCGGATGCCTGCGTTTCGCGCGGCGCCCGCTCCGGCGTTTGGCTGCTTTATGTAAGTAATCCAAGGTGAATAAGCTTCGACCTGTTTCTCCAACTCGTCAGTGTCCGGTGATCCGTCGTTAATGACGATCACTTCGTAGTCGTTGAACGTTTGAGACAGAACCGAATCCAGGGCTTCTTTAATAAAGGGTGCGACCTTGTATGCAGGAATAATAACGCTGACGATAGGCCTGTCAGTTGCCGCTGCGCAGGCGCGATCGAGCGTCGTTGTTGAGGTGGTTGATAACATCCTAATTCCCTTCCGCAACAACAGCTTCCTTTGAATGAGTGGAAGTCCGCTGGAGGCCGAACTTGCGTCTCTCGTTCCTTGGGAACTCCGAATCTTCCGAGACAGTCGCATAGATGCGGTGCAACGCTACACCGTAGGCCACGAGGTAGTAGGCGTACCAAAGATAAGCAACGGATGCGAAGAAGCTTGTGACCATGTAAGCAATCAGGCTTCCCTGTAAACCGATGGCGAGGTAATAAACGCGCGGGCGGTGTTGTCTTGTCACCTTTTCCTGTGCCATCCGCCGAAGACGGATAAAAGGCGTGACAAGAAAACCAACGTATAGCAAAAAAGCTCCGACGCCCATTTCGGCAGCTACTTGTGTGTAGGCATTGTGAGTGGCCTTGTTTGTGTTTGAGTAAAGAATGTAGTTGTCCATGCCCACGCCAAAAATGGGATGACGAGCGCTTATCAGGATCGAGTGCTTGAGGTCGTCAGTGCGTGCGAGAGCAGAATCGTCGTTGGTGGTGGCGAGACGCGACCGATAAGCGCTCGGCGCAAATGTGACGGCCACGACCAACATGGTGAGAGCCATCAAACCGAGGATTACTCGATTACGGCGCGCAAGTTTCCAAGTAAGAAAGACGATCACGCAGACGAAGCCAAGGAAGCCTCCCCTTGAAAAAGTCGCCACCATGCCGGCCATTAACAACAATGAGCAAATTAGGTAAAGAGTCTTATTAAGAAGTCCGCGCGAGCCAAGAAACAAGGTTAGACTGATTGGAATCATAGTCACCAGGTGGAGCGCCAAATCGTTTGGGTTGCTAAAAAGTCCTCCAATGATGCCGGCGATGCGGCGTCCTTCTAGAGCAAGGTTTCCGTGCACGTAGTCGTTGATAGCAGCAAGACTCAACACACAACTCACAAACAAGACGAGCAGGATCAACCCCCGCAATCGCCTTTCAGTGCGCACCACATTTACCATCACAATGAACATCACCACTACTTTGAAAAACTCTATGAAACTTTGGAATGCTCTTGGCGGTTCAAGAGCGAGGGGTATGGAAAGCAATCCGGTCATTAGTAGAGCAAGAATGAGTTTGACCTCACGCGGTCTTGCGGTAATGCTGTTTTCCAAAGCAAGCTGAGCAGGAACGAATACTATCAGCGTAATTATCGCGACAATGAGGGCGCTTCTGGATAACCAGGCAAGTGAAGGAAAGAGTTCATATGGCCGGAAATAAACGAGAAAAGTAAAAGCAAAAAGACACAGGTAACTCAGTGAATGTCCGCGTTTGATTGTCCAGCCATCACTGAACGGCGTCTTTTTTTTCATCAGAATTTGCGAGTTGGCAGACCGAGTAGCTGAAACGGATTTCACCCTTTCATGAGACTTAGCGGCCGCGTTGGCGACGATATTTGGTTCGCTAGCGTAAATTTGCAGTGCGTTGTCTTCGGTGTCGCGCGAACTGAAAGACCGCTGGCCCGGTGAAGGCGTCACGGTTTCATAATCCACCAATTCGAACTTATTCCGCATAGCGTTTTAGCGATGAACGGCGCCTCACCGTATCTGGTTGAGGCGAATTTCCAAATTCTCCCGCAACCTCCAAACGTGATTGGCCTGGACCATAAATCAAAAGAAGCTGCTACGCTCAACGCGCCGCAGCCTCGACTTTGCAGTTTTTGCTAGCAGGCTTGAAGCAGCCCTCGGAAACTAAACTGCTACCTCGTTTTGGTCGCTGACTAAAACAAGTTCTCTGACGCGTTCGCGTAAGGCCCCTTCGAATCTTCTGGCTTCCTCAACTTCAGAGAACGAAAGAGCGCGTAATTCCTGTTCAATTCGTCGTCGATAGTCCGACACGAGCGAATCGGAAACTCCCAGCACAGCCGCAACCTCAAGCTGCGTGGAATGATGCGGGCTCAAGTAACAGTGCCACAACACTCCCAGAATACGGTTGTATTGTTTGACCTTTCCTCGAACAGTCTCGTGGAGATGGCCAAGAAAGTGGTCGACAAACCCGGCGGCCTCGTCTTCCGACTCCCGACGCAGCAGCCCTTGTTCCGGATCCTCTCCCTTATCCACTGGCTGAAAATGATTGCCTTCGCCATCGTTGTCGTCGCCATCAAGCGGTACCAGGTAAATATCCATCACCGGAAGCCGCGACATGACAAGACTGCGAAGCGCTCTGACGTCAACTGGCGAGTCAACTGCGTCCAATACGGAAACAATAAGATCCTCCAGATCCGAATTGCTAATCACAACCTGGGAGTCGCCCGTGCAACCAACCATTCTCGTATCACGCGCGCGAATTGGGATCACATGAACCCGCTGCTCAACTTCGTGTGAGTCGCGGCGACGTTTGCCATCGGTCCATTCACTGAGACCGTAGATTCGATCAGCTAGTCGGCGATGAGGTTCATCACCACTGCCGCTCGAATCAAAGCGTCGGAAGTTTGCACTTGATTGAATCAATGTAGAGATGCGGCGGGCGAGACGATAGCTTTCAGGGTGCCGCTTTCGGAGTTCAGCGGTAAGAAGGTTAGTTAGTTCGATTTGGCCGATTTCACATTCAATCTCGTAATCCGTCATTTCTGAATCGAGATAGTGCTCGAATCGGTTCTTGCTCAAGAGCTGAACAAAGAGTTCCTGGGTAAGGTCTGTGTAAGCGGTAGTTGCGCCTTCTTCTACCAACAAGCCGGCGCTTCGCGAGGCTCTCACCAGAGGATGGTGGGAAACGATGCGATGCAATTCCGACCAAAGTCGATTAACGTCCGAGCATCGCAGGCTTTCCACCCACTTGCCACTTTTCGCCATTCGTTCAGCAGTCCGCTTTGAGCGAGCAGTTTGCGGCTCCTGGTTGACGGTAGTCGCCTCAAGATCTTTTTCGACTTCGCTACTTAGAGATTTCACAAGGATTGTTCTTTGGGTTACGGAGTTGATGACAATTCACTTTTGGCGGGGAACTCTCGATGATTGGCGGCGCCTGATCTGAGATAGGCAAGTATCAGCTACGCAATGGTGATAACGAGCTTTGGTAAGGCAATAACTAGAGCTCTTTCGAGAAGAATCTTGAATTAGCCTGGAGCTATTGGCTAGTCACTGTGAATTTGCCGAGTAATTCCTGAGAAAACAGGTGGCTGCCTTGGAGCGAGTGTCAAAGAGCAGGCGCTCTCTGACTTAACGGCGAGCATCTTAGCAACATTCCCAAGAATGAGCAACAAGTTTTTGCACTTCCCCCAAGTTATTGATTCCAGAGTACAAAAGGAATCTTATTGGTGTACAAAGTTGTGGAATTGAGCGACAATTAGGTTTATTAAGCTGATGAACAAGTGGACGACTCTGCGGGTTCTTCCTGGTTGAGGCTAGCGAGCAAAATTGCCCCTTTTTGTGTCCTCAATCCCCTCAAGCGGGTGTATTTTCTGAATCGAACAACTAACCTTTCGCCTGTACTGAGTCTGGGGGCAAATCGATGAAGGCCTCAAGCGTAAAATCATTCCAAAAAAAATCGGCTTGCCCCTCTTCGAACCTACTACTGTCATTTCACCAGCATTCACTCGCGCCGGAAATTTACTTTCTGGTCAAACATCACCTGGCCAGTTGCGATTTTTGTTATTGCGAGGTTCCACTGCTTGCCTTTTACATGAAGCCGCTCAAAGGAGAGTGCCGGGCTCCAGACTTGCCAATCAACCTGAGAGTTCTTGCCGAGTCGATCCTGGGACCAGACAAATCAGCCAGGGTTGTAGGTGGGAGTTGCAGGAAAAAGTCAGTTGATCACAAGGGACTTACTTTTATTGATCGGTGAGTTCCGGCGTGGTCGTGCTTAATCAAATGTTAGCGGGAATTTGAATTTCTGCAATTGCCAATTGGCTTCATCTTCAAACCTATCACTAGGAATAAAGCTCCTCGATTTGACTTTCAAACTTCTGATCGATAACACGTCTCTTAACTTTAAGAGTCGGTGTCAGTTCTCCGCGATCGATGGTGAATTCGTCCGGCAATAAAGCAATACGACGGATGCGCTCGTAGTCAGCGAGATTCTTGGTTAATGACGCAACGTCGCTTTGAACTAACTTGATAGCCGCAGGAAGATTTGCAAGAGCGACTCGGTCGCTGGGAAATGCATCACCAGCGGCTGACAGTGCCTGCTTGACAGCTTCCCACTCAGGTACAATTAGCGCTGCCGGCTGCTTACGACCGGCGCCGACCACCACAACCTGGCCAACAAACTCGCTCTGCTTCAGAAGGCTTTCAATCTGTTGTGGTGCCACGTATTTTCCATTTGAGAGCTTGAAGAGATCTTTCTTACGATCGGTGATGTAAAGTCGGCCCTCCTGATCCAAATGGCCAACATCACCGCTTGCAAACCAATCATTATTCAGCACTGCGGCAGTCTCTTCTGGATGGCCATAGTAACCCCGCATGACATTAGGGCCTCGCAACAAAATCTCACCATCTTCAGCGATACTGACGTCAATTCCCTTGAAAGGCACACCAACGGAGCCCACTTGATTGTTGTCAGGACGATTGGCCGAGACAATGCACGTCTCAGTGGCTCCATAACCTTGCAGGATTGGTATCCCTGCCGCGAGAAACGCATAAGAAAGTGCCGGCGAAAGTGGCGCTCCACCAGAAACGAAGTATCTTAAACGCCCACCAACGCCTTCACGCCACTTGGAAAAAACCAGACGATTTGCCATCCTCTGTTGCAGCGCCAAAGCCGGCCCCATAAATTTTCCCTTGTCCCTCGCTTCCGCATATCGTTGACCGATCTCCAGCGAGCGTACAAAAATCCGGCGCTTCCAGCCTTTTTGCGAAAAACCCTTCTTCACAATGCGGTGATAAACCTTTTCGAACAAACGAGGCACGGCTGTCATAACCGTGGGTCGAACTTCGCGGAGATTTTCGGCAACTTGATCAAATGAGGCCGTGTAATACACGGAAACTCCGGCATAGCAAAAAATGTAGAATCCCGTCCTCTCAAAGATGTGTGACAACGGCAGTACGGATAAGGCTATGTCCGACGATGAGATCGGCAACCCTCCGGTTATCGACAGGACATTCGACATGAAATTTGCGTGGGTTAGCATCACGCCCTTTGGTTCGCCGGTGGTACCAGACGTATATATTATTGTGGCTAGATCGTCAGGCCTGATTGCCTTGAGATATGCTCCAAAGGCCGCGGGTTTATTGATGGAACGCTGCGCGCCGTTCACTTCCAAAGATTCGAGGCTAGTCGATCTGTCAATATCGTCACCGGCAGTCTTGTCAAAAAAGATAATCCGCTCTAGAGAGTCCAGACCTTTCAGCGCTGTGCTCACGTGTTTGAAAAGTTTCCAGTTGGAAATGAAGATCGCACGAGTACCTGAATCAGTGAGGATATAGCGAACTTGATCGACTGCCTGGGTTGTGTAGATAGGGACGTTAATGGCACCTAGACTGAGAATGGCAAGATCAGCGATGGACCATTCGGGTCTGTTTTCCGAGAGTAATGCTACACGATCACCGGGTTTGATTCCCAACTCCGCTAATCCGAGCGCGACGTTTCGCACGCGTTCTACAAAAGTCGCGGCCGAAATATTTATCCACTCGCCACCAATCTTGTGGTTAAGGGCGTCTTGCTTTCCATGTTTTTGAGCAGCCGCTAGACAGAGTCCGGGCACGGACGAAGCCTTCGTAGTTTCCCCTTCTTTGCCCATCTCCGTCTTAGCCGAAGCAGTTGCGACCACGTGCCTGACGCCTCCCGGTCGTTATTAGTTATTTCAATCGTTGATCCTGCGAAGCTGATAATACTACACCGTCTAAATGGCCTGATTTTGGCGACTACAGATCTTCCGCTGGACCTCAAGCGATAGGCGCCATGGTCTCTGAGCTCGGACGGCGTTTTTTTCGTCGTGATGGTACGTCCTCAACCCGGCCGTTGATTGTTGCCAAAGCCGCTAGAACCAGAAAAAGGAGAGCGTTTGCAGGAGTATGCAAGGTGAAGTCAAAAAAACTGTGAACAAGCACAGCAAAACATCCCGCTAGAGCGCCAGTGGCCACGCCGCGGCGGAAGTCATCACGGGACTCACGTCGCGAAAATCCCATACGAAATAGACTGACAACGAAAAATAGTCCGAGAGCTGCACCGGCAATTCCACCATCAGACAGGATTTGTAGATAGTCGTTGTGCGCTTGTTCCAGTCTATACATTCCGTTCCGCGAATCGTAGCCTGTGTAGACCACGCCAAACGCTCCTAACCCGGTTCCCACTAACGGATGATTCCTAATAATGTCGACAGTAACACTCCAGAAGTGTGCGCGTCCGGTCGTCGGATCGTCGGTGTTGACCGAGCCAACCATCCGAGTGAGTGCCTCTTCTCCGCCCAACAAGACGACGCTTCCAAAGAGTGCCACCACGAGAGCTAAAGCGAGTCCGGTTTTTGCAGCCGCGCTCTTGATACGCGGTACGTGCTCTTCCGCCTGTCTCTTCCGGTGCTTGTGCCGTGACCGCAACCCCATTGTCGCGACGAGGAAAACGAGTTCTGCGAGGAAGCTGATAACGCCGCCGCGAGAGTTTGTCATTATCAGGGCCACGGCCATAAGCCCGGCCGCGAAAAGATAGACGAATTTTTTTTCGCGCTCGATCGAACCGGTAAATACGAGACCCAACGGCAGCGCCAGTGCAAGCTCCATGTAACCGGCAAAATGATGGCGATTGATAAACGGACCGAACGCCTGGCTCTGTGGCATTTCGCGTATCCAGTAGACCTTGTCAGGACTGGTAAACGACTGCGTCAGGCCGAAAATTGCGAGGAAAAAGCCAAAGACGGTTATCGTCCTGACCAGCAATCTAAGACGCTTCGGCGTGTCGGTAAAAACCAGGACGGCGGCAAAGTAGATCAGCAGAGCAACTATCTGAACGAGAATCAATCGGGTCGCATACGGATCAAACGACAAACTGCTGACCGGCGGAAGAGAACCGGTCCCCACCTCTTCCGGATGTCTGAGCGGAAGAAGTTGAAACACGCCCAGCAAAAACATTCCCACCAGCGGTAACTGCAAAACGTTTCGACTGAGACGAAATGATCCAAGGTTCCAACTGTCAATCAGCCATAGAACCAGGATTGCAGCCCCACCAATTAAAAAACCCGCAAGGGCCCAGTAGTGAACCATGCCATAAGCAAGCGCCGAGAGGATGATTGCGACGCAAACGATCAGGAATGCAAAGCGACTCGCAAGCGTGTGCCTAATCCGATAAGTAATAAACCCGGCAGGCTGAACTGCCGGCGCCCGAGTCTCCTGCAAAACAAGAGCGCTATTTTCGGGACTTAAGATCGAAGTCGTCATACCAAATTGTTCCAAAGATTGGGCAAACAGGGCTATCCGGACAGGAATTGCGCAGCATTTTCACCTTAACGGCCTCGGTTTTTGCGCCTGTTTTGAAAGTTAGAGAAACTCGCTGCCAGTCATTGTTGCCGGTTGGCGCAGTAGACGAACCAGCCAACCAGGATTCGTCGGCTGCATTAGCTATACCTACAACCGGTGTCTCTGCGCTCTCGAGTCTTTCTGTTTTTAAGTAACATTCAAATTCATACTCAGTGTTGGGTTTCACCGGAACCAATTGGGAGACATTGATCGTATCGATATGGGTGCGAACTTGAAAGTAGACACGCAAGCTGCGGCTGCCGGTGTGGCCCTGGCCTGCATCAATTCCTATTTGCACTTGCGGGTTTGACTGTACTTGCCAGCCAAAAACCGCGCCTGGTCCATGGGCCAGGTTATCTTCGAACCCCTCGTCGAGAATGTGTCCCAGCTCCGCGTGATAAGCAGGGCCGGGAGCGACCTCGTTCCAAATCTCCATTGCCTGGTGATAACGCTGGTTGCCAACCAGACTGCCAATAATCGAATCAGCAGCCGGGCGGCTCTCTCTCTTATCCAATTCAGTCAGACTATTCCAAAGTCGCAGACCTTCATCAAACCGGCCACGTTCAATCAGATACTTCGAAAATGCCGCACGCATCTCGGGCAGGTCTCCGACGGAAGTCTTGAGCGAATCAAAGTCGTTCTTGTACAACTGCCCGGCAAGATTGAACAACTGGGATTGGAATTCCCCATTGGCTTCGCTCGCCCGTTGCAGCTCAGCAAATCCTTCCGGGTAACGGTCCGTACGCAGCAATAGATTTCCCAGTAACCAACGAGGATAGGCATAGGAAGGCGCAAGCTTCACGGCCTCGCGCAAAGCTTTTTCCGCTTTGTCAAAGTCGCCTGCCTGTTCCAGTGCACTGCCAAAGTCCATCCACAGCCGGTAGTCGTTTGGCGAAAGGCTGACCGCCTTCTCATATTCTGTTATGACGAGCGTAATCTGGTCGGGAGGGAGTTCTGTCTGGGCGAGATTGCCGAGTCTCCAGTGTGGCAGAGGATCGCTGGGGGCTAAACCGACTGCCATTTGGGCGATCTCCAGGCGATGATCTTCAGGATGAAAGTATTCTGCGATGGTATTTCCCAAATACCAACGAACCACAAACCAGGAGGCAAACAACGCAAGCAGGACTGTCAGCGTCATGACCAGCTTCAAGGGCGGGCTGGCCTTAAATTGCATTAATTGATCGGGCATAGACTATTGCGTACCTGGTGATCTGATTTTCACCGGTTTGTGATTTATCTCGCGCTCAATGCTCCGTCACGTCCTCGATGGTTATGCGCATTCGTTTAACCAGAATGTTCTGAGGACGACAAAAACCCAAAATCTCCCGGAGTCGCTCTTCAGTCATCCTGGAGCTGGAGATCAACACTTCATCCACTTCATGTTGCTCGCAAACCGAGTTTAGATCGCCATTACCGCCGTAGACTTTCAGGCCGTGGATCAACTTCCCGCTCTTGGCCGGATCGTCATCAAGAAACCCCACCGGCGAATACTTTAGCGCACGGTTGTTCAGCAACTCTCTAAGTAACAATTCGCCGGCATCGCCAGCTCCGTAAATCAAGACCCGCCGCCCTTCACTGCTTCGAGTCACCGGAATCATTTGCCGAAACAAACGAAAGGCCAATCGGCTACCGGCGAGGAACATAAACATCAAAACTCCATCAATGATGAAGACAGTTCGCGAGAACCCTTCAAAACGAAAAGCAAAAAGTACAACCATTACGCTCAAGACTGAGCTGATCACTACGGCTTTAACAAAAACTATCAAATCATCGAGACTGGTATAGCGCCAGATTCCCCGGTAAACCCCCATCACGAGAAAAGTCGCCATTTTAACGAAGACCAGCACCGGCAATGTTCGAAAGAAGAGTTTCCACGCGGCGCTCCCCGACAGCGCACCAAACTTCATCGCATAAGCGCCCCAATACGCCAGCAGAATCAGAATGACGTCCAGCAATACTTCGAAGATGCGACGCTTATAGGAAAGATCGATCAGGAACGCGTAGAGAGAATTTTCGCCGGCCGCTAAAGCTTCCTCAGTTTCGTCGTAGACTTTCACGCCCGCCAAATACACGCCGAGTAACGTCAACAGAATGGTAAAACCGGCGATGGCCGCCAGGCTGACATCAAGTTTTACCTCCTGGACCAGCAGAGCGAGAACCCCAGAGAGTGCCGCTAGACCATAGAGCATCCAAACTGCGTGACGCTCCGACATGCCAAGGGCAACCAACCGGTGCGACGTGTGGTCGCGCCCTCCCTGCGATGCGGCCCGGCCGGAAAGTTTTCTGAGAATCGTTACAAAGGTAGTATCAAAAATTGGTATAAACAGAACCAGGATCGGAACAGCGAGGACAGGCAACAGACTTCTCGAGCGACCACCCGACACATTCACTAAAGCCGCGCTCGCGAGAAAGAACCCGATAAACATCGAACCGCAATCGCCCATGAAGATCGATGCCGGATTGGAATTGTAAACAAGAAAGCCAAGCAGTGCGCCCGCAAAGGTGAGCATCATAAGCGCTTCCGTCAGCTGTCCAGTTGCAAAGAAGCTGAGGGCGAGAAAGCCAGATGCGATTATTGCGATTCCGGATGCCAGCCCGTCCATGTTGTCGAGCAGGTTTACGGCGTTGGTAATTCCGATCAGCCAGAAGATGGTTAGTACGACATTTAGTGCCGAGTAGCTGGTCCAGGGTAGCGCCAGCCCATAATAAATAATGAACGCCGAACCCATGACCTGGCCGATTAGTTTCTGGTATGGCTTGGCACGCAGAAAGTCATCCGCCAGGCCGACCAGAAAAAGAAAAGTGCTGGCGCCCATCACTACATCCAAGAACGATCCCGGAAAATGTCTCCAGTCCTGAGTGTTAGCGGGACGAATGAAAATCAGGTAACTGGTGATCATTGCCAGCCAAATCGCCACACCACCGAGCATTGCAGTAGGCTGCTTGTGCCAACGGTCAGTCTTTGGCTTGGCCACCATGCTGTAGCGCCGGGCCAGGGAGCGAACCAGCGGTGTCAGACCAAGCGCCAGGATTGACGAAGCGGCGACAGCCAGAAAATTAAGCGAGCTAAACGGCATATTGAAAGCGAAGACTGGGAAACTATTAGATTGGTTAGTAGTAAGAGGAAAGCTAATCGATAGCGGGTATCAAATCAAGTCAGGAGCGCTGATAAAGACCGGAGCAGGTGGCACAATCTATCTTCAAAAGCCGCGAACGAGGGCTGCCGAGTGCTGGTTAATCGTCAAGAGAACTTGGCCGGCCGCTGTGATAGCTGATCACGCTTTGCAGGATGCCCTGGAGGGTCATCTCAGCTTTGAAACCCACCAGCCGGTTGATTTTTGATGTGTCCGGCACACGACGCGGCATGTCCTCGAAGCCTTCTTCATAGGCCTCGGCATACGGCACGAAGACGATTTCAGAGTCGGAGTGAGTCAACTCTTTCACCTTTTCCGCGAGCTTCAGAATTGAAATTTCTTCAGAAGAACCAATGTTGAAAACCTGACCTACCGAGTCGGGATGGTCCATCAGTTTTATCAGTGCGCCCACTACGTCGCCGACATAGCCAAAACAGCGTGTCTGTTTACCGGTGCCATAAACAGTGATCGGGCGACGGGCGAGCGCCTGTTTGACGAAAGTGGGTATGACCATTCCATAACGTCCGGTTTGTCTCGGGCCGACTGTATTGAAGAGTCTGACAATGGTTGCCGGCAATTTTTTTTCACGCCAGTAGGCCAGGGCCAGAAATTCATCAATCGCTTTCGAGCAGGCATAACTCCAACGGCCTTTGGTCGTTGCACCCATAACGAGATTGCCGTCTTCGCGAAACGGGACATCGGTGCTCAGGCCATACACCTCCGAGGTGGAAGCGATCAAGACCCGCTTCCGTTTCTTGTTTGCCAAGGCCAGGACAACTTCCGTACCGTGCACGTTTGTTTCAATCGTGCGCACCGGGCTCTCTACAATCAACTTCACACCAACTGCCGCAGCCAGATGAACAACAACGTCGCTCTGGTCGACGAGCTCGGCTGTTACCGGCTGGTTATGAACCGAGTCTATCGTGTAATGAAATCGCGGATTACTCTTGAGGTGTTGAATGTTTTCGATGGTTCCGGTCGATAGATCGTCTATCACCAGCACTTCATCACCACGATGCAGATAGGCGTCGGCCAGATGAGATCCTATGAAGCCGGCGCCGCCGGTTATGAGTACACGCAAATTTAGACTCCTCTAATCTGAGAGACTTTAGTTGAGCGCTCTTTCATTGCTTACTATTCCCTCTAGCAGCCACGACAAACTGAAGGAAGCTCTGATTAAGTCTTCGACGCGTAGCGTCGGTATGAGTTTAGCCCGGCGTTTCAACGCCGGGATCAGGTGATTGCCGCGTTTCGTCGCGTAGCGACGATTGAAAAGGGCGCCAATTTCCGGCGTCGCTACGCGAC